>Ga0207707_10000149_pt1 | contig 72889 bp, 57 predicted proteins | sample KBSC83BmetaG_FD_184336 | JGI IMG/M metagenome (GOLD analysis project Ga0207707, IMG submission 184336) | Corn rhizosphere microbial communities from Kellogg Biological Station, Michigan, USA - KBS C8-3B metaG (SPAdes) (version 2) | ecosystem: Host-associated > Plants > Roots > Rhizosphere ... | reverse complement strand
GATGAGAGTGTGCTCGACGCATTCGTCTCCGCTGGTGTTGCCACTCTCTTGCACGCGGTCAAGCCGAGTGCACAAAGTGTCACGGCGGCGTAGAAACCTTGGCGCAATCTGGGACCCCTAGTCCCAAAGCCGGCAGCATGGAGACTGGACAGTTCCGAGTGTTTCAGTCTGTCGTCCTTTGCAATCATAGGAAAGGCGAGGCTATCAGACGCCAGTATGACAGCTAAGAGACTCCCAGCTTTCCAGTCTCCGAACTGCCGGCTTTAGGACTAGAGTGATCGGCCGAAGCGGACCGTCTCCATAACCCGCACAATCAAATCCATTCGTAGTAAATCCACCGTCCTCGATCCACCACTAGAGTGAGAACACGAACAGTTCGCCGCCCCAGCTTGTCCACCGGCTGATATCCGGCAGCGTAGTGCCGCGCTCGCGAACGTCGTACGGCAGATTCGCCGCGACGTCGCCCGCGATCAGGAGGCCCATGTCTCCACCAATCCCTGCATAAATCGCGACATACTGTTTTCCGTCGGGACCGGTATAGCTAACGGGGTTGCCCACCACCCCTGAGCCGACCTTGAATTGCCAGAGAACTTTCCCGCTCCGCGCGTCGACCGCCTTGAACCAGCCGTCGAGGGTTCCGTAGAAAACGACACCGCCCGCGGTCGCGAGCGCGCCGCCCCACACCGGGTACGGCTCCTTGATGCCCCAGACTTTTTTGCCGGTGGTCGCATCCCAGGCAATGAACTCGCCGCGGTAGCCCCCCGGCCCGCCTCTCTCGGGCGCATTGCCGCCAATGAACGGGGTTCCGGCGATGTAAGTCACCGCGCGCGCCTGGAAGTCCATGCACAGGTTGTTCGTCGGCACGTAGAACAATCCCGTCTGTGGAGAAAACGCCGCTGGCTGCTGGTTCTTGCCGCCCTCGAGGCTCGGGCAGATGTCCTGAATGTTTTTATCCTGCGCAGTCTTTTTGGTCTCGACGACCTTCGGCCGCCCCGTCGCCAGGTCGATCCCCGTCGACCAATTCATCGGCACGAATGGCTCGGCGAGAATCACTTCGCCCGTCGCGCGATCGATGGTGTACGCGAACCCATTGCGATCGAAGTGGACAAGGACTTTGCGCTCGCTGCCCTTAATCGGCAGATCGACGAGGATGTTCTCGTTGACTGCGTCGTAGTCCCACATGTCGTGTGGCGTCACCTGGAACGCCCACACCAGCTCGCCGGTGTCGGCATCGCGCGCGAGAATCGAAGCGGTCCACTTGTTATCGCCGGTACGCTGGTTCTCGTTCCACGGGCCCGGGTTGCTGGTGCCGTGGTAGATGAGATTGAGCGCTGGATCGTACGAGATCCAACCCCACACCGCGCCACCACCCGTCTTCCATGTGTCGCCCGGCCAGGATGTCACGCCGAGATCCTTGCCGCGGTCATGCGCGTAAAACGTCTTCATCTTCGGACCGACCTTGACGTCCTTGTCGGGACCGACGTTGTAAGCGCGCCATACCTCCTTGCCAGTGCCTGCATCCAGCGCGGCAATCCAGCCCCGCACGCCCATCTCGCCGCCACTCGAGCCGACGATGACTTTCCCTTTCACCACTATCGGCGCCATGGTGATGGTCTCGCCGCGTGACAAGTCGCCCATCTTGGTGCGCCAGACCTGATTGCCACTCGCCGCGTCGACAGCGATCGTGTGTCCGTCCAGCAGGTTGTAAAAGATTTTGCCGTCGGCGTACGCGGCGCCGCGATTCACAACATCGCAGCACGCGCGACCGATCGCCTGCTGCGCGTTCTCGGGTCGGAACTTCCACTTGAGTGGCTGGCCGGTCTGGGCCAGATCGATCGCGTACGAGACGTTGGGATACGGCGTCACGACGTACATGGTGTTGCCGACCACGAGCGGCTGGCCTTCGTGGCCCCGCAACACGCCCGTGGAGAACGCCCATGCAACCTTTAGGTTCGCAACATTCTGCGGAGTGATCGACGCCAGCGCGCTGAATCTGGAGCTTGCATAGTCTCCGGCCGGCATCTGCCACTCCCCGGCGGGCCCCGCGTGCGCCACCGCGATGCGTGCCCCCGTAACCGAGGCGGTGCCCGTCGCGGCCGAGGAGGTTGCCTGCGGCTCGGCGGCCGAGGAATCCGAGTCACGGGCGGTAGCACCGCCGTTGCACGCGATCACTGCCAGCACCAGTGCAGCGGCTGTTACGATGCGCATATTCGACATCGGCCGACCTAACGTCGCGCCGGAATCAGATAGTCCTGCGCAGCTACCATCTGCCATTGTCCGTTGCGCCACTGCCAGGTATCGGTGAACCGGTATCTCCGATCGAAGTTGCCGCCACTGCCGCGGCCGCGCAGATGGAGAATCCCGGTGACGACCTGTACATCACCGAAGTCGTGGGCCTGCATTCCCTCGTTGCGCGCCGAGGTGACGCGATCGGGACCCGTCACGCTTCTGATCACGTCGTCGCGGGTCATCAGCTGCGCGTCTTCGGTGTACACGAAGTTTGGCGCTAGCAGCCGCTGGAAAGTCTGGGCGTCTCGTCTTACGACGGCCGTCGTCCACTGATCCTCGAGCTTGATCGGCAACATCGCCGTCGGACGCGGAACGGGGCGCGTGCTCGTCGGAGCTGGAGGAGGCTGCGCCGGAACGCCGCGCGTCTGAGCGGCCAGAGGAGCTGCAGTCACGAGCGCCAACACCAGCGCAACCGAAGTCTTCGTCATCATCTCCATCCTCGATCAAAGTGCGCGTTCAAATTACGTAGGGAATGAAACGCTTTCGCGCTTTCATGAAGTCTCGATAGGGCTCGCCGATCGTCTCAGCGAGTGCGCGCTCCTCGATGGTCACTCGATACCAGTAGGTCAGCATCGATCCTGCCAGCAACAAAACCAGGCTCACCCAATTGCCGAGTGCGAGCCCGATACCGCTGAACATCATCATCCCGGCCGTATACGATGGATGTCTGACCAGCCGATACGGGCCGGTTTGAATGACCGGTTGATCGCTGCGCGCACGTACGTCGCCCGTGAAATATTCGCCGAGCGTCCTGAAGCAGTACCTCCTCAGCATGCTGCCCAGCAGCATCAGCGAAATTCCAACCGCGAACAGCGGCAGCTGGATGCGCGCCGGAAACATCCACGATCGCGCAAATGACAGCGGAAAGGCCAGAAACAACGCGATCCACATTCCGCCGAGCATGACCTGCAGTGAGCCGCTGTCCCTGGACGCGCCGTCCTTTACGTTCCGTACGCCGCCTGTGACGATCCGCCATTCGGGAACGAACGCCCAGATGTAAACTGCCCAGAACACCAGCGCATATGGCCAGGTAAAAGGCAGCGGTCTCATGCTGGTTAAATAGCACCAATATTGCCCATTCGCCAACATCGATGACCGCCCCACCACAGCAGCGCGCGGCCCCACGCAAGCAGCTGCATCTCACCAGAGCTCTTCAGCACCGGAACTACCGCCTGTTCTTCAGCGGGCAGACCGTTTCGCTGGTCGGAACCTGGATCACCCGCATCGCCACCAGCTGGCTCGTCTACCGACTCACGGGATCGGTTCTGCTGCTCGGCATCGTTGGATTCTTCGGTCAGATACCGACACTGGTGCTTGCGCCATTCGCCGGCGTGCTGGTCGATCGCTGGAACCGCCATCGCATACTGATCATCACCCAGGTGCTGTCGATGCTGCAATCCGTCGGGCTGGCGGTGCTGACCTTTGCCGGAATCATCACCGTCACCGACATCCTGCTGTTGCAGCTGGCGCAGGGGATGATCAACGCCTTCGACACCCCTGCGCGCCAGGCTTTCGTCGTCGAGATGGTGGAGGATCGCGCCGATCTGCCCAACGCAATCGCGCTCAATTCTTCCATGGTCAACGCCAGCCGCATCATCGGCCCTTCCATCGGCGGAGTGCTGATCGCGGCGTTCGGCGAGGGATGGTGTTTTGCTCTCGACGCAATCTCGTATATCGCCGTTCTCGCATCGCTGATGGCAATGCGCGTCGATGAGAGGCCGGCCCGCGCCACGAAGACGGCGGTGCTCCATGATCTCGCCGCCGGCGTGCGCTACGTCGGTCGCTTCGCTCCAACCCGCGACTCGCTGTTGCTGGTTGCACTCGTCGCGACGATGGGAATGCCGTACACAGTGCTGATGCCGGCCATCGCCGCCTCGATTCTTCACGGCGGAGCGCACACTCTCGGATATCTGATGACGGCATCGGGCGTCGGCGCTCTCGTCGGCGCGCTCTATCTTGCATCACGCCGGTCGGTGCTCGGCCTCGGGCGCGCCATCGTCGTTGCAACGATTACCTTCGGCCTTGGACTGGTCGCGTTCTCTCTATCGCACCATACGTGGCTCTCGCTAGTCATTCTGCCGTTCGTTGGTGGAGGCATGATGGTGGAGATGGCATCGACCAACACCATTCTTCAGACCATCGTGTCGGATGACATGAGAGGCCGCGTGATGTCCTTCTACGCGATGGCATTCCTCGGCACCGCGCCGCTGGGAAGCTTGCTCGCTGGATTTCTTGCCGCGCACATCGGGCCGATGGAAACCGTCATGTTCGGTGGCATCGCGTGCATCATCGGCGGCGGAATCTTCGCGGTGCGACTGCCGCGGTTGCGCGACCACGTCAGGCCGATCTACATCGAGCGGGGAATCCTCGCCGCGGCCGAGATCGAGGGCGGATCGAAATCGCTGTAACGCATTGCGCGCGAGATTCTTCGGCGTTCAAATTGAAGCAACTTCGGCTGTTGAGCGTACGGCGTTTGTAGGTCGTTGAAGCGAACCTCGTCATCGAGAAGCCTGTGATTCAAGTCCAAGTTCAACCGCCGACCCCACCGGCCGCGCCCGCGGCGCCGGTCATTGCGGGCGGCGCGCGATCCGCGCCCTCCGCGAGCGCGATATACGATGGCCTCCGGGCACAGAGACGCGTCCTCAACGATCAGCTCAGCGATTTGCAGAACTCACGCAACACCGTCGCCAGTCAGCTTGAAGACCTGGACGCCGGCGACGTGCAGCGTGCGCCGCTGGAGGCCCGACTCAAGGAGATCGACGCTCGAATCTCGAATGTTGACGGTCAAATGGCGGTGAACTCGAGTCAGCTCGCCCAGGCGGCTGCGGTACCCGGAGCGGTGGTGGAGACCCCGCCGCCAATGATAGTCCGCAACGGCCCACCCGACGAAGCGTGGGTGCTGGGTGGGATGTTCATCGTGTTCGTGATGCTGCCGATTGCGGTCGCATTCGCGCGCCGCATCTGGCGCCGCAGCGCGGCGGTGGTGACGTCCCTGCCCCGCGAGATCGGAGAGCGGCTCGGACGGCTGGAGCAGGCCGTCGAGGCGACGGCGCTCGAAGTCGAGCGCATTGGCGAGGGCCAGCGCTTCCTGACGCGGCTTTTTACGGAAGGCGAAGGCGCGCGGGCAATCGGCGCCGCGGCCTCGTCACCCGAGCGCGCGCCCGCCAACACCAAGCGCCTGCCCTGAAAAAGCAAAGCCATTCTGATGTCAGAATGGCTTTACGATACCGCACGTTAGATCTCCGACCCACGCGGAGGCGCCAGGTGTCGCATCACCGTGGATTACCGCCGGGATTAGCCGAGCGGTATTTGCGACTTGTTCTGTGTCAGCCAGCGATCGAAGGTCTGCAGGTCGGGGTTTAGCGTTTTTGTCTCGCTGATGCTGCGCGCGTCGCAGCAGTCCTGCTCGAACTCGCTGTAAAACTGGAACATGTTACCGAGATCGTCGGCGCCCGGAAATCCAAGAGCGCGGAAAGCTTCGGGCGTGATCGGACTGTACTTCACCTCCTGACCCAGGACTTTTGTCATCGACTTGGCGATCTGCGCACCGCTCAGATGTCCCCCGGCGATGCCGACTGTCTGGCCGATCATCTCGTCGCCCTTCTCGAAGATCGCGTAGGCAGCCTTTCCGATGTCGTGCGCGGCAATGCTCGCCATTTTTCGCGTCCCCATGGGCAGGTTGATGGCGAGCTTGCCGTCCGGACCTTTCTTGGGGCCCATCCCGAAATAGATGAAGTTGTCCCAGTAGAACGACGTCAGGAGAAAGGTCGTCGGCACACCGAGGTCGGTGAAGATCGCGTTGGCCTCGCCCTTCGCATCGAAGTGCGGAACCTTGTACTTGCCCATCAGCGTCGGCATGCGGTTGTCGGTGAGCGGCACGAAGTTTCGGGTGTCCTCCAGAGTCGACCAGATGACGTGGTGTACTCCGGCATCCTTGGCCGCCTGCGCCATGTTCCGCGCTTGCGTGAGCTCCTTCTCGGGCTTGAGGTGCGCCCAGAAGAACGTGACGCAGTATGCACCGTGTGCGCCCTGAAATGCCTTCTTGAGACTTTTCACATCATCTACGTCGCCAGCGACGACTTCCGCGCCCGCTTCGGCCAGCGCTTTCGCCTTGTCGGAGTTTGGGTCCCGGGTGATCGCGCGGGCGGTGAACGGGCCGCGTTTGTCGTCGAGGATCGCGCGCACCAGTCCGCCGCCCTGGGCGCCGGTAGCTCCGACTACGGCGATGACTTTCTTCTCCATCTTATCGGCCACAGCGAACCTCCTTTCGGGTTAGGCAATCGCGTTGGTCCAGATTTTCAGCCACCATATCGCGCCGTTGACGCGGTTTTGCAAGACTGAATTCGCCTACCAGTTGCCTTGCTCTCCCATGACATCGATCGCGCGCATCAAACGATCGGACGCGTGGCGCCAATTCGTCTGAACGGCGCGCTGGGCCATTGCCGCGTTGCCGGTGCGAATTCCTTCGACGATCGCGTCGTGCTCGGTACCCGCCGTCGGCACAGTGTCGAGCAGCAGCGCGATGTACATCCTGATGTAACGCTCGGCCTGGGGCTTCACGGCGTCGTGAAGCGAGCGGAGCCGCGGTCCGGCGCCGGCTTCGACGTAGCGGCGGTGAAACTTCTCGTCGAGCTCGTAGAGCTTGCCCGGCTGCGCGCCTTTCGCCGAAGCGGCGCGCCGGAAATCCGCGTTGAGGGCGGCGAGGTCCTTTGCCACCTTGTCGCGGTCCGACTCAGTCAGCTGCGCGGCGCTGCGCGCGGCCAGCCCCTCGAGCTCGCCGACGATCTCGAGCAGCTCGCCGACGTCTTCCCGAGTCAGAGGTGCGACGGTCATCCGCGCCTGGTGGGTCGCCGAGGCCATGACGTATCCCTCGCGCTCGAGCCGCTGAAATGCTGCACGTACCGGTGTGCGACTGACCCCGAAGCGCTCGGCTACTTCGGTTTCGACGATGCGCGCGCCGGGGGCCAGCTGGCCGCGGACGATGAGATTCCGCAGCGAGTCGTAGAGTCGGTTCGCCCGCTCGGTGGCACCGCCGCCGCCGCCGCCGCGGCCGCCGCTCCGGCCGGCGGATCTGGTCCGGGAAGTTCTGGAGCTTCGCTTGGGCACAGTTCCGCCAATATAACGCCGCCGGACGCGGCCGCCCCGACTACGGGCAATCGATACCCCTGTGTCAGCTTGCCGGCGCTTGCGCCGTCCCGCCAGGCTCGCTAATGTTGGCCCCGCGTGCTTTGTATACAATTCTGCGTCCAATCGGAGGAACGATGTCGCTCTTCGCTCGGAAGCCGATGGCAACACTTCTCGCCGAAGCCGGCGCGGGAACGCTACGGCGCGAGCTGGGCCCGCTCGCGCTGGTCACTTTGGGGATCGGCGCAGTGATCGGCGCCGGCATCTTCGTCCTCAGCGGCGAAGTCGCTTCCCTTCACGCGGGGCCCGCACTCACCCTCTCCATGGTTCTCGCTGGCGTCGCTTGCGTCTTCGCGGGTCTGTGCTACGCCGAGCTCGCCAAGCATATCCCGGTCGCCGGCAGCACATACACCTACGCCTACGCCACCCTCGGCGAGCTCGTAGCATGGATCATCGGCTGGGATCTGATACTCGAGTACTCCCTCAGCTCGTCTACGGTTGCGGTCGGCTGGGCCGGCTATGCCGTGACGCTACTCAGCGAGATGGGCATCACCTTCCCGCCGCAGCTGACCGGCGCGCCCGGAACCCACATCGCCCTCGCCGATGGAAGCCAGGTGACCGCCTTGTTCAACCTGCCGGCGATTCTGATCTGCCTGGCGCTGACAGGCCTGCTGGTGCTCGGCATCCGCGAGTCGGCGCGCGTCAACACCACCATCGTCATCATCAAGCTCGCGGTCCTGTTGCTCTTCATCGCGGTCGGCATTCACTACATCAATCCGGCCAACCTCCATCCGTTCATCCCACCCAATACCGGATCGTTCGGATCGTTTGGCTGGAGCGGGATTCTCCGCGGCGCCGGCATCATCTTCTTCGCCTACATCGGGTTCGACGCGGTGTCCACGGCTTCCCAGGAAGCGAAGAATCCGGGGCGGGACATACCGATCGGCATTCTGGTGTCGCTCGCGATCTGTACCATCATCTACATCGCGGTGGGCATCGTCATGACCGGACTCGTGCCATACCCAAAGCTCAATGTCGCATCGCCGCTCGCCCTGGCTGTGCAATCCACAGGCGTCAGGTGGCTGCCGCCGATCGTCAACCTCGGCGCAATCTGCGGGATTGCGAGCGTGATCCTCGTGAACATGCTGGCACAGTCGCGCATCTTTTACTCGATGAGTCGCGACGGATTGCTTCCGCCCGCCTTCGCGCGCCTGCACCCACGCTTTCGCACCCCGCACATAACCACTGCGGTGACGGGGATCATCATCGCGATCGCATCCGGCCTGTTTCCGATCAGCGTGCTCGGCCAGCTGGTGAGCATGGGAACTCTCCTGGCCTTTGCAATCGTATGCGCCGGCGTTCTGATCCTGCGCCGAACCGAGCCGGACCTTCCACGCCCGTTCAGAGCTCCATGGACGCCGTGGGTACCCATAATCGGTACGCTGATCTGCATCTATCTGATGTCCGCCCTTCCGCTGCCGACGTGGATCAGACTGTTCGTCTGGCTGGCGATCGGATTGTCCATCTATTTCGGATACGGGAGAATGCGGGCAGCTTCGCTGCGAGCGCGACCCGTCGCCGAACTCGCCTAGCGCGGAATCTTCAACGATCTACACGCGTGCGACGCCGCCAGAATTCAGTACGTCGATGCGCGGGAGCGAGCAGAGCCTCCACCAGCGCCAAAACTCCATCGACCGCCAGCGCCAGCAGCGCGGCCGGCAGCGCTCCCGACAGAATCATGCGGGTATCGGCGAGCGCCAGCCCCGCGACAATCGGCTCGCCCAACCCGCCGGCGCCGATGAATGCAGCCAGTGTTGCCGCTCCGACGGTGATTACAGCTGCGGTCCGAATGCCCGCCATGATTACCGGCGCCGCGAGCGGAAGTCTGACCCATAGCAATCGCTGCGCGGGCGTCGTCCCCAGTGCTTCGGCGGCAGATACCGCATCGGGGTCCGCATCGCGAACTCCCGAATACGTGCCTCGCGCGATCGGATAGAGAGCGTACAGCCACAGGGCGACCAGCGCCGGTATCATCCCCACGCCGAGCAGAGGAATCATGAATGCCAGCAGCGCGATTGATGGAATCGTCTCGAGCACACCGAGCGTTCCGATAGTGGGCTCGGCAATCCGACGCGACCGCTCCAGAGCCAGCCCCAGCGGCACCGCCACCAGCACGGCCGCGAACAGCGCCGCGCCGACGAGGAGTAGATGGCGAGCGGTCAGCGCCCCGATGGTGGCGCGGCGGTCCCACATGTAACGCCAGAAGGCGGAATGTGGCGGCGCGCTCGCAATCGGCGCTTCCGGACCAGCGGCGACCAGTCCGAGAGCGGCAAGCTCGCTTCGTGCCACTTGAGCGATGTCTTCGCGATCGACCTCGACGCGCTTGTTGAGTCGGCGCATCGTCAGCTCGTCGAGCATTCCGCTCAGGAGCGTGAGCGTCGCGATCGCCTTTGGTGCGTCGCGCTCGAGTCTCCCCGACACGAGCGCTGCCGCCTCGTAGGGTGGAAAGAAGTGTCGGTCGTCAACGAGTGTCACGAGATCGTAGCGCGCGAGCAGCCCGTCGGTCGAATAGCCGTCGATCACATCCACCGCGCCCGACGACAGCGCCTGATACTTGACCGCCGGCGCAAGCGGCCTCACGGCTTTGGGCCTAATGCCGTAAGCGCGCGCCAGGCCGACGAGCCCATCGCTTCTGCCAATGAAATCGGCGGTAAATCCAGCCGTGAGGTGCGGACTCTCGCGCGCGAGATCGCTCAGGGTTCGCAGATGATATCTGCTCGCCGTTTCATGGGTGACCGCAATCGCGTAGGTGTTCTGGAAGCCGAGTGGCGGCAGCCACCGCGTTTGATAGAGTGAGACGAATCGCGAAGAAACGTGGGCGAAGACAGCGCGGGGATCGGCGAGAACCGAATCAGCCAGCGTGTCGTGAAGAATCGCGACCAGTCCGGTTCCCGTGTACTCGGGATACACGTCGATCGCGCCACTTCTCAGCGCACCAAACGCGATCTCGGTCGCGCCGAGCCCGCGCTTTCGATCGACGGTGAAGCCCCGCGATTCCAGGAGCTGCGCGAACATCTCCGCCAGCACATAGGACTCGCCGAACGGTTTCGAGGCGACGACGATTGGCCTTTGCGCCTGCGCCTGCACCGGCGCGCGGGGAAGAGCCGTGCTCAGCACGACCGCCGCCACGACAGCGTGCACGGAATGCATTCGAGTCATGCGAGAAGTGGCTCGAGGCCGGCGCGGGCCTTCTCGATCAATCGCGCAACGTAATCCGTCGCCGGGCTCTGGACGAGCGCTCGCATCGGACCGCGCTGCTCGATCTTTCCCTTCCGCATCACCACTACCTGATCGCCGAGTCGACCCGCTTCGGCGAGGTCGTGGGTGACGAGGAGCGTGGTCAGGGTCAGCTCTCTTCGCAGTCCGACGAAGCTCTCCTGAAGCTCGGACCGCGAGATCGCGTCGAGTGCGCCGAAGGGCTCATCGAGCAGGATCACACCGGGCCGCGCCGCGATACTTCGCGCCAGCGCCACCCGCTGCCGTTGTCCGCCCGACAGCTCGTGCGGGAAGCGCGATCCGAAATCGGCGGCGGGCAATCCGACGAGGTCGAGCGCATGCCGGGCGGCATCGTGCGCGTCGCGCATTCCTCTCAGGACGGGAACGAGCGCGACGTTGCGCAGCACCCGCCAGTGCGGAAGGAGCCCGCCGTGCTGCTGCACATAGCCAATGCTGCGGCGCAGCTCGACCGGCGACTGCACCCGAACATCGCGATCCCCGACGATGATTTCTCCAGTGTCGGGCTCGACCAATCGGTTGAAGCAGCGCAGCAGCGTCGTCTTGCCCGAGCCGCTCTCGCCCACAATCGCGGTCGCTTCGCCCTCGGGGATGTCCAGGCTGACGCCGTCGAGCGCCACCACATCGCCGAATCGGTGCGTGACGCTCCGCGCGGAGAGAGCAAGAGCCGCGGCCGAATTCGTCATCGCCAAACCCATGACCCACCGCCGCGTGAGGTTGGGCGATCTTGAATTCGCCGGGTTTCTCGATATCTGTTCGATAGGTGCACTTTCGTCCTTCGCCTTTCAGGAACCCGGATGAGTCCCGCTACCACGAAGATACGCCGCCTCGGCGCGCAGGGCCTGCAGACCTCGGCTATCGGCCTCGGCTGCATGGGAATGTCAGACTTCTACGGCCCCAGCAACGAACAACAGTCCATCGCTACCATTCACCGCGCCATCGAGCTGGGCATCAATTTTCTCGACACTGCCGACATGTACGGGCCGCACACGAATGAGCAGCTCGTGGGACGCGCGATCAAGGGCAAGCGCGACCAGCTGGTCATCGCCACCAAATTCGGAAACGTGCGAGACCCGAAGACCCGAGCATTCCTCGGCATAAATGGAAAACCGGACTACGTGCGGCAGGCGTGCGAGGCATCCCTCAAGAGACTGGGGATCGACACCATCGATCTCTACTACCAGCACCGAGTCGACCGAAATACGCCGATCGAGGACACCGTTGGCGCGATGGCCGACCTCGTCCGCGAGGGGAAGGTCCGCTACATCGGCTTGTCTGAGGCGTCGGTCCCGACCATCCGTCGCGCGCACAAGGTGCACCCGATTACGGCGGTCCAGACAGAATACTCGTTGTGGTCACGCGATCCCGAAGACGGATTGCTCGAGGCGCTCCGCGCCCTCGACATCGGGTTCGTCGCCTACAGTCCCCTCGGACGTGGATTTCTAACCGGGCAAATCAAGAGCGTCGACGATCTCGCCGATGATGATTTCCGGAAGCACCACCCGCGCTTTCAGGGTGAGAATTTCAAAAAGAACCTCGACCTCGTCGCGAAAGTCGAGGAGATCGCCGAGGAGCACAAGTGCACTCCGGCGCAGCTGGCGCTCGCCTGGTTGATGGCGCAGGGCGATGACATCGTGCCGATCCCGGGAACGAGACATCCGGAGCGCGTCGAGGAGAACTGGCATGCGCTGGACATCGTACTGTCAGAGAATGATCTGCGCCGCATCGACGCCGCCGCTCCCAAGGGAATTACTGCCGGCGAGCGCTATCCCGAAAGCGGGATGAAGAGCATCAACGGCTAGAGGCGAAACAGGTAGCTGACTTTCGCGAAGAAGCCGTCTCTCGTTCGTTGCAGGTTCTGGAACCGGAATTCGCGCGGCTCTTCCAGCGTCGAGCCGTAGCCGAGGTAAACCAGCGTACCCGGCACCGGCCGGTAGCTGAATAGCCAGTCGGTCGAGAACTCGTTGGTCGTTTCTCCGGTGTCGAGTACATCGTTGACCAGGATTCGGGTGCCGTTTCGGTCCTCGAGCGGCGACCGCGAGCGCGCCGCGTACTGACTGACGACGCGCACGAAGATGGGCCGACTGACCTGATATTCGATCTTGATGCGCGGGATGGTCTCGGTCGAGAAACGCGATCCGTCGAGCCGGCGGTCGATCGTGAGCCGCGAGAACTGCAGCGAGCTGCGTAGCGCTGTAGTTGGACGCACCGCAATCGTCGCATCGATCCGCGAGCTGGAGCCCGGCGACGCTTCGCGGAAAATCGGAACCTGACCTTTGGTGACGCTGGCTGTTCCAGTGAAGATCCGATAGGTGGGCGTCGTCAGGCTCAGTGATCCACCCCACTGATCCTTCTCCGGCGGGGGCACGATGAAGGGCGCAGTAAAGGCTCCCTGCGAGAGGCTCAATCCCGAATAAAGTGCGGGATCGAAGGCGAAGTAGCCGTGGGTGACAGCACCACCGAGCCGCCATCCGCCACGCAACGTCGCGCTCGGCGTAATCGACTCACTGCTCTCGGCGAGTCCGTGGCCGGCACCCTGGTTGTTCCAGATTCGATCCCAGCCGAAGAACGTGCTGATGGTCTGGAGCAGCGCGCCTTGCTTTCCGTAGAAGCTGAGTCGGTTGAACGCGCGGCCCTCGATGATGCCGGTGCGATTCACGAATCCCGCCGCGGCGCGGAAGCCAGGGTCGAGCGATCTCAGGGTGTAGTGGAATCCCCACGCGCGGCCGGTGCGATCCCAGTCGCCTTGCAGAATCGATCCGCGCAGTTGATTGCGCAGGCTGTCGGTCCACGAGCTCGCGGCCTGGAATTGCGCGAAGTACAGTTTGGAGTGGTAGAAGCGGAAATCGCCCGATGCGACGCGTGAGAAGTTGTCGCCGTCCTCGCGGCTGGTCAGTGCGGCGCCGAGTGTGTTACCGGAGCCGAAATCGTAGCGGAGTCGCGAGACCCCGAACAAGGGCGTGTTGCGATTCTCCCACGAGTAGAGCTTGTCGTCCGCAACCACCATCGACGCGATGTTCAGACCTCCGACCTTGCCGGTGAGCTTGACCCCGCCGACCGGGGCGACGATCTGACGGGTGTAGATCAGCTGGTTGGGCGAATCGAAGAGCTCCAACCCGTCGAGAAAGAACGGGCGCTTCTCCGGGTAGAAGAGCGCGAACCTCTCGTTGAGCAGCACCTGCCCGACATCGGCTTCGACCTGTGAGAAGTCGGGATTGATGGTGCCGTTGAGGGTGAGATTCTGCCTGATTCCCCAGCGTACGTCGCCGCCCAGCTCGGCCTTCTGTTGATAGCTGCCATCACCGATGTCGGGTGATCGGTCGGCGTGCGCAGTCATCGTCGGCGTCGCCTCCAGCACCAGTCCACGTTTCAGATCGTGCAGTCCATCCAGCGTGCCCGATTGCGCGAGGAAGTTTGCGTTGGCGCGAATCGCCGGCGCCCAGGTGTCCTGAAAGCCGGAATGCTGAACGCGCCGAAGGATGTGGAGGCCCCAGCTCTGCACCCGTGCGTCCTGGTAGCGCAGGCTCTTGAACGGGATCCGTACCTCGACCTCGTAGCCGCCGTCGACCAGTCTGCCCTTCGACTCGAAGAAATAGTCGGGATTGAGATCGACGCTCCCCTCGAGCGGATTGATGGTGCGAAAGCCTCCGCCGGTTGCCGAGGGTCCACCGGCGCCCCCGGAGAACTGTGCGCTGCGAGTGCCGTCCTGCTGAACGCCGTACGGATTGACTCCGAACACGAAGGCGATCTGACGCGCGTTGTCGGTGTCGAGCAGGATTTGGATCTGGTCTTCGCTGTCGATGTTGTCGCGATTGGCGTGGGTCGCGCGGACGACGTTGCCGTGGATCTCGCGTGCTTTTATCCCGAAGTAGATCGCATCGGGCCCGTACCAGACCAGGACGTCGGTGGGCTCGTCGGCCGGCCGACCGTCAACCGGCTGATACTGCGAGAACCCCGTCAGGCGTGCGGCGTGGCTCCAGACTCCCTCGCTGAGATTCCCATCGATGACGATCGCGCTGTCCATCCGCGGCACATCGACGTGGACGCGATTTGCCCTTCCGTCATAGACGGAATCGGCGGCGACCGAAAAGGCGAGGGCGAGCGCCAGCACGGTTCGCTACGCCGATTTCTTGCGGCCGACTATCACGAGTCCCGCACCGATCACAATGGCGATGACGCCGACGTACGCCGGAATCATCCCGCGTTCCTGAGACCTCACTACGATCGGGCCGACCTCTACCTCGTTTCGGCTCTTCGTATACGGAATTCCGCCGACCGCAACGATGTCGATGCCGGCGAGAATGACGAGGATGCCGATCCAGCCGAGCAGGCGCATGATTTACTCCACGAGCGGGACCAGATATGGTGCGGCGATCAGAGCACGGTGGCAAGCAGGCTTAGGTTGGGCTGTCCGGGCACGCCAGTTTAAGGTGATATAGAAACGACAGTTGGTGATATGAAACAGACATTGATAGAGCTAGAGAAGAGGCCAAAATTTCCGGCTAGCGGCATTATCGGGTTTCGGCGAGAACCGTTCTCCGCGAGACTTTTATGAGAAAACTAGAATTCACCGGGCTATTTTTGACGCTAATGCTCGCAGTCGCGTGTCACGAGATCGACTCACCGGCTGTACCTCTCCTGCGTCCGCCAATTAACGCCAAGCTCACACAGAGTCCCCCGCAACCGGTTGTTTATACGATGTCCTCCGCCGCCTTGTCCTATACCGAGCTTACGTCCCACAATTTCCCATACGATACATGGATCGCCGTGCAGCCGAACGGGCCTCAGTTCCAGCTGACGGCGTTCCTGCCAGCGAAACCGGAGTCGCAGGCAGTAACCGCGACGGGTGCATCTGGCGGAAGGAACGGATGCGATTTGAACGCAAGTGTCGCGTTTGGACAATTCGTAACCGGATTTGGTCTGTGCGGAGGAGAGGAGAAATCGGATACGGTTCTCGCCCGGGGGCAAGGCTTCATCAGGCAGGGTTCGTTCCCGTTGGATTTTACTTCGGTTGACAACAGTGACTGTCCGCCCCGCACATCCGGAAGTTGTCACGTTCAGGATGTCGTCGACATCAGTTTTACGGTTTCTGCAATTCCCGTAACGCTCCGTCAGGTAAAGGCCGTTCCTCGTACCGCCCCTTTTAATTCGGTGCTTTATCAACAAGTCGTGTTTTCGACGGGAGCTGATCCAGATTCACTCACGATCGGCGGAGCACGCGTGGCAATGCCGATCACAACCACTTCGTGGGTATACACCGCCGGCGACGGAACTCTGGATGGAAATATGTGTAACGGGGGATTCCCCATTGTGACATGCAGTCCCTTCCTGCACAAAGCCGGACGGATGGTAGTTAAGGGGTTTGTCGGAGGATGGGAACAAACATCAACAGTAACTATCCAGTGTCTCGTCACTCCCGCCGACTCCATGCTTAACGACTCGACGAGCGATTTCAGTCTGCGGGAAACGCTCTTGGATGCCCTTACGAAATCGAATCCCGACTCCGCCGCTGGAGTCGGCGCAACAGCGGAACATCGCGGGTTCCGACACGAAGAGGGCGGCCGAATTTACCGGTGGCATACCGGCCCAAATGTTGGGAAGTACTTTTTTAGCCCCGTTGACGATCCCAATGCGACGGAATGCCATGTCGACACTCGCTATGGTGAAGAGAATGAGACGTACCTGGGTGCTTCTGTCGTCGGGTATTACCATGTTCATCCGGTGACACCGCCCGATAGCCTATACGGGTGCTTACCAAACAGCGATACCGGCGAGCACTACTCACAATACCCTGGGGACGGCTTGAAACCGTATTATGCGCCCGCGAGCGACAGTGCCAAGGAGAATTACGGAACGGGCGGAGGAAGCCTATCTGACTGGCTTCACGCATTATCACCAAGCCCAGGCCACAACGAATACATCATCTACAAGGACGGCACCGTTTATCGACTAGGACCAGGTCAGAGTATCGAGAATAACTCTAATTATTGGTCTGCTTTTGGAGCAGCCCGCGACCCGTCTAAACCAGCAGCTAAGTGCACGTGGCCAAAAAAGTACTCACCGACTTGAGGTGATAGGACTATGAGATGTTTTCTACTTGTTGCCATCGCGGCGACCGTTTTCCCGTTTCGGGCGATTCATGCGCAGTCATGCATGTCCGCAGATACTTCTAGTTCGCGGATCATTACCACTATTCAGCGAATCGTAACTGGAACGTCCAAAGCCGCTCAAACCCGAGCTATGCTACATTTACCGAGCCTGTCAGCGTCACAGGTCACCTTGGTATCCAATGACACTTCTTGCGCGCGGGCGCGCCAGGCGCAGGACTCTCTGGTCCACGCGACGAATACCGATGCTCCGACTGTGATGCCCTTTCGCCCCCTCTATGTGATTAAGCTCGGGACGTATAATGCGCTCGTCGATCCGACGGCTCGGAGTGAACGAGATTTCATGTTGGGATTCTTTGACCCTGCGTGGGTGTATCTGGGCAGCATCCCCGTGTATCTCGGTCATCCCTAATCGTTCTGCAACATCAAGAAACAGGTTGCCCGTTAGCGCTGGCGAATCCTGTATGACTACAGGGAGGTTAACAGGGCCAAGAAAGCCGGTGATTCGCAGGAATGTCCGTCTGAAGTCATATCAACATGCCATGATGACAGACCGCCGGCGCCGTTTATGGCTACTTAGGGCGCTGTAATCTGACCTACGCCCTTACCAGTTTCTTGTAAGCGATGCGATGCGGCTGGTCAGCATCTGCGCCCTTCCTTCGCTTGAGATCCTCGATATAGCTCTGATAATTCCCCTCGAACCACACCGTCTCCGAATTCCCCTCGAAGGCCAGAATGTGGGTCGCAATGCGATCGAGGAACCAGCGATCGTGCGAGATCACCACTGCGCAGCCGGGGAAATCCTCCAGTGCTTCCTCGAGCGCGCGGAGCGTATCCACGTCGAGGTCGTTGGTCGGCTCGTCGAGCAGCAGAAGATTGCCACCCGATTTCAGCAGCTTTGCAAGATGCAACCGGTTGCGCTCCCCGCCGGAGAGATCCTTCACCTTCTTCTGCTGGTCAGCCCCCTTGAAGTTGAACTGCGCCAGATAGGCCCGCGCCTGCATCTCGCGCTTGCCAACCATGATGATGTCGTTCCCGGCGCTCACTTCCTTATAGACGGTATTCGCGTCATTCAGCTCGCGCGCCTGATCCACGTACGCGAGCTGCACCGTATCGCCAATTGTGAGCTGGCCGCCGTCGGCCTTCTCCGTTCCGGCGATCATCCTGAATAGCGTCGTCTTGCCGGCGCCGTTCGGCCCGATGATCCCGACGATCCCGCCACGCGGCAGCGAGAACGACAGATCGTCGAACAGCACTTTCTCGCCGTACGCCTTCTTGAGACCCTTTGCAATGACGACGTCGTTGCCGAGTCGCGCCGGCGGCGGGATCACGATCTCGTTCTGCATGATCTTCTCGCCTTCGGCTGCCGTCGCCAGCTCCTCGTATTTCTGGATGCGCGCCTTGCTCTTTGTCTGCCGGGCGCGTGGCGACATCCGCACCCATTCGAGCTCTCGCTCCAGCGTTCGCTGCCGCGCCGACGCCTGCTTCTCTTCCTGTGCCAGACGCGTCCGCTTCTGCTCCAGCCACGAGCTGTAATTGCCCTCGTACGGAATGCCGGCCCCGCGATCGAGCTCGAGGATCCATCCCGCGACGTTGTCGAGGAAGTAACGGTCGTGGGTCACCGCGACGACCGTTCCCGGGAATTCCGCCAGATATCGCTCCAGCCACGCGACTGATTCGGCATCGAGATGATTGGTCGGCTCGTCCAGCAGCAGCATGTCCGGCTCCTCGAGCAGCGTCCGGCACAGCGCAACTCTCCGACGCTCGCCGCCGGAGAGCTTGCCCACGACTGCGTCGGCCGGCGGCAGACGCAGGGCATCCATCGCGATCTCGATCTTCCGATCGATGTCCCAGGCGTTGATGGCATCGATCTTCTCCTGCACCCGCGCCTGTTGATCGAGCAGCTTCGTCATCTCGTCGTCCGACATCGGCTCGGCGAACTTCTTCGAGATGTCGTCGAACTTTTTCAGCAGGTCGCGTACGGGCTTTACGGCCACGTCGACGTTTTCCTTGACGTTCTTCGACGCGTCGAGCTGCGGCTCCTGTGGCAGATAGCCGATGCGCGTGCCCTCATGGGGCCAGGCTTCGCCCTGAAAATCATGGTCCACGCCCGCCATGATGCGGAGCAGCGAAGATTTTCCCGCGCCGTTGGCGCCCAGCACGCCGATCTTGGCGCCCGGATAAAAAGACAGCCAGATCCCGCGCAGGATCTCCCGCGATGGCGGGACGACCTTGCGCAGGTCTTTCATTACGTAGATGAACTGTGGAGGCATCCGAACAATCTACCGGGGGCGACAAGAGTGCCGAATCGCCCCGATGTGATCGGCGAGCGCTATTCGAAGACGCGTGGAATTAGTTGCGGCGTCACACTGAATCCCGGCTCGTTGGGTGTCGTATTTGCCGATTTTCCATTTCCCAGCTCACCACCGCTGTTATCGCCCCAGCAATACGCCGACTTCTGTGGCGTGATCGCGCAGCTGAATTGCGATCCGACACTGATCGACGAGAACGTCAGGCTCGTTTCAACCGCTGCGGGCGGAAAGCCCGGGGTCACGGACAGGGTCGGCGTGCCTCTCCCGAGAGCGCCCACCGTATTCTGACCCCAGCACACTGCGACACCGTCGATCGTGAGGCCGCAGGCATGTGATGTGGCAACCGAAATGTCCTGAAACACGAATCCACCCTGCACCATGCTCGGCGAAGGGTTTTTAGCCGACAGACCGTCACGCCACGGAACGAGCGTGCTGTCGCCCCAGCAATAGCCTGTTCCATCAACCGCGACGCCGCATGTATATCGCAGTGCGGCGCTAATGGATTTGAAGCTCACGTCTCCCGCGACGGCAGTCGGCGTGGCACATGGATCGAACTGCGCCAATGCGCCGCAGTTGGTCGAAGATGTTCCGAGCTGCCCAAAATCGTTTTTGCCCCAACAGTAGGCTTTGCCGCTCGTAGCGATAGCGCAGACGTGAGTGCCGCTGGCGCTGATGCTGGTGAACTTGAGCGCCCCGGTTACAATCGTTGGTGCTGACTCCGGCGATCCACCGGCGATACCTGTACCGAGCTGCCCCCAGCTGTTGTCGCCAAAACAAAACGCGACCCCTGTTGCGGTGAGAGCACAACTTGAAAAGCGATTGCTCAACTTCGCGAACGATGTCCCACTCGAAAGCGGTGATGCCGGCGGAAATCCGGCGTGCAGGCTGGAACCGATCCCACAATGAATGTTTCCAGCCAACGACAGCCCGCAGTTTGGAGTGATAGTCTGGTACAGAGCGGTGTCCGGCACGACCTGGGGATAGCTCCCGAGCCCGGTAACCTGGCCCCAACAAAATGATTCTCCGGACGAGGTCACTCCGCAGCTGCTCGATCCGCCGCCATCGGCCTGGATCATCGTCCACTCAAGCGGTTTGACGGTAACATTGATCGGAGAGCTGACCGTGCCGTTGAAAGTCACGCTGATTGCGGCGGCCCCTGGTGTCACTCCGCGTATCAGTCCGCCCCCGGAGACAGTCGCTACTGCATCGTCCGAGCTGCGCCAAACCGCAGCTGCTGTCTCGACAGGATTGCCGTAAACATCGCTTCCTCTGATGAACGCCTGAAAGGCACGACCTGGAATCAGCACACGGCTGCTCGCATTCAGAGTCCACTGTCCAACGAGCGGCGCCGCGTGGGCAGTCGCGAAGAAGTTGATGTCGCCAATGCCTTCCGAATTCGCCGTGGCGGTATACTGACCCGCTTTTGTAGGAAGTTTCCACGAAGCTGCCGCATCCCCTTTGTCGTCGGTACGCACTGTCTGCGGACTGATCGTGCCGCCCCCGGGCTGAACAGCGAACTTTACCTCGACGTTAGCCAGAGGATGCCCGTCTGAGTCGTACGCGCGAACCTTCAATGGTGACGGGAGAGGGGATCCCACTTGTCCCTCTTGGGCAACCGGACTTTCGACCGACATCGCAAACGCTGTTGCCGGTGGCTCTACGCCAACTGAGTCACCACAGCCTGCGACGACGGCACCGATCACGCTCATTCCGACCGCCGACACGAGTCTCGATTGAACTGCGCGCACTCATACCTCAAGTAGAAGATTCGCGGAGTGAATTGTGTTACCCGACACCTTCCCACGCCAGCCGATTAAGGGGCACACCCGCTAATCAGGATTCTTTGGCTCCCCGAGCATGGCGTGATCATGATCCATGTGGTCGTCGTGCCAGATGGACTTGAGATCGTTTCCCGCAAAGGTGTTGGCGTGCACCATCCACCCGAACGCCTGCGGAATGAACCTGCCGTTGGCCGCTTTGCACTCTTCCCTGGTCGCAACCCCGAGTGGACCGAAAATCGGCCTGCCGCCCCTGGTTTCCGACCAGCGCTCCTTCGCATATCGCGCCGGTACACACCAGTTCACGTGACGATGCCAGCGCGCCACGCTCAACGGGATTCGCTTATCGAGCTCGTCTTCCGATGTCCGCCGCGACGCGGTGTACATCGCGCCAATCAAATGGAACTTGCCCTGTGCGTCCCTGGTGTAGAGCAGCGACGTTGGACGCGCCGGATCGAACCCCCACTGATTGCGGATCGCGTTCCAGCCTTTGGTGAAGTGATACTGCGGCTGATTCTTGATCTGGGGCGCGAACATCTTGTAGCCATCCGCTTCGGCGACCTTCACATCCTGATACTTGGCGATCGCCTGCCGCAGCTCGTTGATGACGTGCGCCGCCCGGACTGAATCCGCCGGCGTCAGGAGCCGCGGACTCGAGTAGGCCATGTGCTTCGCCATCGCCTCCATCTTCAAGTCGTCGCCACCGCCCATCCTCATTCCCGCCACGTCCGAGCCCTGCGCCGCGGTCGAATCGGCATGGTCATGCGCGTGCTGCGCCAGCAGGCTCGTCGGCAGAGCGTAAACCGTCGCCAGCAGTAACGCGGACCGCAGAAAGGCGCGAAGCATTTGGACCTTCGTGGCGTGGAGAGACCTGTTGATACACCGCTGCCTGCTGTTAGGCGATCCCCGGAGGACCTCGGTTAACCCCCATAATCCGCGAGCAACTTCTCCAGTAGCTCGGAAACCCGCTCATGCGGCAGCTGGTGGATCTGATCCTCGTGCCAGGCGATGATCTCACCCGGCGTGTTCCACGGCGCGTAGGGCCGGTGTTCCCGCTTGAGCAGTACCAGCGATGGCTTGCTGAATGCCGACGCCGCGTGCGAGATGCTGGTGTCGGGTGTGAATACGAGGTCGGAGGTTCCCACCATCGCGAGCGCATCGCGTAGCCGCGGCGTCTTCACGGGCAGCGCGTTCGTCTCGTTCGCGACCCGGCTCACGCTCTCCCACTCCACCGGAAGTCCGATCACGACCATTGGCATCCCCGGTGACCGCGCTCGCGCACTCTGCAGCGTGGCGATGAATTTTCCATCGGGCCAGCGGCGTTTGGGCTCCGACGCCGACAGGTTGACCAGCAGCCGCTTCCTGGTTCCCGACTCGGAATCGGCCGATGCCACCAGCGCCGTCGCCTCGCGCCATTGATCCTCGGCCCACGATCTCTCTTCATCGGACAGGTATATCTCCGGTCGCCAATCCACCCGTTCCGGATTCACGCCGAAGGGAACTGCCAGGTGCTTCGAGCCTTCGATGTAGTGATCGACGCGGTTCCATTCCGGAACTGACACATTGTAGATCCGAGGCGTTCGGTCTCCGCGCGCGCCGACCCGAAAGCGCGCCCTCCCTGCATACATGAGGAGCGGCGTCGAAGTGAACACCGGCGGATTGTTGATGCGCCCATCGACCATCACGGTGTATCGCTCGCCGCGCAGTCGCTTCATCAGATCCTTGTAGCTTCTCAGCGAGCCGCGATCGAGCGTCAACACCTGGCCGACGTACGGATTCCGCTCCAGCACCGGCGCCGTGGCAGGCGTCGCCAGTACGTCGACCTTTCCGCCCGGCAGTGCCGACGCAATGTTCCGGATCAACGATGTCGCCATGATCATGTCACCGATTCGCTCGTAGCGAATGAACAGCACGCGGTGATCGCGATCGATCGGCGAAGGCAGCGTCGTCTCTTTCGGTCCGGGCAGCAGACGGCTCAGCACGCGCATCCACAATGCGCGCCAGGCAATCTCAATCTTTCGGGGATCCACCGGTGAGAGGCAGCTCGAGCAGCTTCCGTGAAGGTTGCGGATCCCTCGTGTGATAAACCTGAATCGCGCTTACCACGAAAGGCTCCGGTATTCTGGTCTTGAGCAGCTCACGGACCGAGTTGCGGTCCAGCGACTGGTAGAGACTCAGGGTACAGTGAGGGCTAAAAGTGTACCGCGCCCGCGTGAAGGGGAGCCCGCTCGTCACCAGCCGGTCGTGCAGCACCCTGATCGGACCGTGCGGGTCGATCGGCAGCACCAGAATGTCGGTCTGCATGAAGCGCTGCGGTAAACCGAAGGACAGTGTGATCGGCGGAGTGGTCGCCGTGATGGGCCCCAGCTTGTCCTTGAGCTCAGCGAGCGGCACCGATGCCGGGATCGGACCCGCGCCCGACGATCCGGTCAGCGTGATGTGGGGAGGCTTGTAACGGGCGAGCTTTGGATCATACTGCTCGTTGATGGCGCGGACACGATCGGCAATTCCGGCCGGCAATTCCGTCAGAATGAATATTCCGTTGAGCAAGCGTCCACCACGAGAAGAGCGGCAAATCCAAAACAGCTAGAACTGTATTGTAAACAGGACTGGATTCGCCTGGATTTGCGACCGTCGCTTGCCTTTGATCAGATTCTGGTCGATCTGGTTCCCGGGATGAGAATGGGTGTACTTCACGACCTTCAATCCGACGATAGTGCCGATCGCCGCGCCGGCCACCACGTCGCTCGCCCAGTGCATGTTGTTGTAGATCCGGGACAGCCCGACAAGCCCCGCGCCGCCATAGAAAACGGTGCCGACGTACCACACCGCGTGCGGATGCCAGAACTCGGTCTCTCTCGTGACCGTTGACGCAAACGCGAATGCAGTGATGGTGTGCCCGGATGGGAACGATCTGTACTGATCTCCCTGCAATCCACGCCACAACTGAAAGTTGTACGGATTCTTGACGTCGACGAACGGTCGCTGCCGGCCCGCCACGAACTTGATTCCGCCACCGAGTATGTCCGCGAGCAGAATCGACTCGACACTGTGGAGGCCCAGCGCCTGTACCCGGCGCTGACCGTCGAGCCGGCCAATGAGATAGATACCTGCGCCTGTCGCAAATGACCCGGGGTCGGCCAGCAGCCTGAACCCTGTCGCAGCGGTTTTGAGAAATCGGTTTTCCTGTGCTCGCGGATCCTGCAGCCTGCTCGCAATCTTCATGTCGATCGGTGCCACCAGGGCCGTGCCGAGCGCAAAGCTCGCGAACAGGAGCGCATCCTTGCCGGTCAGCAGCGTCGACTTCTTCAGGATCGTGTCCTGCACTTGCGCCTGCACCGTGGTCGCCAGCGTAAGCGAGATCACGACAACGCGGAACACTTTCCCGACCAACGAACGCTCCTTGCAAGAGTGCGCTGGAACTACGATGTCGTACGCGTCAATGCAAATCTCTTACCCCTTGTAAATCACGCTTCGAACAGCGATATCACCGAAATGCTCAACATCGATCTGACCGGCAAGCGCGCATTGGTTGCGGGCGTCGCTGACGACGCGGGCTTCGGCTTCGCCATCGCCAAGGCCCTGGCAGAAGCCGGCGCGAGCGTTTCCGTGGGCACTTGGCCGCCCGCACTCAACATCTTCATGAACCTTCTCGAGCGCGGGAAGATGGACGAGTCGCGGAAGCTGTCCAATGGCAAGCTGCTCGAGTTCGAGAAGATCTATCCCCTGGATGCGGCCTTTGACATTCTCGCCGATGCGCCCGAGGACATCCGCTCCAGCAAGCGCTACAAGGACACCGGTGATTTCAGCGTCGACGGAATGGCCAGGCGGATCGAGGCCGACTTCGGCGGCGACTCCCTCGACATCGTGGTGCATTCACTCGCCAACGGACCGGAAGTAAAGAAATCACTCCTCGAGACCAGCCGGTCCGGCTATCTCACCGCGCTCAGCGTCAGCGCATACTCGCTCGTCTCGATTGTCGCTCGACTTGGCCCGTTGATGCGGAAAGGCGGATCCTTCGTGTCGCTCACCTACATGGCGAGCGAGCGGGTGATTCCCGGCTACGGCGGCGGGATGTCTTCGGCGAAAGCCGCGCTCGAGAGCGACACCCGCGTCCTCGCTTTCGAGGCCGGCAGGAAGTATGGCGTTCGCGTCAACACCATCTCGGCGGGACCGCTCGCGTCGCGCGCGGCGAGCGCGATCGGCATCATCGAGAGAATGGTCGAGTACTGCGCCGAGAACTCGCCTCTTACCGACCCGCTGCAGGCCGCGGAAGTTGGGAACGCCGCCGCATTTTTATCCAGTCCACTCGCGAGCGGCATAACCGGAACCGTCCTGTACGTCGACAAGGGGTACCACTCGATGGGGATGGCGCTCCAGCAGGAGTCGCCGAAGGCCTGAGGCCTCAGGGCGTTTTTTTCGCCGCCGCTCGTTCTTTCTCGATTCTCAGTCTGATCAGCTGAAGCCTGGCCTCGGACATCCGACCGCTGAGGGTCAGGGTGTTGCGCGTCACGGGATCCACCCAGCTGATGGTGTGCACCACGTTCGAATCTTCGGGCCGCGCCGCGTCTTCCACTGGCGCGGCCGCTACGGGAGGCGGCGGCGCGACCGGTTGTGCAGCCACCGGTTGTGCCGCCCCCGCCGCTTGCCCGACAACATTGTTTCGGGTTGCCGCCGTTTTGCCGCGAAGCTCTACCTGCATGCGGGCCGCCGCTGCATCCGATCCAACAACGCCGGAGAGCGCCACCGGTCGCGATTCGGCAAGGGTCACAGTGTCGCCACCAATCTCATAGAGGGTCACGTTCGCGCCGATCCGTTGCGGACTGCCGATCACCTTTAGCGGCTCGCCCGATCCGACAGCAGCATCCGCAGCTACGCCTTCGCTGGCGACCACGGCTGTGCGAGGCAGAAATCCCGATACGCTCGCAGGAGCCGGCGCCTGGGCCACCCGACGGGCAGGCGCGCCACCGCTGGGTGCGGCTGATTTCTGAGCCGTTGGTGCCGGCTTCGGCATTGACGGCACCGTCAGCGTCGGGAGATCAACGCGGTTCCCAATGCTCGGATTGGGTTTCGCCGCTTCTGCATGCGTGGATTCGACCCTTGCGTTGAATGCCGCGACCGAGCCCGAGGTGTCCATTGTCAACGTACTAGCCGTTTCCTGCGTTCCGCGCGTGCCCTGATTCCGCACGACGACGAGCGTTCCTCCGGCCAGCACCAGCACGCTCGCGGCAATGCGCCACACCATCGGATCGAGTCGCCGCTTCGCCGGCGCGGCCGCTGGAATCACGCCGCGCGGCGCGTTGTCGAGAGCGGTCAGAATCCGCGACGACGCTGCAATGAAGCCGCGCGCCTCCGCGACGGCCGCCGCGCATTCCGCGCAGTCCTTCACGTGCGCGTCGATCTGCGCCGCCTCTTCCGCGGTGAGTGCGCCGTCCACCCAGGCGTGGATTGTTCCTTCGTCAGGATGCTGCATGCTTCTCTCTCGCTTCTCCATCCTTCTGCAATGCTTCGTAGCTCTCCACCAGTCGCCGCCGCGCACGCGACAGCGTCGTTCCCACCGAGCCCGGCGACAGCTGCAGCGCCTCGGCGATCTCGTTGTAGTCGAGCCCTTCTTCCCGCATCAGCAGCGCCAGTCGGTCGCGCTCAGCCAGGGCATCCACGGCTTTGCGCGCCATCGCCGCTTCCTGTGCGCGCTCGAGACCGGTTTCCTCGGGCTCGACGACTGACTCGCGCTCCTGCTCCGCGAGCAAGGCCAGATGCTTCCTGCGGCGGCTGTCCTTTCGCGCCTCGTCCCGCACCAGGTTCGTCGCGACCGCGAACAGCCACGCTCTTTCATTCTGAATCGAAGTCTGTCTCAGCGCGCGCACGAAAGTCTCCTGTGCAACTTCCTCAGCCCAGTCGCGATCTCCCAAACGCCGCGTCAGATATCTCACCAACGCGGTGTTGTAGGTTCGGAAGAGTCGCTCGACGTCGGTCACTGGCTACCAGCGATCTCTCAGCAACGCGATGTCACGGTCAGTCAGGCTTTCTTCACCCGAGGGTGTGAGCTCGATTGCCATCTTCTTCCCCGCCATGATGGCGCGCTCTCCAATCGAGAACGCCTCGCGCAGATCGGGGTCGATGTCCAGGAGCTTGAAGTAAGCGTCGGAGTAGGGCTTCACCCGCAGCACGGTGCCGGTGCCCTTGTACCGTACGTCGGTCCATACACCGTCGCGAAGCACGAAGGTCACGTTACCCGCGCGGCGCACGCTGGCGTCATCGCGGATGCCTGCCGCAGCGTCCGCAGCCATCACGCTCGTTGCCGCGCGTTGTTCAGATGCAGCCTTCGCGGCCTCGAATTGCACCGCCGCCGGCGCCGGGGCTGCGCTCGATGCGACGGCGCCGTTCAGACGCACCCCTCCGGTCGTGGCGATACGACGCTGATTCATTCCCGGCTCGACTACGAGGTAGGAAGAGAACTCGGTCGGGATGCCGAATCGCTCTCCCAACTCGCGAATCTCGTCGTTGATTTCCTGCGATCCGCCGTGCTCCCGCTTCTCGGCACTCAGATAGCCGACTCGTTGAGTGGCCCAAAGCCTCGCCACGAACGGATTCTCTCGCGACCGCTCCGGGAAATTCACCCGAGCCGTCCAGGTCACCGGCCCGCTCGTCGTCTGTCCATCAAAACGCAGCGTCGCATCGCCGTCTCCATCGTAGCGAGCCAGAAGCACTAGGTCCTCTCCGGCAAATATGTCCACCGGCATCGTCGGATGCATCTTGAGCAATCGTACACCGTCCGCATGAACGCGGACGTCGGTTACGAGCGGGCTCGTCAGACGACTGGCGACGATACCGACTGCGCGCTCGACGGATTCGTCGGGGCGGACGAAGCTAGCCGTTCCATGGCCCTCGAGCGCCAGCTGCTCGATCAGCGAGACATTGAGATCGGCGCCGACACCGAAAGTGAACAGCCGCCGGGATCCGCGCTGCTTCGCCACATTCGACGCGATCACCGACGCGTTGCGCTCGCCAACCGTTGGCTGCCCATCGGTGAGGAACAGGATGATCGGCAACCGGCCCGATTGAACGCGCGCCGACAGTGCCTCTTCGAGAGCGCCTGAGATGTTCGTCGATCCTTCGGCGTCGAGCTCGTCGAGGTAGCGCGTCGCCGCGCGGATGTTCTCCGGAGTAGCGCTCGAGAAATCGTCGCGGAACGTCCGGACATCGCTCGAGAAGTCGATCAGACGAAATCGATCAGCTGACGACAGTGTGCGGAGCAGCTGCTTGCCGGCCGCTCTCGCCTGCTCGATTTTCTGGCCGCTCATCGACCCCGAGACGTCCAGCACGAAAGTCACATCCCGCGGTACCGCGCGCGGACGGACTGCCGGCGGTGACAGCGTGATCAAGGCAAACCCGTCTTCGTTCCCTGGCGCGTTCGCCAGCATCGAGATCGCGGCGCTGGTCGAACGGCGGATCGGGATAAGGAGCGTGACCTCTCCGCGCGCGTCCCTTACCTCGACCCGCCTGACCGAACCGCGATTGCTCGACGCGAATGAACGATCGTCCGCGTTATCCATCGGGTAATCGGAACCGTAGCGCTCATCATAGATGGTGTGCGTTGGGGAGTACGCCGTTCCATACATCGGATCGTTCGGATACGTAAGCACCAGCGATGTGTGCCCCTCGGGCTGCTGGTAGACGCCGACCTGGTTGGTGCGCTGGCCGCGGAAGTAGTCGACCCGCAACGCGTCTCCTTCGCGTGGCGCGACGGTCTGGAACCGCACCACTACCTTCTTCACCTCGCCGGGCGCAATCGGGAAGATTCTCGCACGCAGCAGTCCATAACCCATCCACTCCAGCAGAGCGGGGTCGCGCTGGCGACGAACAATCTCTTCATAAATCTGTCGCGCCCGATCAGCGCTCATCGTCTCGCCGGCAACCATCTCACCGTTGATCGAGAGCTTGAGGTCCTGGAATGCCGCACCCTTCGGCAAAGGGAACATGAAATCGGCTTCGCCGACGCGACTTCCCCGATTCACGAAGGTCTCGGTCACTTCGTATCGCAGCACCCGATCGACGAGGTTGACGCGCACGTCGCTGCTCTGACGCACGACATCCTGAATTGGAATACCGCACGCGGGCATTACGCACGGACGGCCGCGCACGCATGGCGGCACCGGGCAGGGCATTGGACGCGGCGGCGCATCGATGATTTGGGCCGACAGAGCTGCGGGAATACCGAGAACGAGCGAAAACAGGAATGAGCGCATGACACACCAGTAGATGAAGGTTCTACTGTGGGACGTGCGTCAGCCGCTCACTTACACACCATCTGTCGACTTTGGTGTTTTACCGCTTCTTGACCGGTCCTGGACGCGCCTAACTGGGACGCGGCTTCTTTTTCCGCCGCTTCTGCAGATCGCGCCTTTCGTCAACCCGCACCGCCAGCAGCCGGTGGTCGGCCCGGATCATCGTTTGCTCGAACGACTCCGCCCCCCGGCGTGCCGCCCATCCCATCGAAAATGGAACCGGAGCCGATGTCGGAGCCGCGGCGCGCAGCCTCGCCACCACGTGCTCGGTCTGGTCTTCTCCCGAATCGCAGAGCACCACCAGGAATTCATCGCCACCGACCCGCACCACCGCCTCTTCGGCACGCACATGGCGCATGAGAAAGCGCGCCATCTTCACCAGAACCGCGTCGCCCTCAGCGTGACCGTTGCTGTCGTTGTATTGCTTGAAGTGGTCGATGTCGAGGTAGATGCATCCCCATTCGCCCCTGGGCTGCGCCTCACACTGGCGGGTTACCGTGTTGAGGTACCGCCGGTTGTAGCAGCCGGTCAGGGGATCACGGATGCTCAGCTCGAGAAGCTGGGTCTGCAGCTCCTTGCGATGGGTGATGTCGACGAGAATCCCGTGACAGTATTTCTCGCCCGTCTTTGGATCCACCGACAGGAACGCGCTGTCCACCACGGTGCGAGTCTCACCGTCGCGCCGCGTGAGCTGGAATTCGACGTCGCGCACCGCGCCCTCACGTTCGAGCTGGGCCATCTCCCGCGCGCGAACCTCCGGGCGCACGAAATCGTCGGTGCGATATCCCTTCAGATCAGCGAGCGACTGGACACCGAACATCTCCAGAAATGCCGGGTTCGCATCGACGATCTCGCCGTCCAGAGTGGTAATGTAGATTCCCTCCTTGAGGCGCATTGCGAGCTCACTGAGCGTTTGTGGATCGCTCAGGTTGCGTACTCGTTTTTGTTTTTTGGGCTTTTTGGAGGGGGCGGTCCGGCTCACATCGATGTCTCAGCCAACGGCATGTCCGTTGCTTCAGAGGAAGGGTGGACGATTGGAGAATTTATGGCATCCAGGCAAAAGCAGGAACAGAGTAAGCAGCCCCCTTCGAAGCAGGGCGACGGCGATCCCGGCACACGCTCCGGGCAGCCAAATCCTGAAGACGTCCCCTCACACCCGCACGAGCACAAAAGCGGATATGGCGGCGAGGGAGGCTCGCCCCGTACCAGCACGGACAAGCGCGAGACGCCAAAGCGTAGCTAAGCAAGAATCGGGACGATGAGTTTCCGGACCGCCGGTATTCATCACGTCACCGGCATCGCCAGCAGCCCTCAGCGCAACCTCGACTTTTACGCCGGCGCCCTCGGACTCCGGCTCGTCAAGCGCACGGTCAACTTCGATGACCCGACCACCTATCACTTCTATTTCGGTGACGAGGTGGGCCACCCAGGAACAATTCTGACTTTTTTCCCGTGGCCGGACGCCCGGCGCGGCCGGCAGGGCGGCGGGCAGGTCGCCGTTACATCGTTCTCGATCCTTCCCAGCTCTGTCGGCTTCTGGATCGAACGGCTCATTAAGAAGCGAGTTGAATTCGAGCAGCCCGTCGCACGCTACGACGACGAGCGCGTCATCGCATTCAAGGATCACGACGGCTTCATGGGCGAGCTCATCGCCCATCCCTCCGTCGAAACCACTCCTGGGTGGTCGGCTGCCGGCGTCCCCGCCGAGCACGCCATCCGTGGTGTTTACTCGGTCACCCTCTGGCTCGATGCCAACGAGCTTACCGGTCAGCTCCTCACCAACACCCTCGGCTTCGAGCTGGTGCGCGAACAAGGCAGCATCTTCCGCTACGCCGCGGCGAGCGGTGGCCCCGGCACCATCGTCGACATTCGCTGCGTGCCCGGCATTTGGTCCGGGATGATGGGCGCGGGCACTGTTCACCACGTCGCATTTCGCTGCAGCGACGAAGCCGAGCAAATGAGCATCCGAACGGAGCTGACGTCGCTTGGCTACAACGTCACTCCCCAACTCGACCGCGATTACTTCAAGTCGATCTACTTTCGCGAGCCCGGTGGCGTTTTGTTCGAGGTTGCGACCGACCCGCCCGGCTTCACCGTCGATGAGCCGCTCGATGCCCTTGGTCAATCGCTGAAGCTTCCCGACTGGCTCGAGCCCCGCCGCTTCGAGATAGAAGCGCTGCTTCCCAACCTTCACGCCCCCCTCGAGCTTCGCGGGCCGAACGCGTGAGCGGCGATCTCGGCTTCATCCACCGCTTCGTGCCGGCTGAAGATCCAATCTCGGCCGACACCCTCGTCGTCCTGCACGGCACCGGTGGCGATGAGAACGATCTCATCGGCATCGGTCAGGCCGTCGCCCCGGGTGCCGCCATCCTCAGCCCGCGCGGTAACGTGCTGGAGAATGGTGCACCGCGATTTTTCCGGAGAGTTTCCGAAGGCGTGTTCGATCCCAAAGAAGTCCACTCCCGCGCGGAAGAGCTCGCGAGATTCATCCGCGGCGCGACAGTTACTTACCGGCTCGAGCCGTCGCGCATCTTCGCACTCGGGTACTCGAACGGCGCGAACGTCGCTTCCACTGTCATGCTAGTCGAGCCCGACATCTTTCGCGGCGCGATTCTCCTCCGGCCGATGCTCGTTTACGAGCCGAGTGAGAGCAGCGATCTCAGCGGCAAAGCGGTGGCCGTCTCATCCGGCCGGATGGACCCGATTGTTCCGGCCGACAGCGTCGAGCGCCTCGTTGAGCTACTCGAGTCCGCCGGAGCTGATGTAACACTCAAGTGGCAGCTCACCGGACACAATCTCACGCCGGGCGAAGTGCGCGAGGCGGCCGACTGGCTGGCACTCCAGCGCGCACGCGCATGAGCGGATTTCAGGTGAGTCCCCACTTCGGCGTGATAGATGCGAGCGCTATCTTTCATCTACAGCAGTACTGAGCTCCCGCCAACTGCGTCCAATGTCAGAGTCAGCCGACACCGCAACCGCACCGCGATCCAGCGCATCGTCAGCGCCACTTCCCGGATCAAGCAACACCCTGGAACATCTCTGCATCAACGCCATCAGGGTTCTCGCGATGGACGCGGTTCAGAAGGCGGATTCGGGACATCCGGGCACTCCGATGGCGCTTGCCCCGCTCGCTTATGTGCTGTGGACCCAGCACCTGCGCTACAACCCGACCGATCCGCACTGGCTCAATCGCGACCGCTTCGTGCTGTCGTGCGGCCATGCGTCGATGCTGCTTTATAGTGTCCTCTATCTCACCGGCTACGATCTCAGCCTCGACGATCTGAAGCAGTTCCGTCAGTGGGAGAGCAAGACGCCGGGGCACCCCGAGTACGGCTACACTCCGGGCGTCGAGACCACCACCGGACCGCTCGGCCAGGGCTTCGGCAATGCGGTCGGCATGGCAGTCGCCGAAGCGCACATGGGCGCCGTCTTCAACCGCGACCAGAAGATCATCGACCATCACGTGTACTTCATCGCCAGCGACGGCGACATGATGGAAGGCATCTCGCATGAGGCAGCGTCCTTCGCCGGTCACGCCAAGCTCGGCAAGCTGATCGGCTTTTACGACGACAACCACATCACCATCGAAGGCGACACCGCGCTCACCTTCAGCGACGATACCGGCCTGCGCTTCGAGGCGTACGGCTGGCACGTCCAGCACATCGCTGACATCAACGATCTCACTTCTCTCAATCGCGCCATCGAAGCCGCCAAAGCCGAGACCAGTCGGCCGTCGCTGATCGTGGTGCGCTCGCACATCGGTTACGGCAGCCCGCACAAGCACGACACCGCTGAGGCACACGGCTCACCGCTCGGTCAGGACGAGATCGTTCTCACCAAGCAGGCACTCGGCTATCCGTCACAGGAGCCGTTTTACGTCGCGCCGGAAGCGCTGAAATTCTGGCGCGATGCAGGGAAGAAGCGCGCGAAACTTCAGGGTGACTGGCAGAAGACCTACGACGCCTGGAAAGCAGCGCACGCCGGTCTCGAGAAGGAGCTGCAGCGGCGGATGCGCGGCGAACTCCCGGAGGGATGGGAGGAGGATATCCCGCAGTTCACCGCGAAGGATGGCAACATCGCGAGCCGCGCGGCGTCGGGCATCGTTATCAACGCCATCGCCAGAAAAATCCCCGAGCTGATGGGCGGCTCAGCGGATCTCGCCAGCTCGACCAACACCATCATCAAGGGCGAGCCCAGCTTCGCGCCGGAGAGCTACGCGGGTCGCAACTTCCATTTCGGCATCCGCGAGCACGGGATGGGCGCCATCATGAACGGCATGTCGCTGTTCGGGGGGATCATTCCGTACGGCGCGACTTTCCTGATTTTTTCGGATTACATGCGCCCGCCGATTCGACTGGCGTGCATCATGGATCGCCACGTCATCTACGTTTACACCCATGACTCGATCGGACTTGGTGAAGATGGTCCGACCCATCAGCCAATCGAGCAGCTCAGCAACCTTCGCGCGATTCCAAAGATGACGGTCATCAGGCCCGCCGACGCGTCAGAGACCGCCGAAGCGTGGCGAGTCGCTCTCAAGCTCAGGAGTCCGGTTGCGCTCGTCCTCACCCGCCAGAAGCTCTCCTTCATCGATCGCGGCAAGTACGCGCCGGCGAATGGACTCGATCACGGCGCCTATGTGCTGGCCGACGCGCCGGGTGGTGCGCCCGAGATCGTCTTGATGTCGAGTGGCTCGGAGGTCGCGCTCGTCCTCGACGCCCAGAAGAAGCTCGAGGCCGACGGCATCCGCGCTCGCGCCGTCAGCATGCCAAGCATGGAGCTGTTCGCGAAACAGGACCAGGCTTATCGCGACGGCGTGCTGCCAAAGGGCGTGAAGCGCATCGCGATGGAGGCCGCGCATCCGATGTCGTGGTACAAGTGGGTCGGAGACGATGGCGTTATCCTGGGACTGGAACGGTTCGGGGCATCCGCTCCAGCCGCGCAGATCTTCGAGCATCTCGGCATTACCGTCGACAGATTGGTGCAGACCGCCAAAGAGATGTTGGGGAAGAAGTAAGCAGCTTGACGGCATGAACGCTCAACTCGCGCCCTGAGCAGAGAATGAACGGAAGCGAGCCGCTGCTCAAGGACATAAGCGTCACCCTCAATCCCGACACTCCTGAGTGGCCGGGTGACACGCCGTTCACCTGCGGCTGGGCGTCGTCGATGGCGGCGGGCGCGAGCGTCAATGTCTCTTCGTTCACATCGAGCCCGCATGTCGGAACCCACGCCGACGCCCCGCTCCACGTCCGTGAAGGCTGGTCCGGGTCGCACGAGCTCTCCCTCGATGCCTTCTTTGGACCGGCGATCGTGGTGGATGTCTCTCCACTGAGCAAGGAGATCGACATCGAAGATCTGGAGAAAATCCAGTCGCTGCCATTCGTCGAGCGGTTGCTCCTGCGCACCGGGCGATCGATCGCCAGTGGCGCATTCCCCGAAGACTGGCCCACCCTCTCCGAAAGCTGCGTGCGTACGCTGCTCGGCCGCGGGCTGCGATTGCTGGGCGTCGATGCACCGTCAGTCGATGCCCGGGAGAGCAAGAACCTCCCGGTTCACAACATGGTGTTCCAGGCCAATGCAGCGATTCTAGAGAATCTGGATCTCCGGCGCGTCACTCCATCGATGTACGAGCTGATGGCTTTTCCGCTGAAGCTGATGGCGCTCGACGCGGCTCCGGTCAGGGCCGTGCTCAGGCAGATCGTCGCGTAATCACCGGGATGACGATGATGACGGGCAACTGTAAGCGGTTCTCCGGCATGCCGAAACGGAGGCGATGTTCCTGATCCACCTCTGATTCCGCCGCCGACGATGCTGAAACGCGCTCTGTTCCTCTCGATCGTGCTTTTATCGCTGGGCTTCATCGTCGGAGCGATTCGGCACCAGCAACAGACGACCTCGAAGCACAGATCGCACTCACATCAACGGCGCGCCAATGGCAAGCCCGCCAAGCCGCCCGTCACCACCTTCGTTTCAGACACTGGCGGTCGCGAGCTGATCGTCCGCGTGCTCGACGTCGGACAGGGCGATGCGACCTACATCCGCAACGGAAGCAGTCGAATAATCATCGACGGTGGCCCGACGGCCGCGACCTTCGGCCGCTATCTCGATTCGCTGTCACTCAACAACACCACCATCGATGTCGTGATCCTGTCGCACCAGCATTTCGACCATTACGGCGGATTGAGCGAGCTGTTCAGAACTTCACGGCACATCCATGTCCGGTATTTCTTCGAGAACAAGGATCCTGCGCCCGCCGTCACTCTGGCGCGATTGCGTGATTCGATCCTTTCGCGCATCGACCGCGATAGTCTGATCTACCGCGACACCGACGACCCGTGCGCGAACGGCCAGCCGATTTGCACCATCACCATGAGCGGCGGCGCCCGACTGCACATTCTCCCTCCGCTCCCCAACGGCGTCGGCGCCAACAACCGCTCGACCGCGGTCAAGCTGGTGGGGCCGGATTCTGCGTCGTTCACGATGTGGCTCGCCGGCGACGCCGAGCACGACGAAATCGACTGGTTCGAGACCGCCGCATACCCGGCCAACCCGGGCATGCGAGTCAACGTGCTCAAGGCCGACCACCATGGAAGCTGCAATGGAGTCACACCTCGATATCTCGAGCTCACCCACCCGCAGTGGGTCGTCGCATCCGTCGGCGCGCGCAACGAATACGGTCACATGCACACCCAGGCCAAAGCGATTTATCGAGCCGCGGGTATTCCGTGGTACCGAACCGATCGAAACGGAACCATCACCATCCGCTCTCCGGGAACGCCCGACGGCGGCTTTACCATCACGCCCGATCGGCGCGGCACCGATTTGTCAGGTACCTCCGATCGAACATCGCATCAGGTGGGTTGCGCGACACCCACGCGTTGAAGTGATCTAGAGCTGAATGTCGCCGCCGCGATCTGTCCTGGATTTTCTCGACACCTGCTTCGCGGATTTATCCATCGCCTTCTTTCGCGCCTGCGGATCGGTCTCGATCAGCAGCACCGATTTACCCCTTTCCCTGTCATGCGTGACGGCCAGCACATCTCCTTCTTTCGCGCCTTCGGGGAGCAACCATTGCGGAATCGGCGTCACGGTTCGACCGTCGACCTCGATCGATGCCGATCCATCCTCGATTACGTCGACGATCCATTGATGTCTGGAATGTTTGTTCATGCTCATTTCACCCGCTGCGGACAACGCCGCGCGCGATTGAAGGTTGGGACATGGCATGTCCTATGCGCCATCCGGGTCCTCTGAACCAGCACGACTCGCACCACTAATCGCACGAGAATCCCTATGCAAAGCGACTCGGGTCGCACGACCTCGGTCTGGATGGATACGACGGATGTACCGCAGTTCCAGCCGCTTAACCAGGATCTGCGCGTCAATGTCTGCATCATCGGAGCAGGCATTGCCGGCATGACCACCGCTTACCTGCTGGCTCGCGCGGGCCGCGCGGTCGTCGTGATCGATGACGGCCCGATTGGAGGTGGCGAAACCAGCCGCACCACCGCGCACCTCACCGCTGCCCTCGACGACCGTTACTACAACATCGAGAAAATGCACGGCTCCGAAGGCGCTCGTATCGCCGCCGAGTCGCACATGTCCGCCATCCATCGCATCGAGACAATCGCGTCGATGGAAGACATCGAGTGCGACTTTCAGCGAGTTGAGGGCTATCTGTTCCTCGGCGGGAAGGAGACGCGCAAGGATCTGGAGCGCGAGCTCGAAGCCACCCACCGCGCCGGAATCAACGATACCCAACTGGTTGATCGCATCCCATTCAGCTTCTGGGACAGCGGGCCGGCGCTTCGGTTCCCCCGGCAGGCCACCTTCCATCCGCTGAAATACCTCAAGGGGCTGACTCGCGCGATTCTGCGCGACGGCGGCAAGATCTACACTGGTGTCCACGCCGAAAAAATCGTCGATGGCGTCCCGGCTAAAGTGACAACCTCCGCGGGCCACGTCATCAGCGCCGACAACGTCGTCGTCTGCACCAACACGCCGGTCAACGACTGGCTCATCATCCACAGCAAGCAGGCGGCGTATCGCACCTACGTCATCGGCGCGCGGATTCCGAAAGGATCGGTGCCGAACGGACTCTACTGGGACACTCCGGACCCGTATCACTACATCCGCATCCAGCCCGGCGAAGACAAGGCGGGTCACGAGCTCGATTACGATGTTCTCATCATCGGCGGCGAGGATCACAAGACGGGTCAGGCCGAAGACACCGACGAGCGATTCGTTCGTCTCGAGCAATGGGCGCGCGAGCGTTTCCCGATGATCGAGCGGATCGACTATCGCTGGTCAGGCCAGGTGATGGAGCCCGTCGACTACATGGCCTACATTGGCAAGAACCCGGGCGGCGACGAGCACATTTGGGTCGCCACCGGCGATTCCGGAAACGGCATGACCCACGGCACCATCGCCGGCATCATTCTCAACGAGCTCGTGCAGGGCCGCAAGCACCAGTGGGCGCGACTTTACGATCCTTCCCGCGTGCGGCTTCGGGCCACGCCTGAATACGTCAAGGAAAACGCGAACGTCGCCGAACAGTACAAGGACTACTTCACCGGCGGCGAAGCTGCCGCAATCGATGCCATCAAGCCGGGCGACGGGGCTGTAATCGGCCGCGGCAGAGGGAAAATTGCCGTGTACCGCGATGAGAACGGCGGGCTGCACCAGCGCTCGGCTGTGTGCACGCATCTCTATTGCATCGTGCACTGGAATCACACCGAGAAGACCTGGGATTGCCCGTGTCACGGCTCCCGCTTCGATCCCTACGGCCAGGTGGTCAACGGACCTGCTATCTCCGAGCTTTCTCCTGTTTTTCCGGAGTCGAAGAAGGAGCGGAGCGGAGCGAAGCAGTAACGACATGGCGCTTCCCGTCATCGACGAGGTCGATCGCGCCGTTTCCTGATTGTCCATCCACCGTCAGGTCGACCGCCCCGCGCTGCAGCCCGTCCGGGTTCTCGACGGTTATCTCGTATGTCGACGATCTGAAACGATACTCGATCGTGAACTGCTTCCATTTGGCTGGAATGCAGGGCTCGATGAAGAGCTGCTCGCCCCGCTGGCGGAAGCCCAGGATGCCTTCGAGTGCCACGCGATACATCCAGCTCGCCGACCCGGTGTACCACGTCCAGCCGCCGCGGCCCAGATGGCCCTTCGCCGTGTACACGTCCGCGGCCACCACGTAAGGCTCGACCTTGTAGACGTCCACCGCTTCCGCACTCAGCGCGTGCGTAATCGGGTTCAGCATCTGAAAGAGCTCGAAGGCGCGGTCCCCGTCGCCTTGCAGCGCGGTCGCCAGCACTGCCCACAACGCCGCATGGGTGTACTGCGCACCGTTCTCTCTGACGCCGGGCAGATAGCCCTGGATGTAACCCGGGTCGTGAGTCGATTTGTCGAACGGCGGCGTCAGCAGCATGATCAGGCGCGCATCCTCACGCACCAGATACTTGTTCATTGACTGCATCGCCGTCCGCGTACGATCGGGTCTGCCCGCGCCGGAGATGACGCTCCAGCTCTGCGCGATCGAATCGATCTTGCATTCGTCACTGGTGCGCGAGCCCAGTGGCGAGCCATCGTCGAAGTAGGCGCGGCGATACCATTCGCCATCCCAGGCCGACCGCTCGACCGCTTCCGCGTAGGCATCCGCCTTCGCCAGCAGCTCGTCCCGAACCTGGTTGTCGCCACGTTTCTCGGCGTGTTGCGCAAACTTGCGCAGCGTGGCGATCAGGAACCACGCCAGCCAGACGCTCTCGCCTTTGCCTTCGATCCCGACTCTGTTCATCCCGTCGTTCCAGTCACCGCTGCCGATAAGCGGTAACCCGTGCACCCCGCTCGTGCACGCTTTCCTTAGCGCGCGCACGCAGTGGTCGTAGACCGAGCCGACCTGATCCGACAGCTTCGGCTGATCGTAGATCTCGTGCTCCTCCGGCGTCAGCTGCCGCATCGTCAGATAGGGCACCTCTACATCCAGAACGCCCGAGTCACACGACACGTTCACATAGTGGTCGACGACATAAGGCAACCAAACCAGATCGTCGGAGAATTTCGTGCGCACACCGCGGCCCGTCTGCGGATGCCACCAGTGCTGGACGTCGCCCTCCACGAACTGTCGGCCCGTCGCTCGCACGATGTGGTCTCTCGCCACCACGGCATCGGCGTAGACGAACGCCATCACATCCTGCAGCTGATCGCGGAAGCCGAACGCGCCGCTCGACTGATATAGCGCCGACCGCGCCCACATCCGGCACGAGAGCGCCTGATATAGCGACCATCGGTTCGCCATCAGGTCGAAGGTCGGTTCGGGAGTTTTGACCTTGATCCTCGACAGCCGGTCTTCCCAGGCGCGGATGTTCGCATCCACCGACCGCTTCGCATCCTCCGCCGGACGGTGGCGCGCAATCAGTGCCCGCACTTCTTCCTCGCTGTTCGCCGCGCCCAACAGCATCACCACATCGCGAGTTTCTCCGGGCTCCAGCGTTATCGACACCTGCAGCGCACAGCATGGATCGATCGTCGCGCCGATCGATCCCGACAACCCGGCGCGCTCCAGCGCCGCCGGACTCGAGATCGTCCCGTTCCTTCCCAGAAATTCGCGGCGATCCGCGGTGTAGTACGCGACTCGCTCGCTCACTGATGCAAATGCAATCGTTTCCGCGAATTGGGCGTCGAAATAATTCCGCGCGAACATCGATTGCGTCGGCTCGTCGAAGCTGGTGCGAATCTGATACTGGGTGAGCTCTCTGGTTACGCCCAGCACCCATTCCAGATACCAGGTCAGCGTCAGCTTCCTGCGCGTCGATCCCTCGTTCTTCAACGTCAGCACACTGATCTTGATCGGATCGGTCTGATCGACGCCTAGCCGGAGCGAGCTTGCCACGCCCTTGTGGGTGTGATCGAACACCGAGTAACCGGAGCCATGCCGGACCCGGTACGGCGTCGGCTCGCGGATCGGACACGGTGTCGCCGTCCAGAGTTCACCGTTGCCATCGTCTCGCAGAAAGACGCAGTCACTCGACGGGTCGCGCACCGGATCGTTGTGCCACGGCGTCAGCCGGTAAAAGAAGCTGTTCGCCGCCCACGTCATCCCGCTGCCGCCTTCACTGACGATGAAACCGCCCGCCGGATTGCCAACCACGTTCACCCACGGCGCCGGCGGCAGGTCGCTGCCAGTTAGATGTATCTCGTACTCGCCGGCAGCGTTGAATCCGCCCAGACCATTGAACGACGTCAGCCCCGTGCCCTGATCCGCCGTCGTCGCGTGGATCGGCACCGTTCCCAGTGGAACGATGTCGCGGTTCAGGATTTCGAGCTTTGGCGGATACCTGTCTTCCACCCCCGGGAATTCGAGGAAATTTCCCAAACCGAGTCCGTCGCAGTTCACCTGCACCCGCGCCATCGCCTTCAGCAGCGTGATGTCTTCGGGCTTCAGCAGGTCCGCGCGCCGAATGAAGACACCGCCCGGCCGGTCGAGCAGGCCAGCCTCGCTCGAGGCCATCGTCGTTGCCAGCAATTCGTCGCTCAGCTCCTGCATGTAGGTCGCAGGGTGCACGTTGAGAATCACCAGATCGCAGGTGATTCCCTTTAGCCTCCAGTAGTGGTGCGTCCTCAGGAGCTGGCGCACGCTCGGCATCCCGACCGAGCTCTCGACCGTCGCCAGCAGGATCGGCCAGTCCCCGGAGATGCCTAGCGACCACAGCGCTTGCTGGCCTAGTCGATTGTCTTCGACAGCGCTTTGCGCGGGACGGAATCCCGGGTGCGGGAACATCAGATGGCCGGCCAGATCCTGGTACAGCGCCGCGTCCGCCGGCGCGATTCCCAGATCACGCAGCTCGGCCTGGGCCTGCGCCCAGGAGAGATCCAGCGCGCGGCGTGCGCTGTAGGGATCGTGATACAGATCCGCCAGCTGGATCGCGCGCTCCTTTTGCTCCGTGACGAAGGTCGTGAACGCCACGTGCGCCGAGCCACCTGGGGGAATGCGGATCTTCACCCGCAGTGAGAAGATTGGATCCAGCACCGCGCCGACGGTTCCCGACAGCTCGGCGCCTTCATCGAGCGCCTCCGCGTTTCGCACCGACCTGCCGCGGCCCACGAACCTGGCGCGGTCCGTCTCGCAGGTGACCTTGCCGACTACCTCCGGCCCGCACGCAACGACATGTGCGCACCAGATCGCCGCCTCCGTCGCGGATCGGGGACGTCGCGTCGCCAGCAACGCCGACTTGCCTTCGTGGAATTCCGTCTGCACGAAGAGATTCTGGAATGCGGGATGCGCGCGGTCCGCTTCGGGCGGCGCCAGCACGACCTCGGAGTAGCTGGTGAGCTCGATCTCGCGCGGCTGCAGCGAGCGATTGGTGAGGATAATGCGCCGCACTTCGGCAGCATCGTCGGACGCGACCGCGATTTCTGTGACCGTATCGATGTCGCCGTCGCGCCGGATGAAAGTGATTCGGTCGCTCGCGAACAGCACCCGGTACCACTGTGGCTCCGTTCCGGATGGCTGGTGCGCCGTAGACCACACGTGACCGGTGCTTAGATCCTTCACGTAGCACCACTGCCCGTAATTGTCGCGCGTGCTGTCGTGCCGCCAGCGCGTCACCGCCAGATTCCCGTAGCGGCTGAAGCCGCCACCTGCGTTGGTGATCAGTGTCGTGTACGGAACGTTTCCGAGGATGCCCACCACCGGCTGTGGCGTGTGCGGCGTCTCGATCTCACGAACGGCCGGCTTCTCCATCTCGCTCGGCACGCGCGCAGCGTCGTCGCCTTGCACATCCTGGGTCGTGAGCCGCCGCGGTACGCGCTCCTGCAGAACCAGCTCCGCCGATCTCACCAGTGGATCGAGGTGGAAACGCCGCGGCCAGATCTGCCGGTTGAGCGCGTTGTTGAGCGCGACCATGCTCATCCCGATGTGGTGCGCCATGAACGTGCAGACCACCGTCTTGCGTTGGCCGGGCGCCGGCCGCGTATAGTCCAGCGCGTCACGGAATCCGTACGGCCCAAGCGCGCCTTCAGCCTCGAGCGTCGTCAGATTTTTCAGTGCCTGTTTTGGCTCGACAAGCATCGCGAGTATGGTCGCGTACGGCGCGATGACCAGCTCCTTGCTCAACCCCCTCTTCAGCGCGAGATCGGGAACCCCGAAACCGCGGTACTGATAGGTATGCGAGCGGTCGCGCACCGCGTACGCCGATTCCGAGATGCCCCACGGAACCCCGCGCTCGCCACCGTACGCGATCTGCCGCCGCACGCAGCCCTTGTGCGTCTGGTCCAACAGAGTGAATGGAAAGGTCTGCATCACCAGCGCCGGCATCAGATACTCGAACATGCTGCCGCTCCACGACAGCAGCGTCCGCGTTCCCGCCGTCGTCGTCAGCGAGCGACCCAGCCTGAACCAGTGATCGACCGAGACATCATCCTTTGCGATCGCCATGAACGACGCCAGCCGCGACTCCGACGCGAGGAGATCGTAGTACGAGTTGTCCACGGCGTTGCTGCCGATGTGATAACCGATCGTGAATAGCTTCCGCTTGCTGTCGAACAGGAAACGGAAATCCATTTCGACCGCGTACGCGTGCGCACGCTCGGCGATGGCGCGCAGGCGCTTGGCCTCCTCTGGCGAGCACGCCTCGTCTTTCATGATCTCGTAGCAGGCCTGCTTCAGGGCGATCAGATGGCCAGCGAGGTTGCCGCTATCCACCGTCGAGATGTACCCTGGCTCGAGCACCCGCAGCTCGTTGAGATCGTACCAGTTGAAGAAGTGACCGTGGAAGCGTCGCATCCGCTCGAGCGACCGAAAGACTCTCTCGAGCCGCTCGATCATTTCACCGCGATTGATGAACCCGAGGTCCATCGCGCTGACTATCGTCAACAGTTGCAGCCCGATGTTCGTCGGTGATGTGCGCAGCGCCAGCACCGGCTCCGGATCTTCCTGGAAGTTGTCGGGTGCCAGCCAGTGCGTTTCCTCGGTGACGAACTTCTCGAAGTACGTCCAGTGCAGGCGCGCGTAACGGACCGCGGCCTCACGCTCCGATTCCGTCAGGTGAATCTCACCGAGGATCGCAGGCCGGCTGAGCGCGAGCGCGATGCTCGGGCTCGCAAGCCACGCCAACACCAGCGGCAGCGTCCCCATGATGAAGATGAACCTCTCGTCCGGGCTCGAGCCGCGGCCGACCGAGACATGGAGGCCGATCACGACGGCAAGTACGACACAGAGCACCGTGACTGGCCACATCCTCCGCCACGTTTCACGCTGCGAGCCCACGCCGAGAGTTCGCTCCACCTGAGACGCGGTTTGCCATTCCAGAAGATTCCGGTGGCTCACGAATAGCCGGTACAGCGTGCGCATGATGGCGTCCGCCGACACCACTGCCTGATGCGGGAGAAACACGATCGCCAGCGAGAACTGCTGGGCGTTCGTTATTGCGTCGCGGCCAACTGCCAGGTAGTAAGCCAGCCACGATTGGTCGCGCGGCGGCCGCAGCAGCGAGATCGCCAGCGAGAATAACCACGGAAATGCGATCGCGACCAGGAGCACCGCCGTCCACTCGATCACGGATCCGGGAACGAGGAACCATCCCGCGATCAGCAGCGCCAGCTGGAAAATCTCGACGAGACTGCGACGCAGGTTGTCGAACACCTTCCAGCGCGAGATTGCCGACAGACGGTTGGGCATTGGGCCGTCGGGTCCCGGCACCGTCCCCTTCAGCCAGCCGAGCAGCTGCCAGTCGCCGCGAATCCAGCGGTGCTTGCGGCGCGTATAGGTGAGATAACGCGCCGGATAGTCATCGTAGACCTCGATGTCCGTCGCAAGTCCGGCGCGAACCCAGTTGCCCTCGATTAGATCGTGACTGAGCAGCGTGTTCTCGGGGAATCGCCCGTGGGTCGCTTCCTCGAACGCGTCGACGTCGTAGATCCCTTTGCCGGTGAAGCTGCCTTCACCATAAAGGTCCTGATATACGTCGGACACCGCCGTTGTGTACGGATCGACGCCGGGATGGCCCGAATGAATCGACGCGAAGTAGGACTTGTGCGCGCTCGTCAGCGACACCCCGACCCGTGGCTGGATTATTCCGTAACCTTCCGTCACGCGGCCGATGTGCTCGTCGTATTGCGCGCGATTCAGCGGGTGCGCGATCGTCCCTACCAATAGCTGCGCAGCATCACGCGGCAGCACCGTATCCGAATCGAGCGTTATGACGTAGCGAACGGACTTGAGCCGGCTCGTATCCCCAATGATGGTCGAGAACGCATCCTGCGCTCCTCCCCGCAGGAATTTGTTGAACTGCGCGAGCTTGCCGCGCTTGCGCTCCCAGCCCATCCAGACATTCTGCTTCGGGTTCCAGAGCCGCGGCCGGTGAAAGAGAAAAAACACATCTTCGCCGGCGTTGTTGTACTTGGTGTTGAGCGCCTTCACTCCTGCCGTGGCGGCGGCAAGGATTTCCTCGTCACCATCACGGTGTTCCGTCTTGGCGTCGGTATAGTCGCTGAGTATCGCGAACTGCAGGTTCGGATCGCGATTCGCCAGGTACTGCACCTCGATGTGCTCGAGCGCTTCCTCGACGCCGTGCACGCTGCCGAGCAGCGTCGGTACGACCACCGCCGTCATGTACGGCGAGGGAATCCCGTCGTCACGCAGCTCGAGCTTCGACATCAACCGCGGTGGCAGGAGCAGCGTAATGAGCTGGTTGATGACGCTTGTTCCGATCTCGCTCGCCGGAATGAGCGCCAGCAGCGTGATCGCCGCCTCCGCCGATAGCGACGCTCCCCGAATGATCCTGAACAGCACCGCCAGCGCAATTGCGGTGAACAGGATGATGCCGCCGAAGTAAAGCGTGTTCGGATGCCGCTGCGTCCACCTGTAGATCCACTCGCCGGCCGGCGGGGTGTAGCCGACTTTGTCCTCGAGAACCCGGCGGCCCTTGTCGACGAGGAAGAACCCGACGTGCGCATGTCGCGCATCCTGGGGATCGGCCAACCGGGCGAGCGCCAGCACTTCGCCGGCGATCTCCTCCTCCGGACGCTTAACTCGCTTCGCGATGTTCTCGACTATGTGGCGATAGTGGTCACGTGTCCCGAACGTCATCGACGCGTAAAAGCCGCTTGGATCCTGACGGAGCAGCTTCTCGGTCGCGCTCTGCGATTCGACGAAATCTTTCCAATCCAGACGCGAGATGGTGCGCAGACTCGTGATGCTGTTCGCAACGGTGACCTGCGTTAGCGCGACACGGCGGTTCGAGCGCGTCGCTGCTTCTTCCGCGCTCGGCCCGTCTTCACTGATCCATTGCTCCAGCCAGATCAGCGGCGTGAAGTTCGTCTGGTACGACCGAACCTGTTGAAGGAACCGCGCTACCCAGGTCGGCGTGAACGGCGGATGGTCGTCGACGAACGCCGCCAGCGCCTTCGCCAGTGCCTGCGGCGATTCTTCACTCGCTTCCCGCAGTGCGGCAGCGGCACGGTCGGCCGACTCCACTTCCTGTAGCCGCGCCGCTACACGCAGCGCCATCCGGCGGATGTTCTCCACCAGGCCGAGCCGCAGCATCGTCGGGATCGCCCACAGCTCGCCCATCCGCAGCGGCGTGACCGTCTGATACTCGCTCACGAAGAGCGTGATGTTGTCGAGGTCGAGGTGACCCTCGGTGTGCGCAATCAGCTCGATCGCGACTTCGTATGCGCGCGGGAATCCCGCCAACGCACCCGTCGCCAGCTTCGGCAGCTCCTCGTAGTAGCCCTTCGGAAGACTGGTGCGAATCTCCCGAATGTGCTCCTGCACGATGTAGAAATTGTCGAGCAGCCAGTCGCCGGCTGGGCTGATGTCCAGGCCTCGCTCGGCGCCGTTGTTTAGCTGATGGTAGACGCGGTCGAGAACCGCCCTCGTGTCCTCGAGGCGCAGCAGAAGTGGCCCGGCGCCACGCTGTTTCTGGGCCGGCAACAGATGATGCCCGCGCGCCACCGCCCGCGCGCGCTCGCCAAGCCTCTCGAGTCCGAGCACTTCTCCGCGGATCGGCCCGACGAGCTCTTCACCGGCACCGTTGCGTGAGCGCCGGAACAAGCGACTTAGAATTGTTGGTGGAGCCTTGGGCGGGATTGCTGTTGCCACGTCACTTACTCAACGCCAAAGATGTGCCGCTCTCAGGTGGGGCACTCCTCGCAAGATATCCCGTTTCTACTCCGCGTAATAAGCCTTGATGCAGAGCGTTATAAGGGTTTGCCGGATGCGCTCCGACTGGTCGGGCGACGACGGGCGAGCGGATTCCGCGAGCGAGTTCCACATCTGCTTGAACGTTACGAGAAGCTCCTCAGGGGTGACTCCTTTCGTGTGCGCTTCGCCGGCTAGCTTGCGCAGGCAATCGGTGACTTCCGGCGTTGGTGCATCGGGATGTCCGAGCTGCTCGACGAGCGCGCTCCGCAACTCCTGCATGGTGCTTTCCGAGAGTGAGCTCACTTGCGCTCGTGCAATGGTCTCTGTCACCCTACACCAGGACGGCGAGGGTGGACATTTGTTCCTAAATATCTAGGCGAGGCAAGCCGCGCGCTAGCGGTTCTGGGGCCCGCAAGTTGCCCGTTGCGTCCCTCCACACTCGCGGCTGGTGGCGTTGGGCAATGTGCTGATTCTTGCGCGCGATGAGGTCGTCGCTGCGCTGCTGGGTTTGATGGTGGAGCTGCGCGGTTTCAGTCCCAGTTTCCTCGGCGCCGGGGAGGACGCCTCGGACGCACTCTCCCGCGATCGCTATCACGCCGTCATCATCGATTGCGATCACCCCGGTTGCAGCGATGACCTCATCGACGCCATCAGATCAGCTGATGCCCAGCCGGTTTTGTTCAGCCCCCTCCGCTTCCAGCCCGAGCTGGGTGATCTCGCCCAACGTTATCGGGCCAGATCCTTCACCCTTCCCACCGACCCGGAGACCTTCGGTAAGGTGCTGTCGGTGTGATCTGATCGGTCGGTTCCCGGATCAGCGACTGTTTCGCTTCGATCCGGACTTTTGCTTCTTCTGCTGCGCAACCGGAGCCTTGTTCTCCTCCGATTCCTTCAGGTGACGTTTGTCGACTTCGCGCAAATGCTCGTCTTCGGCGGCCAGTTTCTGATCCGTCGCCAGCGCTTCTTTCTGGTGTTCCCAATTCGTCTTCATCGCATCCTCAATGTCATTTGAGCGATGGATGTACAGGAAGCATGCCGCTCACCGCACTGAAAAACCTCAGCGGATCCGGATACCGCCCATCAGACGAACGAGTGTGGCATCGGAGGGCACCGAATAGATCTGCGCGCCAACGTCGAGAACCTGCCTCACCACGGCAGTGACTCCGCCAAAGACGGCAGCGCGCACTGCAGGCTCTCGCAGGACGACCTGCGTCTGATCGACATTGCCGTTTCCGTCCGTGAAGCCGACCTGGAAATGTGGATCGATGCGATTCGCACCCGCACCGGCGTAGAAAGAAAGACCGTTACTCGCAGGAGTGAATCCGGCGGCAACTTCACCGCCGAGCATGTCGGGATGGAAGGTGTCCTTGGAGGGTTCGGTTCCATAACACGGACTTGACGGCGACGTCGTCTGCAGCTGCGATTGCGGACAGGTGATCGCTCCTTTGACATTGCCGAAGGTGCCATGCAGCCGAAGCATGATCGTCGTCCCGTGCGCCAGCGGCCCCGTCGAGTAGTGATGCGCATGAGAGACGGCAAAGCTGAAAAGATTGGGAGTCGCCCGCGCGATCGTGACTGGAGGCAGGTACGCCGCTTCGAAGGCAAACCCAAACGGCCCCCCAACTGTAATTCTCGGTCGGCCAAACACCGGCGATAGCGATGTGTGCTCGCTCTTCTGGGTGAAGCACGCGCCGGTTTGCTCGATCGCCTTATCGGGTTTCGGGATGTACTCGCCCTCCGCGCCAATTCTGACGCTCGCCGGCTGCATTTCCTCGGGAGCCGTCGCCATCGAGAACACGATCGGTGCAGTATAGAAGGCGAGAAGCTTCCCCTCGTTGCTGCTCTTATCGACCCTGCACTGCGCGTTCGAGACTCCCGACACGCAGAAAACCATCATTCCAGCCAACAGACCCCGTCGCATTGCTACTCCTGTTCGTGACAAACTGGTGACCCCAAAAGTACGAGTAGAATTCCGCCGCTGCGACGATTTCGCGGCGGGCGCCGGAATCGGACACGCCAGCGTATAGCCTCAACAGGTGAACGCTGTCCCGGCCTGTCGGCCGACCGTCACCGCGGAGTGCGCGGGACAGCTCGGGCATAAGTTCGTTGCATACAATCCGAATAGAATTTCGGGTGCTCCGTATACGCACTCCACGACGGGTCCGCTCGGATCATCACACCGTCGTAAGCGCGAAAGGTCGCGGTTTTCTGCTGAGTTTCTTCAGCGGATCTGTTTGCCGCTCTGCTCGCGAGAGCGTAGCCGACGTAGTAACGGGCACGCCATCCGTGTCCCTTCCGCATTTCCTCGACGAGAAGGCCGGCAATGCGATGGTCGAAGTGATCGTGCGGATTGATCGCGATGCTCGGGTCAGTGCTGTATAAAACGGGCTTGGAGGCCAGGGAGGCAGTTGTCGCCAGAGCGTCTAGAGTGGTGAATACATCGTTCCAGCTCCTGTATACCGCACTCCGGTCTACCGCATTCAACGAGGTGATCGTTTTACGCCTCAGCTTCCTCAGGCTTTGGTAGCCATATCGCGCGAAGCCTGCGCCATTTCGTTTGCCGTCCGGAAGTCTGAGGAAGTAAGACGTCGTCCTGCCCAGCGTACAGCGCCGAATGACGTGCGCCGTGATTCGCGTCGTGTCGCACATCGTTTGGCTACGGCGCGCGTATGCGCCACTCGCGATGCGTGTCGACTCGAGCGCTGCTTGCTCGCGAGTCAGCCAGTACGTCGAGTCCCGACCGTCGTCCCCAGCCGTGATATAGATGAAGGTTGCTCGGCCGCCCGCGCTGAGAGCTTTTGCAATCTCGTCACCCATGAAGATCTGCCAGTCGTCCTGGTGCGCAACTATATATATGGGGCTTACGGCGTCGTTCGATTGTTCTCTAACTGTGGACGGCAAGGCTTGAGGTGCCCGCTGCGCGGGCCCTGCCGTCGCGGTCCAGAGGCTGGCCGCTCCGAACCCAATCCACCCTATGACTCGCCGCATGCGCTCACACTAATACCCGGATCCGGAAACGAAAAACGCAGGGCCCTCCCGAGCCCTGCGTTAGATTCTTATTTACCGCACCCTTCAGCTCACTTTGACGGCTTCGACTTCGATGTTGATCTTGATGTCGTTGCCGACCGTCAGCCCGCCGCCCTCGAGCAGCGCGTTCCAGGTCAGACCGAACTCCCGGCGATCAATCTTGCCCTGAGCGCTGAAGCCGGCGCGCTCGCCACCCCAGGGATCCTTCGTTCTACCCTCGAACTGAACATCCAGAGTCACCTCCTTGGTCACGTCGCGAATCGTCAGATCGCCCGTGAGCTTGAACTTCTCGCGATCGCCTTCGACCCGCGTGCTCCGGAAACGAATCTCCGGATATTTCTCAACGTCCAGGAAATCGCCCGAGCGGAGATGCTGATCTCTTTGCTCGGTTCTGGTATCGAGCGACGCCGCTTTCAGCACCGCCTCCACCGACGATTTCGTTGGGTTTTTCTCGTCGACGAAAATGCTGCCCTCAACGTCGGTAATCCTTCCCTTAACCGTCGTAATCATCAGGTGCTTCGCCGAGAATTCGACGAGGGTGTGCGAGGGATCAAGCTTCCACTCTGTTCTGGTGCCCGCCACCGGGGCCGTTTCCACTGCTGGGGTCATCTCCACTCTCCATTTTGTGCCTGGAAGCAGGGTTAGCCCCGCCTAGGCCGCCTTAAAACACTGGACTTACAATGAGTATGCTAGTATACTTTAGTAAGTTGATTGTGTCAAGCTTATTCCTTTAGCTTTCCTAACCATGCCCGACCTGCCCGCCACCCAACACGTCTGCTCGCGGTTCCACCGCGCCATCGAGCTCATCGGTAGCCGATGGACCGGCGCCATCCTCCAAACCTTGCTGCAAGGACGGACCCGCTACGCCGTGATCAAGTCGGCTATTCCAGATATCACCGATCGCATGCTCTCCGAGCGACTGCGGTCCCTCGAGAGTGAAGAGCTGGTGGCGCGTCATGTCGTTCCCGAAAGCCCCGTTCGAGTCGAGTACGATCTCACTCCGAAAGGTCGCGAGTTGCAGTCCGCGCTCCGCGAGATAGGCAATTGGGCTGAACGATGGATTCCTCTGAACGACGAGAGCACGACCTCTGAATCGGAGAAGCATCGGCCGCGACAGGCGTCGCGCAAAGCCAGAAGCGCATAACGCACTCCGGGACGCTGAATAGATTTCAGCGTCCTTTTCCGTTCGGACAGTCTCTCACCACCCGAATGTCATGACCCGTTCTGATCTCGTTCGGATCCCGGTGTGCGTTGCACTGGTCGCCGCCGTCATGCTCACGCCCATCTCGCGCGCAGCCGCCCAGGCGAGGAGCATCCTCACTGGTACCGTCACCGAGACGACAACCGGCACTCCAATCGCCGGTGTGCGCATCGCAATCAGCGGCTCCTCGCGCGCGGCAGTCACCAACGAGCGAGGCGAGTACCGCCTCGAGGGCCTGCCTGCCGGAGACTACACCATCACTGCCGCCAAACTCGGCTCCGAGCCGGCGACTCGCAGCATTCGCATCCCCGACAACGCTCCGGTGACTGTGAACTTCACGCTCGCGCCGGGATCCGCACTTCTGCCGGATGTAGTAGTCAGCGCCACCAGAATTCCACAGTCCCCACGCCAGGTCGCGGCGACGGTCAACGTCATGTCGCGCGAGCAGGTGCGGACCAATCCCGCGCGCACCACCGACGATCTCCTCCGCGAAATGCCCGGTATCGAGCTGCCCCGTACCTCCAGCACCGCGTCCGGACCCGAAGAGATCGTCTCGATCCGCGGTGCGGACGAGGGACGCACTCTCGTGCTGCTCGACAACGTGCCACTCAACGACCCATGGGGCGAATGGATTCAATGGAACCGCGCTCCCCGTTTTCAGCTCGATCGCGCTGAAGTTCTGGAGGGCGGTGGCTCTAGCCTCTACGGCAACTACGCCATGGGCGGTGTCATTTCCCTCTTTACTCAACCGATTATCAACCGCGGTTACAGCGTCATGGCGAGTGGCGGCAGCCGAAACGCTGCCGATTTCTCCCTTTATGGCAGCGACGTCCACGGACCACTCGGCTACTCTATAGGTGCTGACTACGGAACGGGCGGCGGTTACACCGTGCTGCGTCCCGATCAGCGCGGTTCGATCGATCAGGCCAGCACCGTAACCCGCCGCAACGTCAACGGCCGCGCCGAATACTCGATCGGCGAAATTGGCAGTGTCTTCGCCAGCGGCAACTACTTCGACGACGATCGCAGTCTCGGAACTCCGCTCACCGAGCCCAATCGACGACACATCGTCAGCGGAATTCTCGGCGGGAATTTCGACGCACCATTCGGCGGCGCCATCGAAGCGCGCTTCTTCGCCCAGCACCAGAACTACGAGAGCCATTCCTCGGTCGTCGACGCGACGCGCACTTCCGAGCGGCCCAATGTCGCGCAGCATATTCCGAGTCACGATCTCGGCGGGTCGCTCCAGTGGTCCCGCAGCCTTGGAATGCTGCAGCTTTTGTCACTTGGCGGCGATTTCCGGCACATGGTTGGAGAGCTCAATGAAGATGTGTACAACGTCGCGGGAACCGTGGCCGGTACACGTAATTCGGGCGGATCGCAGCTCGTTGGCGGAGCCTTTGCTCAGACGGTCTTCGCGCCGCTCGAGCCCCTTCGTATCGAGGCCAGTGCGCGCTACGACAGCTGGCGCAGCTACGATGGATCCCGCATCGACAACACCGCGACGCCACCAACCACTACTACATATCCCGCTAAAAGAAATTCGGCTTTCGCGCCGAGAGTTGGAATTCGCTATCAGCTATTCGGCTCGCTGGCCGTTCGCGGCTCCTACTACAGGGCCTTCCGCGCGCCAACTCTCTCGGAGGAGTACCGGACCTTCTTCGCTGGGCCGAACACCTTCATGGGCAATCCAGCGCTTACTCCGGAATATCTCACCGGCTACGATGTGGGACTCGACTGGAATCCTGTTCCCGAGTTTGAGCTCCGTGCGACCGGGTTCTGGAACAAATACAAGGATCTCGACGACTTCACTTTTCTTCAGCCCGGCCCGGCTCCAGGCAGCGTGATCCTGCAGCGTCAAAACGTTGGCGCTGCCCGCAGTCGCGGCGCCGAAGGCGAGCTCGCTATTCGCCCCATCGAAGAGCTGACTCTCGCCCTCAGCTACAACTACGATCTCGCCCGCGTCGTCGCCACGAAGGCATTCGTGAATCGCGTCCCGCTCCAGCGCGGAGCCGCGCGTCTCACCTTCAATGCGCCGCGCATCGCTACGATCAACGGAATCTTCCGCTACGAAGGACCCAACCACGCACTCGGCGGTGCCAGGCTGGGCCCGTACGGGATCTTCGATCTCGATGCGCGCCACGAGATTCGCCCTGGAACCGATATCTTCGGTGCCGTCGAGAATCTTTTCGACCGGCAGTACACGGTCAACTTCCAGGGCGCGCTCGAGTCGCTCGGCTTGCCGCGTACTATCCGCGGTGGAGTTTCGGTTCGATCGTTCTGACAAACATTTCAAGGAGATCGATTTGATGCGGTTGCTCCTCTCGTCTCTTCTCATCGCCGTAACCAGCGTGGCCCTCACTCCGCTTCCGGCGGACACTCCGCTGCGCGGATTCTTTCCTCAATCGATCCAGGCGGAGCGTGATATAGAGGCGCGTTTCAGAGCAATGCCCGATCCGGCCCGCATGCGGGAAATGATGCGTCGTCTCAGCGCGCGGCCTCACCACGTTGGCTCTCCATATGACAAGGAGAATGCTGAGTGGATTCTCGATCAGTTCAAGTCGTATGGCTGGGATGCACACATCGAGAATTTCGACGTTCTCTTTCCGACTCCCGTCGAGCGCGTAGTCGAGCTCGTTGCACCAACGACGTTCAAGGCAGCGTTACAGGAGACTCCAGTCGCTGGCGATCCCACCTCGAGCCAGCAGGCGGAACAGCTCCCTTCCTACAACGCGTATTCCATCGATGGCGACGTTACTGGACCGCTCGTCTTCGTCAACTACGGCGTACCAGCCGACTATGATGAGCTCGCGCAACGCGGCATTTCCGTAAAAGGCGCCATTGTCATTGCCAAGTACGGCGGATCCTGGCGCGGCATCAAGCCCAAGGTCGCAGCTGAGCACGGCGCAATTGGCTGCCTCATTTACTCGGATCCGGGGGACGACGGCTACGCTGGCGGCGATGTTTTTCCTGCCGGCCCGATGCGTCCCGCCCAAGGAGTGCAGCGCGGCTCTGTCGCCGACATGCCCGTCTTCCCCGGCGACCCACTGACTCCCGGAGTTGGCGCGACTAAGAACGCGAAGCGTCTCACCGTCGCCGAAGCACCAACCATCACCAAGATCCCTGTGCTCCCGATTTCCTATGGTGACGCACGGCCGTTACTCGCAGCGCTCGGTGGACCCGTCGCCCCATCCTCCTGGCGCGGTGGTCTGCCGATTACTTATCGCCTCGGCGCTGGACCGGCGCGCGTTCACCTCCGCGTCAAGTCCGATTGGAGCCTGAAAACGCTCTACGACGTTATCGCCAGATTGCCGGGCTCGACCGAACCGGATCAGTGGGTCATCCGCGGCAATCATCACGATGCCTGGGTCAACGGCGCCGAGGATCCCATTGCAGGTCTTGTGGCCGAGCTGGAAGAAGCGCGCGCACTGGGCGCTCTGTATAAGCAGGGCTGGCGCCCAAAGCGGACCATCATCTACGCCGCATGGGATGGCGAGGAGCCCGGGCTGCTTGGTTCAACCGAGTGGGCCGAGACCCACGCCGACGAGCTAAAGGCCCACGCCGTTGCCTACCTGAACAGTGATACCAATGGTCGTGGCTACCTCGGGATATCGGGCTCACACTCGCTGGAGAAGTTCATCAACGGCGTCGCCATGGATATCGACGATCCCGAGTCTGGTGTCAGCGCGTGGAAAAGGGTTCAGGCCCGACGAATCCTCAGCGGATCGGCCGAGTCGCGCAAAGATGCAAGAGATCGCGACGATCTGCGCATTGGTGCGCTCGGCTCGGGATCGGACTATTCGAGCTTTATCGATCATCTCGGTGTTCCTTCACTGAACCTTGGTTACGGCGGCGAGGACGACGGCGGCATCTATCACTCGATATACGACGACTTCTATTGGTTCACCCACTTCAGTGACACGAGCTTCGTCTACGGCCGCGCGCTGGCGCAGACCGCGGGCACCGCGGTTCTTCGGCTTGCGAACGCTGATCTCCTGCCTTTCGCGTTTACCAATCTGGCTGAAACCGTTCAGGGTTACGTGAAGGACTTGCAGTCGCTTCGCGACCGGCGCGCCGAGCAGATCGCTGAGCGCAATCGTGAGATTGATGAGGGCCTCTTCAAGCTGGCGAGCGATCCCCGCGATCCAGTAACGGCGCCACAACGCGAGGGTGCAGCCCCACAGCTGAATTTCGCTCCGTTGCTCAACGCGGTCGACTCGCTCAACCACGCCGCGGCTCGCTACGAAAAAGCGTATAGCCGCGCCGTCAGCGCTGGCCGGCAGGATGCGGCTCACTCCGTGAACCAGCGATTGCTCCAGGCCGAGCGCGCGCTCACGTCGAGCGAAGGGTTGAAGAACAGACCGTGGTACGTGCACATGCTCTACGCCCCCGGGTTCTACACGGGTTACGGCGTAAAGACAATTCCCGGCGTTCGTGAAGCAATCGAACAGGGCCAGTGGTCCGATGCAGATCGCGAGATCGCCCGAGCAGCAGCCGCGATCGAGCGGGAGGCTACGCTTGTGAGTGGCCTCGTCCCGACCCTCGGCGGCTCCTGACCTGCCTCGATCTCAACACGAAGACCGTGACGAAAAAAAGCGCTCACCGTATGGGTGAGCGCTTCGGTTTTGCAGAGATGGCTAGGGACGGAATCGAACCGCCGACACGCGGATTTTCAGTCCGCTGCTCTACCAACTGAGCTACCTAGCCGGTCGGAGCTGCGCTCCGGATGCAACAATTAAAACGCCTCGATGCGGGTTATCAACCTTGATCGCGGATCTACCTCAGGCTCGGTGGCTTCCGTGAGTCGCTGTTATCACCGACTTGATGCCGCCCCTCACGTTGAAGTCCCCCACCACGCGCATCCATTTCGGTGCAACGCTCGCGCCCGACTTCGGGACGATCCTGTTCACCGCACGCTCATAGAAGATTCCGTCGTTGCGAAAGCTCCACAAATAGAGCTTGAGGCTCTTGAGCTCGACGCACTTCGCAGCCGGCGTGTAAGTGATGCGGATCGTCCCGAAGTCGGGCGCGCCGCCTTTGAGAAGCGCCAGCTCTTCGGCATCACTCTCGATGCCGCCCATCGGACACAACGACGTGAACTCCGAGCAGTCCATGTGGATCTCGTAGTCACGGTCGGAATATGGATTGTCAAAGGTCTCGAGCAGCTCTGGTCTGGGCATCCTCCAACGATGCACCAGCGGCTGACGCGGATCAATCCGCGCCTGCTATTCGTCGCGCAGTTTTCGCGACATGTCCTCGAGCAGCCGGCGCTCGTCCCCGGTCAGGCTCTCGATGCCCTGCTGGGAGATCTTGTCGAGCACACGATTGATCCGCGCCGCGTGTTCCTTCACTGTCTCCTGCTTCGGAACGTGTTGCAGCGGCTTGCTCTCACGGAGCACGACGGCATTGCTCCGCGTAACGACGTCGTCTACGTCCCTCGTTCTTTCGCGCATCGGCGGGCGGCCACGTGGTACGGCTCGCGGCATATCCTCGGACTCGTCGGGAACGGCCGATACCCATCCGCGCACGCGGTTGATGCCGCCGACCGAATACAGTTTGAGAAAGATCCATCCCACCGCCATTCCGCCCACGTGCGCGGTCCAGTCGATTCGCGAGCTCGGCGACAGGGCGAACACGATGTTCATCACCAGCATCGCTACCACCAGCCAGCGCGACTTCATCGGGATGACGCCGAAGATGTAGACATCTTCGTCGGGCCAGGTAAGCGCGTAGGCGACCAGCACACCACTGATCGCGCCGGATGCGCCGATCACGGAGGTCTGCTGCGCGAACAGGAGATGCGCGATCGCGCCGCCTATTCCGCACCACAGGTAGAACTTGACGAAGGCGCTCGTACCCCATGCCTGCTCCAGTCGGGGGCCGAACATCCAGAGAGTGAACATGTTGAACGCCAGGTGGGCAAGCCACGCATGGACGAACATGTAGGTGACGACCGTCCACCAGTTTCCGGGGAATCGCGACGGATCGAGAGCAAGCGCCGAGTAGACCGCGTCCGATCCGAACAGCGTCAGCTGCAGGAAATAGACACCGATGTTCAGGGCGAGAAGCCATTGAACAGCGCGCGTCATGCGCGGAGACTGGGGGACGTCGTACAACTCGCTCATCGGTGACCTGCTGCCAAAGACTACATCCTAAGACCCAGCGCGCAACGAAGGGTTCCGGAAGCCGCTAGAGGGCGAGCCTCACTATCCGCTCACACAGTTCCGGAAAGTCGATTCCCATCGCCGCGGCACCCTGTGGAATCAGACTGAACTGAGTCATCCCGGGCAACGTGTTCGCCTCGAGACAATAGAACTCACCTTCGGTCGTCAACCTGAAATCTATGCGGGCGCAACCGCCGAGTTTCAGGGCCTTGAAGGCGGCCAGGGCCTGCTGCTGGATCCGTTCCGCTGCCTCAGGCGAGATCTTCGCCGGAAACTCTTCGGTAGCCATGCCCGCCGTGTACTTGCACTCGTAATCGTAGATCTCGTGCTTCGAGATGATCTCACCAACCGGCAGGGCAATATCGCCAAGCACGCCTACCGTTAGCTCCCTGCCCGGCACGAATCGCTCGATCATGACCTCGTCGTCATACTTGGCGGCTTCTTCGATTGCTTTCGCGAGGTCGGCGCGCTTCTTCACCACCGACAGTCCGACTGTCGAGCCCTGTTTCGAGGGCTTGACCACCACTGGAAGTCCGAGGATCCCTTCCACTTGCTCGATTGAGGCGGGCGCCATTAGCCAGTCAGCGGTATTCACGTCCGCCGCCCTGAACAGCCTCTTGGAAAGATCTTTGTCCATCGCCAGAGCGCTCGCCAGGTGTCCGCTACCGGTATACCGGACATGCGCCATGTCGAGCAGCGCCTGAATGGTGCCGTCTTCACCTTGTCCACCGTGCAGGCCCAGGAAGACGACATCCGCGCCCTTGATCTCCTTCATCGAAGTCAGATTCGGGAGGAAGGTGCCTTCGGCGAATTTCGACAGTGACTCGAGCGTTGGCGGCTCCGTTCCGACCTTGCTCGATCGGAGCTCCTCCTCTTCCTTCGCGTTTATCACACCGCGTGCGGGATCCAGCGCAGTTACGTCGTGCCCCCTTTCACGCAGCGCCTGGGCGATGCGCGTTCCGGAAGCGAGCGAGACGTTGCGCTCGGACGATGTCCCTCCCATGAGTACGGTGATTTTCATTCGATTACGCTCGTTAGTTACCGCGACATCATGAAGTGCAGCATGTCAGACCGTGTCACTATTCCCTGCACTGCGCCGTGCTCCTGAACCAGCACCGCGGGGTTCGCCTTGGAAAGTAGCTTGACGACACTGTCCACCGGCTGGTCGGACGCGACCATCGGAAACGGTGAATCCATGATCTCGCTCACTGTGCTGTCGAGGAGTCCCGGATTCTCGAGACTCTTCTGCGAGAGCGACCAGTCGCTCACCGAGCCGACGCAATTCGGTCCATCCATGACCGGCAGTTGGGATACGTCGTGCAGGCTCATCAGGCCGATGGCTTGTCGGACGGTCGCGCCGGGCGCCACACTCACCACCGCCGGCGCGTGACCATTCTTTCGGCCCAGCACGCTGTGCAGCGCGACCTTCGGGACGTCGAGCATCTGATTCTCTCGCATCCACTCGTCGCTGTAGAGCTTTGACAGATACCGCTCTCCGGTGTCGCAGAGGATCGTCACCACCATCGCGCCGGGATCGTTTATCTCGCGTGCAATCTTGAGCGCGACGGATGCAATGAGCCCCGACGATCCCCCAACGAACAGCCCCTCCTCACGCGTGAGGCGTCGCGCCATCGCGAACGAGTCCTTGTCGCTCACCGTGTGGTAATCGTCGATGAGACTCAGATCGAGCGTTCCCGGAAGCTTGTCCTGCCCGATCCCCTCCACCTTGTAGGGCACCCCCTCGATGGTGTTTTTCCCCTTACTCCGCCAGTACTCTGCGAGTATGGAACCGACGGGATCGCCGGCGATGATCTTAATCTGCTTGTTCCTCTCTTTCAGGTAGCGACCGACGCCGGTCAGAGTCCCGCCGGTTCCCGCCGCGCCGACGAAGTGCGTGATTTTACCTTCCGTCTGCTCCCACAGCTCTGGGCCAGTGGTCGCATAGTGCGCATCCGGGTTGGCCTGATTGTAGAACTGATCCGCGAGAATCGCGTTCGGAGTTTCTTTTGCGATGCGCTTAGCCATCATCACGTAGTTGTCGGGATGATCGGGCGGGACAGCAGTAGGAGTGATGATTACGTCGGCTCCGAATGCTTTCAGAAGTCGCACTTTTTCCTGCGACATCTTGTCGGGCATCGTGAAGATGCACTTGTAGCCACGTAGCGCCGCGGCGATCGCCAATCCGACTCCGGTGTTTCCGCTGGTGCCCTCGACGATGGTGCCGCCCGGCTTGAGCTTGCCCTCCCGCTCGGCGCGCTCGATGATCGGCAGTCCGATTCGATCCTTCACCGAGCCGCCCGGATTGTAGAACTCGGCTTTCGCGTAAACCGGAGTACGAATCCCGCGCGTGACCTTGTTGAGCCTGATCAACGGCGTCCAGCCGATCGTCTCGAGGACGTTGTCGTACGGCTTCCGGTTGCGCTCGTGTATCACCGGGTCGATCTCCGCTTCGTTGATGTTCTCGCTGGCGGCTTCTTCGTGGATGGCGCGGGCGTCACCGCAGCTAGTTGTGGAGTGTCCACCTTCGCGGTATCGACCGACTGCGCGGTGCTGCTCGCCGTCGAGTCGCGGTGAATGATCGAATCCCCCGCCAGCGGAGGAGCGTCCGGATGCCGGAAGTAAACTGGAAGCAGGATGGATACCGGCACCGGCTGTCCTTGCGTCTTCGCCGGTTCGAACTTGAGGTCGCGCGAACCCTTCATTGCCGCCGAATCGAGCGCGGTAAACCCGGATGTCTCGGCAATGCGGGTCGAGTCTGGGACAATTGCGCCCTGGCTGTCGATGAAAATCCGTAGCGTGACATTCCCCTGCACTTTCTGCGCGTACAATGCGGGCGGATACCGGAATGGCAGTTCCTTATTGAGCATCACTGGCGCGACATCGGGTTGCCTGCCGACAGTCTGAAAAGGAAGGTTCGAATCACCCTTCTTGCACCCGGTCAAAAGGACAATCGATAGAAAAGCCGCGATTTTCCGACCCGCGTGTTTACTCAAACCGTTCCCCCTTCACGTTTTACTTCGTCGACCAGCTTTGCAAGCAGGTCGAGTGCCTGGATTGGCGTCATCATGTTCGGTTCCACTTTCTTCAGCTGGTCGACGATCGGATGAGGCATTAGCGCAAAGAGTGGTAGCTGGGCTTCTGTTGATCCCTGACGCGCCCGCGCGGTGCGCCCAGACCGCGGCACGATCTGTTCCGCTTCGAGCAGTCGCAACAGTTCCCTTGCGCGATCGAGCACTCCAGCCGGCAAGCCCGCGAGCCGTCCTACCTCGATACCGTATGAACGGTCGGCTCCGCCGGGCTGCAGGCGATGCAAAAACAGGATCTGGTCTCCAACTTCCCGCACCTGAACGTTATAGTTGCGTACTGCTACTAAACTGTCGGCGAGCTGCGTGAGCTCATGATAGTGGGTGGCGAAGATGGTCTTGCAGCCGATGTCGTTGTGGAGGTGTTCGCTCACCGACCACGCGATGGAAATGCCGTCGTAGGTCGAGGTTCCCCGTCCGATCTCGTCCAGCAGCACCAGGCTGCGCCTCGTCGCCGTGTGCAGAATCGCGCTCGTCTCGGACATCTCGACCATGAAGGTCGACTGACCGCGCACCAGATTGTCGCTGGCACCGACTCTGGTGAAGAGCCGATCGACCAGTCCAATGCGCGCGCGTGTCGCAGGTACGAAGCTGCCAATCTGAGCCATCAATACGATCAGGCCGACCTGACGCAGTACCGTGGATTTGCCGGCCATGTTTGGACCGGTGAGTATGATCATCCGCGCGTCGTCACTCAACGTCACATCATTGGGGATGAACTTCTCGCGCGGCATCATGCGCTCGACCACCGGGTGGCGGCCGCCGATTATCTCGAGCTCGAACTCGTCGCCTATCTCCGGCCGCACGTAGCTTTCTCTCGACGCCGCCTCCGCGAAAGACGCAAGGACGTCCAGCTCGGCCACGAGGGCCGCCACTGACTGGAGCCGTGCGATTTGCGAGCCGATTCTTGCTCGCAGGGACTCGAATAGCTCCCGCTCACGAGCCTCCACCCGTTCTGCCGCGGTCAACACCCGCTCCTCGTATTCCTTGAGCGATGGCGTGACGTACCGTTCCGCCCCGGCAAGGGTCTGGCGCCGCTGGTAATCGCTCGGCACCAAATGCGAGTTGCTGTTCGAGATCTCGATGAAATACCCGAAGACCTTGTTGTAGCCGACCTTTAGCGAGTTGATCCCCGTCCGGGCGCGCTCCTCGGACTGAATTCGCGCGATTGCGTCCTTGCCCCCATCCCGGAGTGCCCGCCACTCGTCGAGCGATGCATCCAGCGCCGGCCGGATGCTCGGCTCCTCACCGATTACCATCGGTGGTCTGTCGACCAGAGTACGCAGGATCTCATCGCACAAATCGCCGCAGCCATCCCATTGCGCGAGATGGCTCTGGAATGCACCTCCCTCAGCAGTCGCGCGGTCAAGGGCCGAGTGCACCGCAGGTAACCTCGCGATGGAATCGCCGAGCGCTCGCATCTCGCGTGGGGCCGCACGACCCACCGCTGCTTTCCCGGCCAGGCGCTCGATGTCTCGCACACCGTCCAGCGCGTCACGCAACGCCGAACGCAGCAGATTGTCACCAAGGGCCGAGACTGCGTCCAGTCGATTCTCGATTGCTGTCCGGTCGACGAGGGGCGACAGGATCCATTGTCTCAGCAGCCGTGAGCCCATCGGCGTGAGTGTGCGATCGAGCACCCCGAGCAGTGTCCCCGGAGTCTCACCGCCGCGCAACGATTCAGTAAGCTCGAGATTGCGACGTGTCATCTCATCGAGAGGAAGTCTCCCTTCCGGTCGCTCGAATCTCGGACGGGCCAGATGCGAGATTCCCGAGGGCTGGAGCTCGCGTAGATAGCGGAGGAGCGCACCCGTAGCGCCGATGGCGGCGGAGTCACCGTCGTCGTCGATTCCAAACGACTCCAGAGATGCCACCCCGAAATGCTCGGTCAGCTGATCACGCCCGAGATTCGCATCGAACTCCCATGCATCTCGTTCGGTAAGCATCGGACCTTCTGCGCCGGCAGGGCCTTTCACGAAGCTGCCCAGATTGTCCGCGCGAGAGAGAATCACCTCGCGGGGAGTGAACCTGGAAAGGGCGGGTTCCAAATCGCGCACGTCGACGATGGTGAGGCGTAGCTCACCTGTGGACAGGTCTGCTGCCGCGATTCCGACGCGGGCATCGGCCCGCGCCAGGGCGCACAGATAGTTGTTGCGCATGCCATCGAGCAGATCGTCGGAAAACGCCGCGCCCGGTGTGATCGTCTCCACCACTTCGCGCTTGACGATGCCCTTTGCCAGCTTCGGATCTTCAGTTTGCTCGCAAATCGATACCCGGAATCCTTGCTGGACCAACCGTCGCAGGTATTCGCCGGCTGCCTTGACCGGAACACCAGCGAGGGGAACCTCGCTGGCCCCACCATTGTTGCGGGACGTGAGTGTCAGCCCGAGAGTCCGCGACGCAACTTCAGCGTCCTCATAGAACATCTCGTAGAAATCGCCCATTCGGAAGAACAGAATCGCGTCCTGGTGACGCGACTTGATCTCCCGATACTGCTGCATCAACGGGGTTGATGCGGCGCGACTCACCGCTCGGACACTCTGGCCACGAATCCGTCCATGTGCTTCGCCTTGATCTTTCTCAATGCCTCTTCTGCCTCGCTGTTGGTCGAATAGCGACCGATTCTCACACGGAAGGGCGCGACTGTTCCATCGACGCGCGCCGCGTAGCCGCGGTTGGTGAGCGTCGAAGCGAGCTTCTCCGCGTCAGCCTTGTGAGTGTAAGCTGCGACCTGGACCGAGTAGATGGCTCCGGGTGTTACGGTCTCCGCTGTCCTGGATGGAGCGATGTCAACGACTGCCCGAGGCTTCTCTGTCACAGGCTCCGGCGTTTTCACCGGGTCGACTATGCTCGGTCGCGAGTCATTTGCCTCAGCTGATGGTGTCGGGCGTTGCGCAGGTTTCTCGGCGGGCTTCGCTTCGGCAGTGGTCGAGGTGGTAGCTGTCGGCGCTGGTGGTTCCGCTATCGGCTCCGTCGGTCCTGCGGCTGGCGTTACGCTAGCGGCTGTAACCGTGGGGCAGCGCTGACCCTGGTATTGAATCTGGTTCCGCAACTCGACTTCGGCGGGATCCGATTGCGACAGAGCGGCTGCATTCGCCGCGCACGCCCCCGGTATATCGTTTTTCTCGAACAGTACCCGCGCGGTCCAGTAGCTTGCACGTCCGAGTGACTTGCTATGGGGATAGTCGCGCTGGATTCGCCGCAGATGCACGAGTGCGCCGTCGCGGTCACCGCGCGCCAGCTCGAGCTGCGCCAGCCGAAGCAGGGCATCCTCGGCCTGCGGCGCCAACGGGTAATCGACGACAATGTGGCGATAATCGCTCTCGGCATCCGCAGCGTTCGCCGCGAGTGACGCGCGCCAGAATAACGCCTGGGGGTACAGCGGCGCGGATAGAGGCGTCGCCGCAATCATAGAATCGATCAAGGCACGGCCGGCGGCGCCATTTCCATCGCTCACCAACGTCTGTGCTCTCGTAAAAACAGGGTCGATCGGCCGCGCCGATGCCTGTGCATCGACCTTTACGGCGGAAACTACCAACATGCCCGACAGAACGATCCATCTATACATCTCACTTCTCTCCTATTGGCTCACGCGGCAGCGCCCGTTTCAGCGGCTGTACACAGGCTGAGAACTACGCTTGCCAGCAATTGCTCTTCAGACGAGACCCGACTTTCCTTTAGTGCGATATCCGCTTCGAGGAGAGTGTCGAGTGCGCGGTCGAGGGAGTCACGAGTCCAGCGCTCTGCAGCACGAGCCCAGACTGCGGTCGCCGATCCCCACGGTCGCCCGGTAAAAGCTCCGGTTTCCTTGAGCAGGTCAAAGTATTCCTGGGCAAGTCGGCCCCGGGAAATCCCTTCGTCGAGTCGGGCGCGACCCCAGGCAATTGCGATCATCTGGGTGGACAATCCCATGACGATCGAAACGCCCGTTGTTTTCGGCTGCGCCAGCACGTGGGGAATGAGCTCCAGCGCGCGGCCCGCATTTCGGTCGGCGACCGCATCGAGAAGATCCGATTGGGTCTCGCCCCGGCGGACGCCGACGATCGCGCTGACGGCATCTTCACCAATTTCCTTGCTGCTTCCTTCGACGTAGCTCGCGAGCTTGTCGAGCTCGCCGGCCAGCTGATGCAGGTCGCTTCCAACCGCAGCTTGTAACAACTCTATGGCCGATTCGGTTATGGTGACCCCGAATTCCGTCGACGCCTTGTGCGCAATCCAGCGCGGAACGCGATCCCCAGTAAGCGCGTCGAACTGTAGCGGAGTAGTCGCGGCAGCAATCGCGGAATCAGGTTTTGAGTTGGCGCCATTCAGCAGTATTAGCAGCGTATCAGATGCCGGCTGCTGGAGATAGCTGTCGAGCACCTTGCGAGCATCCTTCTTGAGCGAGCCGGTGTCGCGGAGCACGATCACCCTGCGGTCTGCCATCATCGGAGGCGTGGAAAGTAGCACTCCGAGTGTTTCTGCATCGAGCTCGGTTGCTCGCCTTACATCGAGATTGAAGTCTCGCGCCGTTGTGTCGAGGGCTCCCTCGACGAGTTGTCCGACTGCGTCTTCTTTCTGGTACTCGTCTTCCCCTATGATGTAATAAGCGCCGTCAAATGAACGGCGCTTCAGCGCATCCCTGAGGGTTTTTAGAGAGGAAGTGGAGGCGGACATCCCCGAAATATACGGTCGGTCTGCTTGACCGCCGATGCCTCCACCAGCATCACCGAGTGTAGTCGGTGAGCTCCAGCTTCGAGTGAGCGAAACGCACCGGTGCCTGTTCGGCGAAGAGCGCAGCGGGGAAGATCGAAAGGCCCGCTGATACCGACGTCACGATTGCGGGCGTGGAGGTCGTGATCGGCATTAGCTCGGGCTCGGGCAGAGTCGCGACCACCGGTGGCATCAGCAGATCCCGCGGAGTCGCAGCGCGCTCGTAGAGCGTGGTGCCGATGTATCCGAGCATTACAATGCTTGCCAATGTCGCTGCTACAGCACCGTATCTCAGATTGCGCTGACTGGCCGCCATGATATGATCAGTCTGGCACTCCCTGATACGTGCCTCGAGCCGCTGCGAGAAATCCGCTGACGGCTCGATGGAAGGAAGGTTTCTGAAGAGGAGGAGCGCCCGACGGATTTTCGCGTCGTGCTTGGCGCAGCTCTCACACTCGGCAATGTGACGTTGCATGCGAACGAGCTCGATACCAGCGAGGGTATCGTCTACGTACGCAACATGCTGCTCACAAAACTCGCGACAATCCATTGAGATAGGCTGGGGGTTCGGTAACAGGTACCCACCAGCTGGGCACCTGTTCCCGATTCCGCGAACCTAATCTACGTATGGTGCGATGATTTCCGCGAACGAGTTCCGGGCGCGGTTCAGCCTCGACTTGACTGTGCCGAGGTTGCACTCGGTGATCTCCGCGATCTCCTCGTAGGACTTGCCTTCGAGCTCGCGAAGAATGAATACGTTCCGATGGTGCTCGGGCAGCTTTGCGACGCTTTCCTCAACAATTTCCCGGAGATGCCGCTTCCGGTACATGTCGTCGGGACGCGCGGTAGTGTCCTCGAACTGGAGCGGACGGTCCTCGTCCTGGAAATTCTTCTGAACCGTCTGAAAGAGAACCAGCGGATTGCGCGAGCGATTCCGCAGCTCGTTCTTGGCGAGGTTCGAAGCAATCGTATAGACCCAGGTCGAGAACTTCTTCGACCGGTCGAAACGATGCAGGTGACGGTACACGCGGATGAAAACTTCCTGCACGAGATCTTCGGCTTTTTCGCGGTCCCCGATGGTCCGATAGACGAAGTTCAGCAGGCGGGTCTGGTACCTTGTGACCAGTTCCGAGAAAGCACGCTCTTCGCCGCCAAGAAATGCTGTAACGACGGCTGAGTCATCCATCGCCTGCAGACGTTCCCTGATTGTCGGTCCTTCGACCGCTACGACGCGCTTACGGACGATGTCAGCCATATCTATCTCCTTATATAGGAGAGACGGACACGACATAGGATCGTGCACATCTCCCTTGGAACCTTTCCCAGAATCATGTATTGCACGCCCTATGCCCAACTGCCACTTGAGCTAACTAGCTGCGATATAAGGACTTAGAGCTTTGTAAACCCAGCCGGAGCTTGTCCAGATTCTGGCCTTCTGTCCTATTTACATGACATGTCAGCGTCTTCTGTTGATTAGACGCCAATTTGGCTCGAAGGGTTAATGGCCGGCGCGGAACCCTGCGGCGTAGAGCAGCCCGAGAGCAGTCTTGGCGTCCGTGATCTCCCCCGCCTGAACCATTCCGAGCGCCCGCGAAAGAAGCATCGGTTCGAGATCGAGAAATTCATCCGACTCGTGTTTAGTCTCACCGGCGACCAAACCGGTTGCCATGAAAATGTGGATTTTCTCGTCGGTGAAGCCGGGCGTCGTGTAGATGGAGATCAACTGCTCCATCCGCTCAGCCGTGCATCCCGTTTCTTCCTTTAGCTCCCGGATCGCGCAATCCCGCGGATGTTCGCCTTTGTCGAGTCTGCCAGCGGGAATCTCGTACAGATATCCGTCGGTTGCGTATCGATATTGGCGGATCATCAGAACCTGCGGATCATCGCCGGTCGGATCGCTGAGAAACGGGACTACCGCGCTTGCACCCGGATGCCGGATCATCTCCAGCTCGCCCGTCGAGCCATCCGGGAATCGAACGGTGTCCACGTCGAGCGAGATGATACGCCCCGTGTAAACGCGTTTCGAAGCGATCTGTCCGGGTTCCGATTTCTTGGTCGACACGCTCAGGCGCTGTGAACCAGGGGATTGCCGAGCAGGAGATCACCCACCGTCTGCCTTATGACACGTGCATCGCCAACCACCACCGTCTGGAGCTGGTCCGGATGAAGGTGTTGCTGCGCAGCCCGAAGAACGTCCTCGGCCGAAACTGCGTGCACGTTTCTGCGATACGATTCGTAGTAGTCGTCGGGTAGATCGTAGACGACGAGTGTCGCCAGCGCTGATGCAATTGCCGCGGTCGTTTCGTATCGAATCGGAAAAACTCCTTCCAGATAGTCCCGCGCGAGTGATAGCTCACTATCAGTTATCCGTTCCCCGCGAATCCGATCGACCTCGTGGAGAATCTCCCGCAGTGCAGGTGCTGTCACCTCGCTCTGTACGGCGGTTGATACGACAAAAGGGCCCTTCCCGCGCCGCCAGTCGAAGTAGGATGAAGCGCCGTACGTGTATCCGTGAGCCTCCCGCAAGTTGAGGTTGATCCGTGACCCGAACAATCCGCCCAGAACTGCGTTCATTACGAGAACCGGAAAGAAATCCGGATTCTTTCTGGCCAGTCCGACGTGGCCGACCCTTACCTCCGATTGCGGCGCGTCGATCTTGTTCACGATGTGGAGACTACGGCTCAGCGATCTCGGAGTCGTAACCAGACTGGATCCGGGCGCGCTGCCTGGGTGCCAGCCCTCGAAGGCATGCGCAACAAGATCGCGAGCCCGGTCCGTCGAGACATCCCCTGCGACGACGACCGTAGTCGCCCCCGCCCGATACCTCGCCGCATAAAAATCCTCAACGTCTGTCCGCGTCAACCCGCCAACGGATTTGCTGCTGCCTTCTTCCGGCCTCGAGTAACGGGAATCCGGTGAATAGAGAAACTCGCTGAACTTTTCGTCCGCCAGTCCGCGCGGCTCTGTCTCCAGCTGCAGAATCTCGGCGAGCCGCTCGGCTCTCAATCTTTCGACCTCGCGCTCCGGGAACACGGGCGTGCTGATCGTTTCACCGAGCAGAGTCGTCGCAGCATCCAGCCGATCCGCCAGGGTCGTGATTTTGATGAATGCGCTGTCCCAGTCGGCACCGGATTCCACCGATGTTCCGAGCTGTTCGAACCTTTCGGCGATTGCAGCACCATCCATCCCTTCACCGCCCTCGAGTAGCGCTCCCGCGGTAAGAGCCGCGACGCCTTCCTTCCCCTGAGGGTCGTTAACCGATCCGGCGTCGACGATCACCAGGACGGTCGCGATGGGAAGCTTGGTCACTGGAGCGGTCACGAGTCTAAGGCCGCTCGGCAAAACTTCCTGATGGAACTCGGGGAATCGGTAGCGGCGCGGGGGTCCCGCCACCGGACGCAGCGTGGCGACCATCAGACAGCCCCCGCCGCAACTGCCAGAGCTGCTTCCGATTCGACTTCGTCCCGCGGAACGTAAAGAAGGCTGGCGCGATTGTCTTCACCGAATCGCTTGGCGATCAGAGCATTGACGGTGTCAGCGCTTACCGCGTGATAGCGATCTACTTGCTCATTGATCAATTCCGGCCGCCTGAAGAATGTCGCGAACATCGAGAGTCGATCCGCCTTTTCACCAGCTGACTGGAGTGATGTTACGAGATCGGTTTCGATGAGCGCTATTGCCCGCGATACTTCGGTCGTCGTCACGCCATCGCGATAGAAGAGATCGATCTCCTGTTCGACTTCCTCTTCCAGTTGCGGAACCGGTATTTCCGGCCGGGCAGTTACATCGACCACGAGGAGATCAGTTCCCTTCGCGAGATCGAATGTGAACGCCCCGGCGTCCGCGGCAATCTGTCTGTCTCTGACCAGAGAACGCTGGAGACGACTTCCCTTGCGCATCCCGAGCACTGCTCCCGCAACGCTGGCATCGTAATACGCATCAGCTCCGAACACCGGTGACCGGAATGCCACGAATAGTCTCGGCAGGCTGACGTTGTCATAAACCACCTCCCGCAATCGGCGCCCGAATACCGGTGGTAGCGTCATCGTCGGAAGAGGTGGCCTACCGGCCCCCCGCGAAATTGGGCCGAAATACTCATCCACCAACCGGCGGGCTTCACGTGGATCAAAGTCACCAGCGATTGAAAGCACCGCATTGTCCGGGCTGTAGTAGGTGGAAAAGAACTGCGCTATGTCGTCGAGCGACGATGCCGAGAGATCCTCCATCGAGCCGATGAGCGAGTGATGGAAAGGATGCGATGGCGGGAAAACGAGCTCCTGCAGTTTTTCGAGCATCGTGCCGTAGGGCTGATTATCGACCGCCCAACGCCGTTCATTCTTCACGACATCCCGTTGGGTGTCGAGCTTCTCCTGTGTCATAGCTGGCAGGAGCTCGCCCATTCGGTCCGCCTCGAGCCAGAGGGCAAGGGCCAGCTCGTTGGAGGGAACAGTCTCGAAATAGTTCGTGCGCTCCAGCCACGTCGAGCCGTTGAGCGTTCCGCCCGCACGCTGGATCAGCTCGAAATGCTCATTCGATCCGACATGCGCCGAGCCCTGGAATAGCATGTGCTCGAAAAGGTGCGCGAACCCCGTCCTCCCTGTTTTCTCGTTCGCCGACCCGACGTGGTACCAGAGATTGACCGCCACGATGGGCGCGGTGTGATCTTCCGAGAGCGTAACAAACAGGCCGTTATCGAGGACGAACGTTTCAACAGGAATCCGCATTGTCGTAAATTGCCCGCCATGCAAACCCACTGGAACCCCCTCGCGTTCCACGCATGATCGCCGCACTGATCGCTGGGGCTGGTGTTTCCACCGCTCTCTTACTGCTCTGGCGGCTCCAGGAGCGAATTCTGTTTCAGCCGCCACGACTCATCGAGACTGCGCCCGAAACGGGCCGGGCAGCGTACGACGCACTCGATGGACAGCGCCTGATGGGCTATATGATCGGCGATCCGAAATCCGCGCCCGGCGTTTTGCTCTGCTTTCACGGAAATGCAGATCTTTCTGCGTGGCAGATCGATTGGGCACGTCTCGTCCAGCGTCATACCGAGTTCGCGGTTTTTCTCGCCGAGTACAGGGGATACATGTCCCTTGGCGGTATTCCGACCTACGAGACCACGAAGCTCGACGCCCGTGCCGCGTACGATTATCTGCGAATCGTAGTCGGCGTAGACAGGTCACGGCTGGCTTATTTTGGCCATTCGCTTGGCAGTGCCATCGCGACCGAGCTCGCCGAGGTCCATCCGCCGGCGGCGTTGGTACTTCAGTCTCCGTTCACATCGGCCAGAGCGATGGCGAGGTTGATTGCGACACCGGCTGTTACGGTCGTTTGGCGTGCAATCTCCCGGATTCATTTCGACACCCGGAGGGCGGTCGCGGAGCTGGATGTGCCGGTGTCCGTTGCTCATGGTCGCCGCGATCGGATCGTTCCGTTCAAAATGGGCCTGGAGGTCTACCAGGCCGCGAAGAACAAGGGCGAGCTGTTGATGGTAGATGGCGCCGGCCACAATGACGTGCCCCAAGTCGCCGGTGCAAAGTACTGGCAGTGGTTGGGCGGCTGTCTGCAGCCGTTGCGCCGCCGGACAGTAGCATAAAAAAAGACGCGACCATGACAGTCGCGTCTTTTCCATCGGCCGGATTACCTACTGAATAGGCTTGCCGGTGATATCCCTGATCGAGATCGGTCCCACGTTCAGCGCTTTCAGACCTTGCTCGATTGTCTTCCGGTCACCGACGATAACTACTGCCAGTGATCCGGGATTGATGTATTGTTGCGCAACTCGAGCTACGTCGGCCTGGGTGACGTCCTCGATGTTCTGCACATAATTGTTGTAATAGTCGAGTGGCAGACCATACTGCGCCACTGGGACCAGTGCTGCTGCAATTTCCTGGGTAGTTTCGAAGTTGCCGGGTAGTTGCAGCTGTAAGTATCGCTTCGCGCGCGATAGCTCATTCGTCGGGACGTCCTGTCGTATTCCGTTGAGCTCTTTCATAAACTCGATCAGCGCTGAATCACTCTTCGCCGTCACTATCTCGGCGCTTGCCAGGAACGGGCCTGCCTGGCGACGCATGTCGAAGCGTGAGCCGGCGCCATAAGTAAAGCCGCGGGCCTCACGCAGGTTCTGGTTGAGTCTGCTGCTAAACGACCCACCCAGGATTGTGTTCATGACCGTGAGGGCGAAGTAGTCCTTGGTCGAGCGAGGAACACCGACGGCTCCAATCCGGAAGGAAGACTGCGCCGCTCCCGGCTTGTCGATCAGGTAGATGGTTGTCGCTGCTGCCTTGGCAGGTTCCCCGTAGTTTACTGCCGGGACCGTACCCGCCTGCCACGCTCCGAAAAGGGCATTGATCTTCTGTTCGATCTGTCCCGCATTTACGTCACCGACGATGATCAGCGTTGAGTTGTTCGGCTTGAAGTTCGTCTGGTAATACGTCTGCAGATCGGTTGGCGTCAGCGACTGCACCGAAGCCTCCGTCCCGATCGAAGGAATGCCGTACGGATGCGCGCTGCCGTAAATGATTGCAGGGAACGCAAGGTTGGCAATGGCGGGTCCCTGATCGCGCAGCTGCAGCAGCTCCGTCAGGCGCGTCTTCTTGATCCGATCGAACTCGTTGGCCGGAAACGACGGGTGCAACGCTACGTCGGCGAAAAGCGCCAACGCACTATCCAGCTGTGCAGTCGGAGTATGGAGCGACAGCGTGCTGGATTCCCAGCTGCTGTTGGGCGACAGGTTGATGCCGAGGAACGCGATCTGATCTGCGATCTCGAGACTTTTTCTCGTGGTGGTTCCTTCCCGAAGCATCTGGGAGGTCAGGTTCGCGATGCCCGGCTTCCCGGCGGGATCAGCGGTGCTTCCACTCCCCACCAGCAGCACGAAATCGGCGAGCGGGAGCTCGTGTTGCTCCACGATCAAAAGCTTGAGACCGTTCGCCAGCTGTCTGGTAATGATTGGCGGCAGCGATACACGAGGTGGCGGACCCAGCTCTGGTGGCTTGCTCCGGTCGAAGGAGGTTCCCTGCTGCGCCGTGGCCGGTTGAACGACGGATACGGCTGCCAGGCCGATCATGCCGGCAATTGCGAGCGCTTTCATCGCCCACCTCCGCTTGCAGTCAACATCATGTCTTTCTTTCCCTCTGGAACGACTGTTAATACGATTTTCGGGCGTCCGAGATAGGTCTTCGCGACACGCTGTACATCAGCGGCAGTCACGCGTTCGTAGCGAGCGGCATCCTGCTGTACGTAGTCCGGGTTCCCGACGAAGTAGTTGTACGAGTTGAGAACTTCCGCCTTGCCAAGCACACTCGCGAGGCGATTGAGAAAGCTCGCCTTGTAAAGATTCTGAGCACGCTGCAGCTCCCGCTGGGTGACACCGTTCTTGATGACGTTGCTGATCTCCGACTCCACGATGCGATCGATATCGGAGACTTTCTGCCCCGGCTTTGGCGTGACGTCGATCTGGAACTTTCCGTCCAGCCTCGAGCCATCCTGATACGCCCTCACGTTCTGGGCGATCTGCATCTCGTAAACGAGCTTCTTGTAGAGACGGGAGTTCTTGTCGTTGGCCACTACCTGCGCCAGGATGTCCAGCGCGGCATCGTCGGGAGCAAAGCCCTTCACCGAGTGCCAGGTGTAGAAAAGCCGCGGCAGCTGAACCCTGTCTTCGAGCACGAGGAACGTATCGCGCGGAATGACAACCGGTGGTACGGTCATTCTCCGTTTGACCGTCGGTCCGCGAGGAATGCTGCCGAAGTACTGCGCCACCATCTTCTTGACCGAATCCGGGTTGAAGTCACCCGCAATGGCGAGCGTCGCGTTGTTGGGGGCGTAGTACGTCTTGAAGAAATTCTGTACATCGGTCAGCGATGCCGCGCTCAAATCCGTCATCGAGCCTATGACAGGCCACGAGTACGGGTGCGACTTCGGATACAGCGCGGCGAGGATCACTTCGTCTGCCCTTCCATACGGCTGATTGTCGACCCGCTGCCTGCGCTCATTCTTGACCACGTCGCGCTGCAGGTTCACTTTGGCCAGATCCATCGTTGGCAAAAGGAACCCCATCCGATCGGAGTCGAGCCACAGCGCCAGTGGCAGTGCGTTTGACGGCAGCGTCTCGTAGTAGTTGGTCCGGTCCTCGGTTGTTGAGCCGTTGTTGTCGGCGCCCGCCGCTTCCAGCATCTGATCGAAGGCACCCACCGGCACGTGCTGCGAGCCCATGAACATGATGTGCTCAAAAAGATGGGCGAAGCCCGTGCGGCCGACCTGTTCGTCACCCGAGCCGACGTGATACCATGTGTCGACTGCCACTATTGGAGTGGAGTGGTCCTCATGGAGAATGACTTCCAGGCCATTGGGCAGCGTGTACTTCTCGAACTTGATTTTGGGTG
>Ga0207707_10000145_pt1 | contig 73692 bp, 73 predicted proteins | sample KBSC83BmetaG_FD_184336 | JGI IMG/M metagenome (GOLD analysis project Ga0207707, IMG submission 184336) | Corn rhizosphere microbial communities from Kellogg Biological Station, Michigan, USA - KBS C8-3B metaG (SPAdes) (version 2) | ecosystem: Host-associated > Plants > Roots > Rhizosphere ... | reverse complement strand
CTCAAGGACCAGCAGCTCGCCGCCTCGGAGGCGGCCGCCACGGAGGGAGCGCCCCGGAAGACGCTCGCCATCGCGTGACGTCGCTCAAGCTCGTGAGCAGCGCAGAGCCCGCGCACAAGCTCTGGGGTGGCCGCTTTTCGGGCGACACTGCCCCGGCACTCGACGCGCTCAATCGCTCCATCGGCACCGACTTCCGTCTCTGGCCGTTCGACGTCCGCCTCTCCAAGGCATGGGCCGTCGCGCTCTGGAGCGCGGGCATTCTCTCGGTTGATGACAGCACGCGCATCGAGGATGGGCTCGACGCGGTCGCCACCCGTCTGCGGAACGGCGCCCAGCCCGCGCCGGGCGACGAGGACGTGCACACCATGATCGACCGCATGCTGCACGAGGAGATCGGCGATCTCGCGTCACGCCTGCACACGGGCCGCAGCCGCAATGACCAGGTTGCCACCGCCACGCGCCTCTGGGCCATGGACGCCACCGCTGCCCTCGATGCGGCTGTATGCGCGCTGCAGCAGGTCATGGTCGACCACGCCACGGCGCTCGCGACGGACGGCGTGCTCATGCCGTCCTACACGCACCTTCAGCGCGCGCAGCCCGTGTCGGCCGCGCACTGGATGCTCTCGCACTTCTGGCCGCTCGACCGCGACCGCGCACGTATCGGCGCCGTGGCACATTCGGCCTCCGTGCTGCCACTCGGCGCCGGCGCGGTGGCCGGATGCGCGTATCCCATCTCGCGTGTCCTGCTCCAGGGCACCCTCGGCTTCGAGCGACTGTCCGCCAACAGCATGGACGCCGTGAGCGATCGTGACTTCGTCGCCGAGCTGCTCTTCGCGCTCACACTGCTGGGCGCGCATCTCTCGCGGCTCGCCGAGGATCTCATTCTGTTCGGCACCAGCGAATTCGGCTTCGTGCAGTTCGGCGATGCCTACAGCACGGGCTCCAGCATGATGCCGCAGAAGCGCAACCCCGATGCGTTCGAGCTCGCACGCGGCTCCGGCGCCCGCCTGCTCGGCGATCTCACGTCGCTGCTCGCGACGCTCAAGGGCCTTCCCACGGGCTACAACAAGGATCTGCAGGACGACAAGCGGGCACTGTTCGACGCGGTGGACACCATGCACCTCGTGCTTCCCGCCGTGGCGGGCGCACTCGCCGAGATCACCTTCCGGACGGATCGCATGGCGAGCGCGCTCTCGAGCACAATGATGGCTACCGATCTCGCCGACTATCTCGTACGCAAGGGCGCGACGTTCCGCGAGGCGCACGCGAGCGTGGGCCGTCTGGTGCGCGAGAGCGAACAGACAGGGGCAGACCTCGCCGCACTTCCGTTCGCGTCATTCCAGCGCGCGCACGCGCTCTTCACCAGCGACGTATTCAACGAATTGTCCCCGGCAGCCTCGGTTGCACACCGCGATGTGGATGGAGCCACGGGTCCGTCCGCCGTGCGCGCGCAGCTTGCGGCGGCGCGAGCATGTCTTGGAGAGTTGCGCCACCCCTGGCGTGGCGGCGCCGAATGAGTCAACATCCGGCATGATGCAGACTCCAATGGCAACCGAATCAACCAGCGATATCGTTCGCGTAATGAACAGGGTGCGCGTGCACCCTGTGATCATCATGGACGATCTCTCGCACGCGGTGCCCGTGGCCCAGGCACTGAGTGAGGGAGGTGTTCCTGTGGCGGAGATCACGATGCGCACGCCCTGCGCGGCCGATGCCATTCGCGCGATTGCCACAGAATGTCCCGATGTGCTCGTGGGCGCTGGAACCGTCCTCACTCCGGCGCAGGCCGCCGAGGCACGCGCCGCGGGGGCACGCTTCTTCGTCACGCCCGGCTTCAGTCCCGCGGTCGTGGACTACTGCCTCGAGTACGCGATTCCGATCTTTCCCGGCATCTGTACACCCACCGAGCTCGAGGCGGCGCTGTACAAGGGACTGCACGTCGTGAAGTTCTTTCCCGCCGAGCCCCTGGGCGGTGCCGAATTCCTCAAGGTCATGGCGTCGCCATATTCCGGCGTGTCCTTCCTGCCATCGGGCGGAATCACCATTGAGTCACTGCCCGCCTATCTCGCGCTGGACTTCGTTGTCTCGTGCGGCTGCAACTGGCTCGCCCCCCGCGACGCCATTCGCGCCGGCGACTTCCGCGGGATAACCCGGAACGCTGCACGCACCATTGCCATGGCGCACTCCAGGACTGTCGCCCACGCTGGCGGTTGAACGATCCGGCTTGTGCGCGTCCATCCGCTTCGAGCAGGTCCGATCCAGTACCCAGAAACACCAACGCCCTCTCTCGCGAAAGGGCGTTGCTGCTTTGCAGGTGAAATGCCGGCGCTCAGCGCTTCGTGACGTTCTCCGCCGCGGGACCCTTCTGGCCCTCCACGATGTCGAACTCCACTGCCTCGCCCTCGGCCAGCGACTTGAAGCCGTTACCCGAGATCGCGCTGTAGTGCACAAAACAATCCTTGGTGCCGTTGTCAGGGGTGATGAATCCAAACCCCTTGGCATCATTGAACCACTTCACCTTGCCAGTGACACGCATTTCCAGCTCCTGATGGTTTTCTCTTGTCCAGGGAGCGGAACGTACCGTGCCCTGACAATTCGTATCAAGCGCTCGGGCCCCAGTGCCCGGTAGGCGCCCGGCCCACCGCGCTCGTCCACGCGAAAGCCCGGGCGCTGTGCCCGGGCTCGGTAGACCAATTGGGTGAAGCCGGGCACGAATATAGGGTTGCCAGTTCCGGGGAGCAATAGGGCCCCGTCGGGTCGAACTCGGGCTCAAAGGGTGCCGGGTCGGTCCCCCGAAGCCTTCCGTCAGGACATGAACGGGCCGCGTGCGGGATCGGCCACCCACTGGCAGAGCTGCATGGAGGCGAGAAGGTCGCGCCGGTGGCCATCGCACGCGGCCAGGTCCGAGTGCCAGAAGTCGAAGGTGATGAGCACCTGGAGCTCATCCTTCCGGGCGATGCCGAGGCGGGTAACCGCCTCGCGATTCACGCGCCGATTCATCCGCGACCGCGCTACTGCACCTTGTCCGGCTGCACCTGCGTCACGTAATACTCGGTCTCGCCAAAACAGCGCGACGGCACGCCCCGGTGCTCGTCGAAGCTGAGCGACACGCGCCGTCCCATCTGCTGCGTGAGGAGCTGCGCAATGGAGTCGTTGCGCACGGTGAAGTGGAAGACCTCGGGCATCGTCCCCGGCAGATTCGCCATGGCCAGCTCCCCCTCCCACGTCTTGCACAGCCATCCCTGTTTCGAAAGCTTCTGCAGGTACCCGGCGCGCTCCCCGTGCCCGTACGCCACGTGCAGCGCCGACCACGTGTACACCACGAACACTACGATCGGAACGATGATGACAATGGCCAGTATCCGCTTCCACACGGAGTGCTTTCGCGGCAGCTTCTCCTTCTTCATGCTCTCCACATCCTCCGTGGTGTAGCCCCGCGGCGGTTGCTCGATGTTGTCGGACATGGACGCTCCAGTGAGTGATTCTTCCGGGGGTTCCTGCCGGTCAGGCGCGTCGCCCCGCATCCCCTTGCGGCGCGCGTCCTCTTAGCTTTCCCGCATGCCGTTCTCTTCTCGCCGACACTCCGTTACCACACTCGTGGGCGGCGTCCCCGTGGGCGCCGGACACCCCGTGGTGGTGCAGTCCATGACCAACACGGACACGGGCGACGCCGCCGCGACGGCAGCCCAGGTGATCGCGCTCGCCCGGGCCGGCTCGCAGCTCGTGCGCGTGACGGTCAACAATGAAGCCGCCGCGGCCGCCGTACCGGAACTTGTGCAGCGCGTGGCCGACCAGGGTGTGACGGTCCCGATCATCGGCGACTTCCATTACAACGGCCACCTGCTGCTCGCCCGATACCCCGACTGCGCCCGCCTCCTGGCCAAGTATCGCATCAACCCGGGTAACGTGGGCGGCAAGCGGCGCGACGAAAACTTCCGAACGATAGTGCAGATCGCGCTGCGGAACGACAAGCCCGTGCGCATTGGCGTCAACTGGGGCTCGCTCGACCAGGACTTGCTCACGGCGCTCATGGATGAGAACGCCAGCCGTCCGAATCCCCTGGACGCCCGCGACGTGTACATCGAGGCGATGCTCGAGAGCGCGCTGCGCTCGGCACTGCTCGCCGAGGACACAGGGCTCGCGCACGACCGGATCATTCTCTCCGCCAAGGTCTCCGGTGTCCAGGATCTGGTGGACGTCTACCGCCGCCTCGCCACCCGGTGCGACTATCCGCTGCATTTGGGACTGACCGAGGCCGGACTCGGCATGAAGGGCATCGTCGCGAGTACGGCCGGTCTCTCCATTCTTCTGGCGGAGGGAATTGGCGATACCATTCGCGTTTCGCTCACGCCACGCCCCAACGGAGACCGAACGGAAGAAGTGCTCGTGTCACAGCAGATCCTGCAGTCACTGGGCTTGCGCAGCTTCATGCCGCAGGTCACCGCCTGCCCGGGGTGCGGGCGTACCACGTCGACCTTCTTCCAGCACATGGCCGAGGACATTCAGCTCTACCTGCGCGACCGCATGCCGGCGTGGCGCGAGCAACACCCCGGCGTGGAGGAGATGCGCGTGGCCGTCATGGGCTGCGTGGTGAATGGACCCGGGGAATCCAGGCACGCGAACATCGGCATCTCTCTCCCCGGCACCTTCGAGGAGCCCAAGGCACCTGTGTATGTTGACGGAACGCTCGCGGTCACGCTCAAGGGGGAACACATCGTGCCGGAATTCCTGGAGATGCTCGAGCGGTATGTGGCGCGGACGTATCCGGCCACCTCCCAGCTCACCGCCGTGGATTGAGCGAGCCGGGCCACGCGCCCCTATAGCGCAAGCTGCTCCAGCGCCGTGACCATTTCGCCCAGCTCCTGCATGATCGGCGCATGGAATCCCGCATGCGCCAGCTGGTCGTGCACTCGCCGGAACCACTGGACGGTTTCCGCGCGGCCGGCGGGGTGTCGTCCCCAGACGGTCTCGGGAAATTCGGTCCGCGACAGGTCAGCCAGTAACCGCCCGGCGTCGTGCACCAGACCAGCCGCGATGACCCACAGCGCCCGCTCGTCCGCGTGCTCGAGCCGCTTCAGGAGATCGTCGCGCCGTTCGTCGCGCGACAGTTCCGTCCCCTCGTCGTCCATGCGGCGCGGCACCACGTCGAGCAGCACCTCGAGCACATCACGGCCGAATTTCTCGCCAATGCGTGCCTCGAGCATCTCCGCGGAGTAGCCGTCGCGCACGAAGTCTTCCACGGAATCGTGCAGAATGCCCGTTACCACCGTGGCGTCATCCCGCTCATACCGGGTGAGAATGATCGCGATATTCGGAGCGGGGGTGAGATAGGGCAATCGTGTCCCCCGTCGCACCTGCTGATCGTGGTGCTTCGCCGCGAACGCGAGCGCATGGTTGATCGGATCGGAATAACCGGGCATGACCGGAAGAACGGGACGCGAGGATGGGCCGGAGTGCACCGAAGATAGTGCGCGCAGACTGGCAGCGTAATGTCCGCGCGACCGGATTCAATCCGGGATTCAATCCAGGTGATTGAACCAGCGCAGAAGTTGTTCGAGCCCGGCGCGATCCTGGTCGGTGAACGCCCCCGGTTGCCCGGAGTCAATGTCCAGCACCGCGACCAGCCGGCCGCGTGCGGCAAACACCGGCACCACGATCTCCGAGCGCGCTCGCGCGTCACACACGATGTGATCGGGAAAGGCATTCACATCCGGCACGATGATCGTATGCTGCGTGGCGGCCGCCTGTCCGCACACACCTCGCCCGAACGCGATCTCGAGACAGCCCAGTGTGCCCTGGTACGGCCCAACGAGCAGTTGTCGCCCCGGTTCGACTACCCGGTAGAATCCGGTCCACAGATGGCCGAATCCATGATGGAGCAACGCACTCATGGTGGCCATCGCCGCGATCTCATCATGCACGCCATCGAGTATCGCACTGACGTGCCCGTCGAGCTCTGCATACGCCCGCGTTCTCGGCAGGTCGCGCAGGTCTAGCGTGATTTCCGCCATGTTTCTCCCGGTTTCCAGTCTCAGCCTGCGAGTCGGTGCAGGAGAACGCTGTCCAGCAGGAGCAGCGCCGCGCCTTGCACAATGATGCCAAGGCCGGCGCCCAGCGCACCCGAACGGCGCGAGACACGCCACCCGCCCAGCGCCAGTGTCGCGCCGATGACGATGCACCCCGCTTCAGCCAGCAGCGCGACTCGCACGAGCGCCAGCAGTCTCGTGGTGGCGGCGTAGTCGCGCGGCGCCAGCCCGCGCCACCGGAGCACGGCGACAATCAGCTCCGCCGCTCCCCATGCCGTCATCTGCGCCGCAAAGTGCCGCAACAACCCGGCGCGTAGTCGCCGTGCCATGAGGTACGCGACCATGCCTCCCCCGAACAGCACGCCCGCGCTGCCCCAGAGCGCGAGCCCCAGCACGTGTGCACGCTCAATGGCGAGCACGGTTTCAGAGGACATGGGGTGAATAGTAGCCGGTCGCGATGCGCTCGTGATTCGCCATGGCGTGCCGGCGGCCAGCCAATCGCGACTACCCGCTCGCTCCCACCACCAACCCTTCCGCCAGCAACTCGGATACCAGCGCCATCACCTCGCTCCGCGCATCTGACTCCGGCACATCATACTCGGCCGTCAAGGTCCGCACGATGTCGTCCAGCTCCGCGTTCTGCTCGATCAATCCCCACACGCGTGTGCCCGTCTCGTTGAGGGAGAAGTACCGCTTGCTGTGCAGGTTGAGCAGCACCGCCCCATCGCTGAGCGTGGCGGTGAGCGCGTCGCCCGAGACGCGATAGCGCATCACCGCGCTGCCTCCAGGAGCGTCTCCTGCGCGTGGTGCAACTGGTGCGCGCTGTGCTCCAGCCGGTAACGCGGCACCTTCATGACCAGGTCCCGGAGCGCGGCGAGATGCGCCCCCGCGTGGGTATCCGACAGCAGTACGGTCGAGGATTGCCGCACCAGTCTGGACAGCGCGACGGTCTCTGGCACCGGCGTGATGCTGTCCCGGCGAGCCCGATCCAGGAAGACCAGCGCGGCTATTGGCGCGTGCTGCATGCCGGAAGGCGCGATCGGAACGCGGTGCCGCGGATCTGACCAGTTCACCTTGGCGCGATGCGACCACAGCTCCGGAAAGTACTCAGCCAGCTCAATGCTGACCTGCAGCGTATCGCGCCAGGCATGCGCGATCAGAGTATCGCCTGCTCGCTGCAACAGGACGCCATCCTCTCCGAGCACACGCCAGCCCGCTCGCATCAATGCGTACGCAATGGTGGATTTGCCGCAGCCGCTCTCTCCTGCGAGAAGCCAGGCACGCCCATCAGGCGCCACCACTCCCGCCGCGTGCACGTGGTAGAGCCCGCGCGCACGCAGCACGAGCTGCGCACCCAGGCGCGCCAGCTCGCGCCGCGCGGCGGCCGGCGCACTGGAATAGCCCTCACCGCGCGCGAGCCGGCCGTGCCGAACGTGGAGCGCGGCACGGGCCGCGGTGTGAAACAGGAAGGTGTCGCCGCCGCTGGCCCTGACATCAATAAGCCCGTGACGCCACTCTTGCGTAACGGGCTCACCGGTCGCGATGGCCGCAGGTGACTGCACCAGCCCCGGCACTGCTGCGTTTTCGGGGCGCGACACAGACTACAGGATGCGCCGGTGTCCCCCTGCTCCACCACCGAGCATGGGCATTACACCACCACCGATCCCCGAAGAACCACTAGTACTCCCTGGCACAGTACCGCCCGGGCCACCGGGCAAGCAGCTCGGGTTGCTGGGCGTGATGCTGCACGGGATCTGAAGAAGCGCGAATTGCAAGCCCAGATCGCCCCCCAGAAAGCTCTGCGTAAGAACCGTGAGCGATTCGTGGCGGATCAGGCTCGGCGCGGTCCACGCGCGCTTGGTAAGTTCAGAGGTCATGGCGTTGTTCGCGCTCTGGAATCCCCGTGGCATCCGTGAACCAAAAATCCCCGCGTTCAGACAAACAAAGCGAATACGCGTGTGCTCGCTAGGGGGCCATTGGCCCCACGGCGAGCGCGCCAATCGTGTACGTCACGTGGAACCAGTCGGAATGCGCCTTCTGACTGATACTCCCCGTCCCGAAGATGGCCGTGGACGTGATTGGCAGTAGCAACGGCGCCTGCGGCAGTGATGCATAGGTCGTGGCCAGCGTGTGCACGCCGTCAACGTAGAGCACCACGCTGTCCGCCCCGAACTTCCGCAACTGATACGTGTGCGGAGAACTGGGGCTGGCTGGTGCACTCAGACTCGTGCTGATGAAGCCCCAAGTCGGTAGAAACGACGGCGCGAACCTGACGAACCCCACTCGGTTCTGGGACAGTCCCACCATGGCCAGCTTGCGCGCATCGTCCGCGAGCCCGAATACCACTTCCGGCAAGGTCTGTCTCATCCCGTTGCCGCTCACTTGCATGTTCGCCTCGATTACCGCCGGCGTTGCAGCCGCGAGCGAATCGGCCCGATAGAAATAGATGTTCTGACCGCCGCTCCCACTCAGCGTCAACGCACCCGATCCCCAGCTTTCCGATCCGGCCGTCCCACCCGGAAAGGCCATGAATGTCCGCTTCCACGGCGGCTTGCCATGCAAGTCCGGTTGCGAGTCCGTGGCGGCGTTGTAATAGGCGCTCCAGACCGTTTGTTGCGGGGGTGGCCACGCCGCACCCACGATCATGGTGAAGCGGAAACCGGTCAGCGATTTGGACGCCGTGAAGGTGAACGGTAGCCGAACCGTCGTCGTATCCTTGCCGCCGCCGTGCGCCGTCAGCCGGTCATGCCAGTAGACATACGGCTGGCGTGCCGCGGTAAAGGTTCCGGTTCCCGCCTGGTGAAAGGACACGACACACGCGATGCAATCCCCCGTAGTCGCTGTTGGTCCGGAGATGATCGCAACGTACAGCCCCAGTGTATCACTGGGAACCGGCCCGGCCTGGCTGGCTCCGATGGGATACGCCAGGAGGTTCTGGATGCCGACATTGAACGTCCAGGTTGTGTTCAAGCCGACCGTAGTGATGACCGTGGGCGTCGCGTACAGCAACACATTCACGCCCTGTGTGCCGTACACGCTCGCACTGACCCCTGGTCCCAGCCGCGCGCTCGCACTGCCTACCGGCCTGAATGTCACCTTCCCATTGGCGTCCACCTGTCCTTCGACCGTCCCGAGCACGTTGGGTTGTGCCACTGGCACCACCGGCACATCCGGTGCGCTCACATCCACGCGATCACTGCACGCCACGGCGCCTAGCGTCAGCATCACGGCAGCGCCCACGCGCACCGCTTCACTCCAACCTCCTCGACGCGACGACATTGGCACCCCTGTTTGCGCGAAAACTGCGGGAATCCTGCGTGAACAAATCACCCCTGTGACGGGCGCGTTCCGCTCGAAGCGGGCCACTCGCCTCACTAAATACGCGCGCGCGGCCGATCGGTCAACCATTCAATCACGGCGGCCGCGGAGCGATCGCAACGGGATCTGGTTGATCCCACAGTACCAACCCTCGCAGCACCGCGCCGCGCCGCGCAATCTCGCCCGCCAGATCCCGCAGAACGGAAGCCGGCGTCCGCGCCGTCCGGACACACAGCAGCACCGTCGTGGATGCGCTCACCACATGATGCAGTTCAGCTCCGCGCGAGGCTGGCGCGTTGACCACGATGCTCTCATAACGGCGGCGCAGATGGTCCAGTATCGCATCCGGCGTCCGTTCCGCTTCTGCCCCACCCGCAGCGTCCGGCCCCGCATTTCCGGCTCCGTGCACCCGCGATGCATCCGTCGTTCCAGTCGCGAGCACATCCATGGTGCGCTCCCGTCCAACCACGACGCCAACGATCGCTTCCGGCCACGACAGACCGCCGCTCACGACATCCGCCAGTCCCCTCCCGCCTGGCGTTCGTGTCACCCAGGTGACCGACTGTGCCACCGCATCCGTGTCCACCAGCAATACCGTCCGCACCTGCCGCGCCGCGGCGGCCGCCAGATTCGCGGCGACCGTTGCCGTCGTCAGCGGCTCATCGCCCACCACTACCACGAATGGCAGATTGAAGCTCCGGTCCGCGAGCTGCGTGTACAACATGCGGTACGCATCCGCTCCCTGCTCGATCAGCGGGGGCACCTCGCGATCCGCGGTGCGCCGTCGCGCCGTGGCGGGCGGTGCGTCCGTGAGACGCGCCAGCACCGGTGCCCCCGCGATCGCCACCGCCTCCACACCGTCCGCCACATGCGGACGCTGCAGCTCGAACGCGAACGACACGCCGAATCCGATCGCGAGCCCCATTACAAGCGCGGCCGCAAGCATCGCAAGCGGCGTAGCGCCGAGCGCCGCGACCCGCCGGGCCCGCTCAGCGCGGGCGTCCACCATCGCGTTTACCTGCCGTGCGTTCGCCAGCTCCTGGCGCACGGATGCTGAAACTCCGGCCAGCGAATCGCGCATGATCCGCATCGCGGCCGTATCCACGGTTGAGCTCGGAGGCGGTCGTGGCACCAGCCGTGCCGCCTCCCGTCGCAGCTCTCCTGCCCTTTCCGCCGCGATGGCCACCAGCCCCTTGCCGATCTCGGTACCCCGTGACGTCAGCGCCACGAAGATCGGATCCACCTCCCCGGACGGCCCCAGATCCGATCGTGCCTTCTCTATGGCGGCGAGCGAATCCAGCATCCCCTTCACTCTGGGATCCGCGCGCATCTCGCGCGACTCGCCCAGCGCGCGGTACGACGCTGGCAGCGGTGCGTTCCCCGCACGCTGAATGAGAGCCGCAAGCGAGGCGATGGCGGCGGACAATGAATCGTGCCGGGCTCGCTCGTCCGGCGAGAGTGTGTCGACGGCTGCCGCGCGCTGGCGACTGAGTTCGAGCGCCGCCACCCGCGTGCTGTCGGCGATATGCGCCAGTTGCTCGACGGCCTGCAGGTGGCGAACGAGGTTCGCCGTGTCGCGTCGCTCGCCCGGATTCGGCGCGTTCGCACCGGCGACCTGTGCCGCACGCTGCGCCTCGCGAGGTATGAGCAGCAGCACGATGAGCGTGACCATGAACACGCTCACGGCCACCACCCCGAAGAGCAATGGCCGCCGGTACACATTGCGCGCGCGCCGCCCGAGTGTCCCGGGCGTAACTTCGCGTCCGTCGCTCATTCAGGGGTCGCCAAAGGGATCGCCCGGTGGCGCCGCGAGTGGCGGCGTCACGTGGGGCGGCTCGCGCCGGTCCACCCATCGTGCCAGATCGCCGGCAATCGCCATCCAGTGCGCCTGACTTACCTCCGGCCCGCGACGACGTGCCCGCTCCACGGCCACCGTGCGGAGCGCCGTGATCTTCAGCTCCGCCATCGCCCGCACATCAGGTGCTGCCGTCGTATCGGCCGCCAGCATCAGCAAACCATCCCCCACTGCGCGCTGCGTGGCCCGTTGCAACGCCGCCAGCTTCGCGTTCGCGGGAGCTGGCCCGTTCCAGGTAGCGGCGACGAGTGAATCCATTACCTCGCCCAGCCCGAGCGCATTGGTCTCGCGGGAGGCGAACTGTGCCACGCGACCCAGCCGGTCGGGCTGCAGAATCGCAGCCACGACCATTTCGGCCAGCGTGCGCGCGGCGCCGATTTCATCGAATGCGGGACGCGTCCGGCTGCGGAACAGCTCCACCGAATTCCCCCAGGAGAACGGACGCGGCCCAAGCAGCGTGAGCACCGTATCGGGGATGGCGAGCTGCTCGGGTGCCAGCACACCGAGTAATTGGTGCAGCGCAGTCCGCTGGCGCGATGCGGCAATCGGTCGCGTCTCCTGTTGCCCGTCGCCATCCACCGCATTTGCGTATTCCATTCCGCCAATGGTCCGGGCCAGCGAGCTGATCGCGAACCGGTGCAGAAAATACACCGGCACGAACCGCTCCTGCAGCAGCGCAACAGGCTCGCCGGGACGAATGTTGCGGAGTCCGAACTGCTTCATGGCGACGCGCCGCACGGCCATCTGATCAGCCAGAAATCGCGATGCGCTCGAATCATCGTCCCACAGATTCACGCGCGGATCGCTCGCGAACTCCGGCCGTGCGTCAGCGTCGGAGAGGAAGAGATATCCCCGGTGAATGCCGTCTTGGATGATGGCGGCAAGCGAATCCGCTTCGGTTCCCCTGGGGAAGATGCCGTAACCCCAATGAATCGCCCAGATGTCGTACGCGCCGGGGCCCGCGGCGTACGCCTGGCTCACGTCAATGTCTCCGTTGGAGTCGAGACGTACACGCGGAGGCGGGTAGTCCATGACGGACCCGCGGTCGTACGTGGACGCGATGTAATTGTGAGCGAGTCCGAGCGTGTGTCCCACTTCATGTGCCGCCTTCTGCCGCGCTCGGGCCAGCACGAATGCCGTGTCAGCGGCGGAGCTCGCGGCTCCCATGAGACCGGCGTAGAGGTTGTAGTCCGTGCGCTCACGATGCGAATCCAGCCGCGCCATCCCCTTGAGGATCTCCCCCGTGCGTGGATCGCTGAGCGCGCCACCGATGGACCAGCCGCGCTCGTTGCGGTTCTCCCACTGGACCACGTTGTACCGTGCGTCCATGGGGTCCACTCCCTCGGGGAGGTCCTCGACCTTGAAAGCACCGGGAAGCCCCGCCTTGGCGAACGCGTCCGCCCACCAGTTCACCCCCTCCTTCACCGCCGTCCGAATCGGTTCGGGAATGCCGCGGTCCACGTAGTAGATCATCGGATTCCGGATCGCGCTGTGCGGATCAGCAGGATTCACACGCTCCAACCGGTGGCGCGCGATCCAGCGCTGCTCGAGCGAACCCTGAATCGGCTGCGCATAATCCTTGAACGTCACACCGAAGAATCCGACGCGAGGATCGAGTGCGCGTGGCTGGTACGCGTCGTCCGGGAGTGGGAGCAGCGAGATGTGCTGCCGCAGTGTCAGAGCCCGCGCATCCGGCAGGATCATCGACACGATCCGCCCCGGCTGTCCGCCCGAGAGAACGTACGTGAGCGAGACATCCAACTCGGTATTCCCGGGGAACGCCTTGGTGTAGGGCCGGTAGATGCTCGACCGATCGCGCGCCACGGCATAGCTCCCCTGCCCGTTGCTGGAGAGCGTGCCTGACACATTCACCCAGTCCTTGTAGAGGAAGTCGGTCGCGTCCACCAGGATGCGGCCGGCGTTCGTCGCCAGAATGGGTAGCGAGCCGACCGTGCTGGCCGGGAACGATTCGCGGACCGTACGCGCGTGATCCGGATTGCTGCCATCGGCACCGCGGTACTTCCAGTTTTCGAAGACGACCAGCATGCGATCGCCCACGCGGTCAAATCGCGCGACGTCGGCGGAGATGTCAGCGCCACGATCCAGCCCGATGGGATTGGAGCCCAGGCCCGTAGCCAGCGACAGAAAGTACAGCACCCGCATCGAGTCGTGCGGAATCTCGAGATAGATCTTCTCGCCCTTTGCATCCAGGTAGACCGGGATGAAGCCGTCGCGCTTTTCCATTCCCCTGGTCTTCACGGCGATACTCGTGTCCGCGGTGCTGCTGGATCGGAACGGCACCGGCGGAGGCGCGGCGCCGACAGTGGCGGAACGTGATGTCGAGGCGCAGCCAGGCATGACAAGCGCGAGAATGGCACCACAGGCGGAGAGTCGGGACATGATCTGGTATCGCGGCGGGAGGAAAAACAGAGCAGGCGAACGCGGAGCAACGCGAGGCGGGAATAACGTAATGGGGGCGAGGGTGCATGGCACCCCCGCCCCCGAAACACGAGCGGCGTATGAACTGCCGTGCCGCGATTACTGCACGATGATTTCGCCCTTCATGTTCATGGCGAGGTGAGGGATGCAGTGGAAGTCATACGTACCCTTCGGTACACCCGCGAAGGAGATGGTGATCCCGTCGTTGGGGTTCATGAAGAAGTTGCTCTCCAGCGGCGCCATCTGATCCGGCATGTTGGCCGTCAACTGCGCAGCGGCACCAGGAGGAATCGTGCTGTCAGCAAACGCGACGTCGTGCGGTCCGCCCGATACCATCACGAACTTCACGCCATCGCCCTGCTTGATCGTCAGCTTGGCCGGCTCATAGCGATAGCCCTTCTCGTCACCCAGCATCTTCACTTCCCACGTCTTCCCCGTAACCGGCTTGGCCGCCGCCGATCCAGCGGCCGCACCCGCGGTGCTGGTGCTGCCAGCCGGCGCTGCCGCGCTTGACTCTGGCGCCGGTGCGGCGGCCGCAGCCGTCGTATCCGCCGTCGTCCCCCCCTTCTTCTCCCCACCAGCGCACGCGCCGAGTACAAATACGCCCGCGAGCAGCGCTGTTCCGATGAACCGCATTTCTAGAGGCCTCCAGGTCCGTGCAATCGAAGTTGCGAGAAACTCCGCGAGAAGAAAATGCGGAGCCTTGTAAAGCTATTCACATAGAATGTGAAAGCAAAGCCCATGCCCGGCTCGCCGCGGTGCGGGACGCGCCTGGCAGCAGCCACGAATGCGGAGCTGAGTGACTCGTCATGACTTCGACAGCGACCTGGAAACACCACGTTACTGCACGACGACCGTGCCGTTCATGCCAGGGTGAATCGTGCAGTGATAGGTGAAAGTGCCAGCTGTGGGGAATTGGCGATCGACACTCTGGTTGGCGGTGTCGCCGATGTCCTGGGGATGGCCGCTCACGTTGTCAAATGTCACGTTGTGCGTCAACGACTGGAACACCCACGTCACGGTGCCACCGTGCGTGATGGTCACGGTCGATGGGTCGAACGTCTCGGACGGCGTGGCCGTGACGGAGGCCGTGCCTCCGGCCGCCGCGACCGTGATGCTCGCTGTACCGGTTTTCGTGATTCCCGCGCCCGTGGCAGTGGCCGTGATGGCAACCGGCCCGCCAGCGGCTACGCCAGTGACCAGTCCCGAATTGGCATCCACGGAAGCAATCGTGGCATCGGCCGATGACCAGGTTGGCGCGCCAATCCCGCTCATTGTATGGCCGTCCTGGTCCTTGGGCGTCGCGGACAGCTGCGTGGTCGCGCCGGGCGCGATGCTGGCGGTAGTGGGCGCGACGGCCAGGCTCGTGAAGACTTGCGTGTTCGTCGAATCTCCGCCGCTGCCACCACAACCGGCGACCGCTCCCACCAGCATCAGGAACAGGGCTGCTCGCATATCCCGCCTCCGAAGTATGATTGATGATGGACCGCTGAGAAGAACTGAAACAATCGAACCTTGAAACACATGCCGAAAAGACGAGAGCTCGACTTGCCATCGAGCTCCGTTGTCCTCCACCCTCCCCCAATGCCGCCGATCCCTACGTCGTGACCGCCTGTTGCTCCATTGCCACTTCGGCTTCGAGGCTCTCGCGGTCGCGAAAGATGCTCGCCACCGCGAGTCGCGTATCGCCGGCATAGTACGAGAGGACACAATCGCGCTTCGCGATGTCACCGGAGATCTCGGTGCGGTCCCATTTCTCGGCGTGTCCCACGTAGTTGATCTGCACGTCGTAATGAGCACTCCAGAAAAACGGCGCCATGGCAAAAGGTTCCCGGGCGCCCAGCAGATTGCGGGCGGCCACCTGCCCCGCCCTTTCCGCTACCACCCAGTGCTCCACACGGATGCGCGCGCCCGTACGCGGATCGGGCCAGCGCGCGATATCCCCAGCCGCGAAGATCCCGGGCACACTCGTCTCGAGATATTCGTCAACCGTTATTCCCCGGTCCATTGCAAGGCCAGCATGCTCGGCCAGCGCCACTGAAGGCCGAACGCCGACGCCCACGACCACCAGGTCCGCGGCTACCTTCGTACCGTCGGACAGCATCACGAAGCCGGGATGCACTTCCGCGACAGTCCGCTCGAGATGAAAGACAACGCCGTGCTCCTCGTGAAGGCGCCGGATGAAGTCACCCATCTCCGGTCCCATCACGCGCTCCAGCGGTCGTTTGTCCGGTGACACGACGTGCACGCCGATGTTGCGCGCCCGGAGCGATGCAGCCACCTCCAGCCCGATGAAGCTCGACCCCACGACCACGGCCTGCTTCGCCGACGCCAGGCCGGCGATGATCGCCCGGCTGTTCGCCAGCGTTCGCAGATAATGCACGTGCGGTTGGTCCATGCCGGGCGTCGTGAGTCGTACCGGATCTGCACCCGTCGCAATCAGCAGGCGGTCGAACCCGAGGATGCCGCCTCCCGCGAGTGACACCTGCCGCGACCGGGCATCGATTGCTGTTGCCCGGGTTCGGACAACTTCGATCTCGTGCTGGGCAGCAAAGTCCGCTGGCCGGAGCGGAATCCATTCCTCGGGTGCGCTCCCGGCCAGATAATCCTTCGACAGATTCGGGCGGTCATACGGGGCGTCCGGATCGGCGTCTACCATGGTGAGCCTTCCGCCGTACCCCTCCCTGCGGAGCATTTCGGCTGCCGCATTGCCCGCCGCGCCGCGTCCTATGATGACCACCGCCCCTGGCGCGGGAGACGCGCGTCGCGACGGCGTCGGCGTGGTCGCGAGCGGTGAACGTTCGGTCCGTTTCGTCACGACGACGCTGCCATCGCGCTGCTCCACTTCCCAGCACGGCACCGGATTCAGAGCCGGCGCCCGGAGCGCTTCGCCAGTTCGCAGACTGAAACACGCATGATGCCACGGACAGCGAACCGTCTCGCCCTCCATCAACCCCTCGGCGAGCGGGCCGCTGTAGTGCGTGCACGTGGCACCGATGGCGAACACCTCGTCGCCACGCCGCGCCAGGAGCACTGCCTCGCCATCCGCATGACCAAGAAGCATCGCGCCATCCGCCAGATCCGCCAGCGGCATGCCCTTTTTCAGATCGGGACCCGTCAGGGTCGATGTCGACTCAGCCATGACTGCACTCTCCGTTGCGGTTGACGAGGCAAGGTGCCTCCGCCGCAGAATGACGGCAATACCAGCGCCACCGTGCTGGTCGCGAGTCGGCATTACTTCGCGAGTGTGTCCTCGAGATGTTGCGCGGCCAGCATGTGCGCCTGGAATGCGGGCGCGACCTTCACCACGAGCGCCTTGAGCTCCGCATTCTGGATCGCGGGCAGAAGCGTCTGGTTCACGGCGTCGATCACCTGCTTGTGAAATGCGACCTCGTGCTCGAGATAGGCCTTGTCGAAATCCGCGCCGTGCTTGGAGCGGAGCGTTGCCATCACCTTGGCCTGATCAGCGGCGCTGTTGTCCTTGGGCGGGGTGGGTGTCACGCCCAGCTTCTTGGCAAGGTCCCTGCCCTGCTGCCGGACCTGCCGGTGGTCACGCGCAAACATCGCGGCGAGCTGGCGGACCTCCTTCGTGCTGCCGCGCTTGGCGGCGAGATCACCCGTTTCGATATCGTCGGTGTTCGCGGCATCGAAGATTGCAACGATGGTCGGATCGTCCAGCGTCTGCTGCGTGGTAGCTCGTGCGGCATTCGTGCTGTCGGGTGAAGCGGGCCGGGCTGTACTCGGCACGGCGAACGCGCCAAGAATGGCAAGCCCGGCAGCAGGAATGATCAGATGGCGCATGCATCCCTCCATGAAGTGTTTGCTCAACTCGCTCGCCAGGGTGTCTGGCGGGTACGCGCAATCGTAGTGACAATAGAACAAAATGTCAAGAAAAAATTGTAGATATTGAGTTTCTTTGTAGCTGATATTACCATTCCCCAGAACCCGGGGGATAAGAAATGGTTCTAAACCGCTGGAGTCAGAAGTTTTACGAGAGTACGCGGGGTCGGATCGTGGCGCTATTACGGCGCGCGAGCCTCACCGTTGACCAGATCGCGCGCGCCCTGGGACTAACGGGAAACGCTGTCCGAGCGCACCTCGCCACCCTCGAACGCGACGGCATCGTCCTGCAGGGCATCGCGCGCGGCGGTGGGGTCGGGAAACCCGCCTACACGTACCGCATCGCGGAAGACGCTGAGCCGCTCTTTTCCAGCGCCTACGTGCCCATTCTCCAGCAGCTTCTCGAAGTCCTTTCTCAGCGCCTGCCGCCGGAACAGCTCGACGGCGTGATGCGCACCGTGGGCCACCGCCTCGCCGCGAGCGAGTCACCGGGTACCGGCAACACCAGGGAGCGCGCGGAACGCGCCGCGCGAATGCTCAATGATATAGGTGGCGTTGCCGAAGTGGTGGACAACGAGGGCGCGCTGCACATCCGGGGGCTGAGCTGTCCCCTCGGTGCTGCCGTACACGAACACCCCGAGGTCTGCGTTGCCGTCGAGACGCTGCTCTCCGACATCGTCGGGGCACCGGTCCATGAGTGTTGCGATCGCACCGATCGGCCGCGTTGCTGTTTCGACGTCCTTACCGACGCATCCCATTGAATTCCCGCCTGTCTCCGATTAGCGTTGCCGCATGCAGATGACCGCTCGCCATTTCGCGCACCATCATCACCACACCCGGACGGGTCGTGGCGGCGTGCGCGTATGCGGGTGATCGGCTAGGCCAGACCCCACGCGATTACACTGGCGCCAGCGGCGGCCCGTCCATTTCCGGACGGGCCGCTTTTCTTGTGCTCTGCAATCAGCGGACGCAGAGCAATACCACGAGACACCCGTGCACCGAGCACGGGCGGAGAGAGCAGTCATGAATGACCCACGAGGCGCGTCATGCTGAAAATCGCGCTTCCCAACAAGGGCCGGCTCGCTGACGACGTCCGCGAACTGTTGGCCGACTCCGGGCTCGACGTGCGTGCCCGCAGCGACCGCGCACTCACTGCATCGCTCGGCGGCGAGTTCGAGGCGATCTTCGTGCGGGCACAGGACATTCCTGAATTCGTGGCGGATGGCGCCGCTGCGGCCGGCATTACCGGGTGGGATCTGGTGTGCGAGTCGGAGCGGCAGCTCACACAGTTGCTTGATCTTGAGTTCGGCGCATGCCGGCTGGTGGTGGCGGCACGGGAAGGCTCGGGTGTTGCCTCGCTGGATGATGTGCATGGCGCACCGCGCGTCGCGACGGTCTTTCCCCGGCTCACCCGGCGTTTCTTCGAATCAGCGGGGCGCGAGGTGACGCTCGTTCCCGTTTCGGGCGCAGCCGAAATCGCCCCGCACCTGGGCATCGCCGACATCGTGGTGGATCTCGTGTCCACGGGATCCACCATGCGTGTGAACAGCCTGCGCGAGATTGGCACGATCATGGAGTCGAGTGCGCGGCTCATCGCGGCAGCCGGGCCTGATGGCTCGATCCCGGCACCGCTCCAGGAGCTGAGCGATGCGCTGGAGTCCGTGATCCGTGCGCGTGGCAAGCGCTACGTCATGGCGAACGTGCCACGGGCCACGCTCGATCGCGTGCGCGCCGTGCTGCCGGGACTCAACGGCCCCACGGTAATCGACCTGCTCAATGGCGGGACGCACGTAGCCGTGCATGCCGTGGTGCCGCAGTGCGCGATCTACCGCACGATCTCGAATCTCCGGGCGCTGGGCGCGGAAGGTGTTCTCGTGACGCGAATCGAGCGGTTGATGCCATGAGAAACCCTCTGTTTCTCATGGTCGGCGCGCTCCGCGACGTGTCGGCAGCGTTGCCCGCGCTGCTGGATCGTTCCACCTCCGGCGATCCGGCCATTGAGCGGCTGACCACCGACATCATCGCACGGGTACGCGGGGAAGGGGACGGCGCGCTCCGCGCCCTGGCCCGTTCTCTGGACGGCGTGGAATTGCGGTCGCTCGAAGTCGATCCCGCGCGCGTGCAGCAAGCGCTCGCCAATCTCGATCCCGCGCTGCGGGCTGCGCTGGAGCGTTCGGCGCGTAACATTCGCACGGCGCACGAGGCATTCCTGCCACGTGCTGTCGAAATCGAGACGGAGCCCGGCGTGACTGTCGGGCGACGCGCGGACCCGCTCGGTGCCGTCGGTGTGTACGCACCCGGCGGGCGTGCCGCCTATCCGAGCAGCGTGCTCATGGGAGCCATTCCAGCACGCGTCGCCGGCGTCGGATCGGTCATCCTCTGCTCACCACCCGGTGCGGACGGGGTGCCCTCATCGGTCGTGCTCGCGGCCGCAGCCATCGCCGGCGTGGATCGCATCTTTTCACTTGGCGGCGCCGGCGCGATTGCCGCGATGGCCTACGGCACGGCGAGTGTGCCGCGCGTGGACCGCATTGTCGGACCGGGCAACGCGTATGTCACCGAGGCCAAGCTGCAGGTCATGCGGGTCGTAGGCATTGATTCGCCCGCCGGTCCCAGCGAACTGCTGGTCATTGCCGATGACAGTGCGGATGCATGCATCGTCGCGGGTGAACTGCTCGCACAGGCCGAGCACGATCCGCGTGCCGCGGTTCTGGCGTTGGCCCCGAGCGAAGCGATCGCGCGCGCGATCGTTCAGGCAGTGGCCGCCCGCATTGACGGTGAACCACATGGCGCCACGATTCGCGAGGCGCTCGCCGCGCGCGGCGCCGTGCTCTGGTATGATGCGCCGGCGGATGCGCTGGCGTTCGCCGAAGACTACGCGCCGGAGCATCTGCTCCTCGCGGTGCGCGAACCCGACACACTGCTCCCGCATGTACGCAACGCGGGCACCGTGTTCCTTGGCTCGTCCAGTTCCGTGGCGTTCGGAGATTACATGACGGGCGCCAATCACGTGCTGCCGACCGCCGGTGCCGCGCGCACGTACTCCGGTCTCTCCACGGCGGATTTCATGCGCATCACGTCCTGGCAGCGCGTATCGCCCGATGCAGCGGCCCGCTTTGCGACCGACGTGCCGATGTTCGCTGCGGCCGAAGGGCTGCCGGCGCACGCAGCGGCCGCCAGCGCGTGGCGCAGTGACACCAGGAGCATGCCTGCGTCAGCCGCGGGGCACCGGCGCGGGCGTCCGAGCTATCGCGACATCACCCTCTACGCCCCCGACCGTACGCCGGCCCGCATCGACCTGAGCGACAACACCAATCTCTGGGGCATGCCGCCAGCCGCCGAGCGCGCCGTGCGCGACGCGGCTCGGAACACCTTCACGCGCTATCCCGCGCTCTACGCTTCCGATCTGAAGTCGGCGCTCGCCAGCTACCTCGGTGTGCCACCCGACGCGATTGTCACGGGCTGCGGCTCGGACGATGTGCTTGACTCGGCCATTCGCGCATTCGCTGAGCCGGGCCAGGGGATTGCCTGTCCCGATCCGTCGTTCCAGATGATTCCCACGTTCGCGCGCATGAACGGACTGCACGCCGTGCCGCTTCCGCTCACCCCGACCTTCGACATGGATGCCGATGCCATGCTCGCGACGCGCGCGCCCGTGATCTACCTCTGCTCGCCCAACAACCCCACCGGCACTGTCGCAAAGCGCGCCACGATTGACCGCGTGATTCGCGAGGCGCCGGGCGTGGTCATCCTCGACGAGGCGTACGCGGAGTTCATGGGCGCAGGGCTGGCCCGTGAGGCCCCGCTGTTCGACAACGTGCTCGTGACGCGCACGATGTCCAAGGCATTCGGACTGGCCGGGCTGCGCGTGGGCTATGCGGTGGGCAACCCCGCGCTGGTGGCCGAAGTCGAGAAGTCACGGGGACCGTACAAGGTCAGCGCCCTCGCCGAACGCGCGGCGACGGCCGCCCTGCGGGAGGACATGCCGTGGGTTCGCGCTCACGTTGCCGAAGCGATCGAGAACCGGGAACGCTTCGCGCAGGCGCTGGCCGCGCGCGGGCTCGAGCCACTGCCGTCCCGGGCGAACTTCGTGCTCATTCCGGTTCGCGACGCGCGTACGGCATCCCGGTGCATGCGGGATCGCGGCGTTGCCGTGCGACCATTCGAAGCACTGGCGCATGTGGGTGATGCGCTTCGCGTCACGGTGGGACCGTGGCCGCTGCTGGAGGCAGCGTTGCGCGCGCTCGATGAGGTACTCCAGTGCGCGTGACGATCTTTGATTACGGGGCAGGGAACCTGCACTCGCTGGCGAAGTCGCTCGCGTTGCCGGACGTTCAGTTGCGCGTGGACGATGATCCGGCGCACGCCGTGGTGCATACCGATGTGCTGGTGCTCCCCGGCGTGGGTGCGTTCGGTGCCGCGGCGGCACGTCTGGCTCCTGGCCTGCAGATCATGCGTGATGCAATGCGTGATGGCTTGCCCTGTCTGGGCATCTGCCTGGGCATGCAGCTGTTCTTCGACGGAAGCGACGAGGGCACCGGCAGCGGCCTCGGTATCATCGCGGGACGGGTGCGTCGGCTGCAGGCGCGCCGTATTCCGCACATCGGATGGAATACGATTGACGCCACGAGTGATCCGCTGCTGCGCACATCGGCACTGCAGGCGGCGTACTATGCGAACAGCTACATCTGCCAGCCGTTGGAAGCGGCCTCGATACGCGCCTGGACAACGCACGAGCGCGACCGGTTTCCAGCCCTGGTACGTGCACATCGTGCCGTGGGGGTGCAGTTTCACCCCGAGAAGAGTTCCGCATCCGGTGTGGCGTTCGTCCACGCATTCCTGCAGGAGGCCCGGTCGTGATCGTGATCCCCGCGGTGGATCTGCGTGATGGCGCCTGTGTGCAGCTCGTCGGTGGCGCCTACGAGCAGGAGCGCGTCCGCATGGACAATCCGCTGGAGGTCGCGCGCGGCTGGGCACGACTGGGATTTCGTCGCCTGCATCTTGTGGATCTGGATGCCGCCACCGAGCGCGGCGACAATGCCGACCTGGTGCAGGAGATCCTGCGTGAAGTGGACGTCGGCATTCAGGTGGGCGGCGGCGTGCGCGACATCGCGCACGTGGACCGGCTCGTCATGGCCGGCGCCGCACGCGTCGTGGTGGGAACGCGGGCCATCGAGGATCCGGGCTGGCTGGATGAAGTTGCATCGATATTCCCGGGGCGTATCATCGTGGCCGCCGATGTCCGCGGCCGCCGACTCGCGACGCACGGGTGGTCGCGCACCATGGCGTGGGACATCGCCAGCATCATCGAGTCGCTCAACGACCATGATCTCGCCGGCGTCCTCGTGACCGCGGTGCATCGCGAAGGACAGCTCGCCGGCACGGATCTCTTTCTCATGGACGAGGTGGCTGAGCTCTCTGCGCATCCGGTGATCGCGTCGGGCGGAATTGCCTCACTCTACGGGCTGCGCGAGCTCGCCGATCGCGGCGTCGCGGGCGCGGTCGTGGGCATGGCCCTCTACACGGGTGCGCTGGATGGCCGTACAGTGGCCGAGGAGTTTGCCGAATGACCAGGGAGCACTGCGAATGACAGTCGTCGTACGGGAGACCCGGGAAACCCGTGTGCGCACCGAGCTGCAGCCCGGGAGCGGGGCGGCCGCGGTCGCCACCGGAGACAAGTTCCTCGATCACATGCTGGGCACGCTCGCCCGCTATTCGGGTCTCGATCTTTCGGTGGAAGCGCGCGGCGACCTCCGTCATCATCTCGTGGAAGACGTCGCGATCGCGACAGGCCAGGCGCTGCGCGCGATGGTGCCCGCCCACGCCGCTCGCTACGGCCATGCGGTCATTCCCATGGACGACGCGCTCGTGGAGGTCGCGCTCGACGTGGGGGGCCGGCCGTACTATTGTGGCCCGCTTCCCAGCTCGCTCTACGACCACTGGATGCGTTCCTTCGCCGACCAGGCGGCCGCCACCTTGCACGTACGGGTCCTGCGCGGCCGCGACCGGCATCATGTCGTCGAAGCGGCGTTCAAGGCGCTGGGGCTCGCGCTCCGCGATGCGCTCCGCGAGGGCGATGCCGTGTTCAGCACCAAGGGATCGGTGCAGCTGGAGGTGCGTTGATGCTGGCACGTCGCGTCATCGTCTGCCTCGACGTGCGCGACGGTCGCGTGGTGAAGGGAGTTCGCTTCACGGCGCTGCGCGACGTCGGGGATCCCGTCGAGCTGGCGGCGCGCTACGAGGCAGATGGCGCCGACGAGATGGTCTTTCTCGACATCTCGGCCAGCGCGGAGGGCCGCGGCACGTTGCTGGACGTCGCGCGACGCACGGCTGAAAGGCTGTTCATCCCACTCACGATTGGCGGTGGCATGCGCTCGGCGGCGGATGTCGCGCGGGCGCTGCGCGCGGGCGCGGACAAGGTAAGTCTCAACACCGCCGCGGTGGAGCGTCCGGCACTGCTCTCGGAGTGTGCGGATCGATTTGGCGCTCAGTGTGTGGTGGCGAGTATCGACGCCCGTCGTGAGGGCGGGAGCTGGCGCGTCTGCACGTACGGCGGATCGGCGTGTACGGCGCTCGATGCGGTGGAGTGGGCCGGACAATGCGTGGCGCACGGGGCGGGGGAGATCCTGCTCACGAGCATCGATCGCGATGGCGCACGCAGCGGCTATGATGTTGAACTCACACGCGCCGTGGCGCGCGCGGTGCACGTTCCCGTGATCGCGTCGGGTGGCGCGGGCTCGGCGAGCGATGTCCGTGCCGTCCTGGACGACGGCGAGGCGGACGCCGCGCTGGTGGCGGGCATGGTGCACGACGGGACGACGACGGTACGCGCGATCAAGCATTGCCTGGCGTCGAGCGGTGTCGCTATTCGCCGGGTGGCCTGATGCTGACGCTGCTCGACGCGGTGGAGGACGTCGCGCGACTGGCCGGCACGACAGCGCTGGCTCACTTTCGGCCGGGAATTGCCGTGGAGACCAAGGCGGACGGTTCGCCCGTTACCATGGCGGACCGTACCGCGGAAGAGGTTGCGCGTCGCTGGATCGAGGCGCACTTCCCGGGTGATGGCATTCTGGGCGAGGAATTCGGGCTCGCGCGTGCCGGAGCTGCGCGCCGCTGGCTGATCGATCCGGTCGATGGCACGAAGACGTTCGTCCGCGGCGTTCCCCTCTGGGGATCGCTGGTCTCCGTCACGGAGGGTGATACGGTGCTCGCCGCGGCGGCATTCTATCCGGCGGTGGCCGAAATGCTGGTCGCGGCACCGGGAGAGGGGTGCTGGTGGAACGGTGCGCGTTGCTCCGTCTCCGCGGTATCGTCCATCGCGCAGGCGACGGTGGTGACGACCGACGAGCAGTTCCCCCGGAGTGCCTCGCAGCGCACGGCGTGGCGGCAGCTCGCCGGCCTGGCCGCGATCAGTCGCTCATGGGGCGATTGTTATGGGTATCTGCTGGTGGCCACGGGACGCGCGGAAGTCATGGTGGACGGCGTCCTCGGAATCTGGGACGCTACGCCCTTTCTTCCCATCATCGAGGAAGCAGGTGGGATGTTCACGGACTGGCACGGAGCGCGGACCGCGTCCGGCGGCAGCGCCGTCGCGAGCAATCGCGCCCTGGCTGATGGCGTACGCGATATCTTGAATTCCCTGGACCATGAACGCTCGGAGGAGCGGCATGTTTGACCTGTCGCAGCTGGATTTCGCAAAGGGCGAGGGGTTGATCACCGTTGTCACGCAGGACGCATCGAACGGTCAGGTGCTCATGGTGGCACACGCGGACCGTCGCGCCGTGGAGCGCACCCTGGCGAGCGGAGAGATGCACTACTTCTCCCGGGAGCGCGGCCCCTGGCACAAAGGCGCCACGAGCGGCAACACGCAGCGCGTGGTCTCACTGGCGTGCGATTGCGATGGCGACACGCTGCTGGCGCGCGTGATTCCCGCGGGTCCCGCGTGTCATACCGGATCGATGTCCTGCTTCGTGGGGCCGGATGCCGGCGATGCGCTCTTCGCGCTCGACGCCACGATCGCGGGCCGCGCCGCGGATGCCATCGTGCACACGACGCCGGCGCCGGCCGGCGCTGATGACCCGAGCTACACGCGGCGCCTGCTCGAGGATCGCAACCTGCGCCTCAAGAAGCTGGGCGAAGAAGCCGCGGAGCTCGTGGCCGCGTGTGCCGACAACGATCTGCGTCGTGCCACGGAGGAAGTGGCCGACCTCGTGTATCATGCGCGCGTGGCCCTGCGTGCGGCGGGCGGATCGCTGGCGGATGTGCAGCGTGTGCTTGCGGGACGCGCGACACCGGCCGCCCCCATGCCGGCCGTGCCGGCAGAAAAGAGCTGAACGCGGGCGCGACGTGACTTCGCTCCGCTCCGGCCCCGCCGTTGAATCGCTCCGGGCGATGCTCGATCCGGCACGCTTGCGCACGTCAATTCCGCTCGCGCCGTACACCACGTTTCGTATCGGCGGCCCTGCTGATCTCTTCTACGAGCCCGAGTCCGCCGATGACCTGGCGAATGCCGTGACGGCCGCACGCACGATGGGCATTCCGTGGTTCGTACTTGGACTCGGCGCGAACATTCTCGTCGGAGATCGTGGCTTTCGCGGCCTCGTCATTCACAACGTGTCATCGCACGTCGCGTGGCACGAGAACGGTCGCGTTCGCGCCGAGAGCGGCGTCATCATGCGCGACCTCATTCCGGATGCGGTCAATCGCGGGTGGTCCGGACTGGAACACTACGTGGGAATCCCGAGCACGGTGGGTGGCGCCGTCTGGCAGAATCTGCACTTTCTCTCACCCGCGCCCGAGCGGGAACGCACGATGTTCATCGCGGAAGTGTTCGAGTCGTGCGACATTCTGAGCGAGGAAGGGGAGCGGCGCACGGTGGACGCCGATTACGTGCACTTCGGCTATGACGACAGCGTCTTTCATCACCGCTCCGATGTCGTGCTCGCCGCGACGTTCCAGCTCCAGCGCAGTGACCCCGCCATCATGCACCGGATCATGCAGGAGAATCTGAGCTGGCGCGGCTCACGCCATCCGTGGCTCGAATGGCACCCGAGCGCGGGCTCGATCTTCAAGAAGATCGAGGGTGTGGGTGCGGGCCGGCTCGTGGACCAGTGCGGACTCAAGGGCTTCCGCCACGGTGATGCGCAAATCTCCTACATACACGCGAACATCATGGTGAACCTCGGCCACGCGACGGCGACGGACGTGCGCGAGCTCATCGCCATTGCGCAGCGTGCCGTCCGGGAGAAATTCGGCTATCAGCTCGAACCGGAAATCGGGTTCATCGGGGAATTCGCCTGACAGGAGGGAGTGGGCAAACGGCAGCCCCATGTTTTCACCGCCCGGTGCGCATTCTCCGGGCTGATCCTCATTCCCCAGTTGTCATTCCTTCCCAGAGCGCGAATGCCTCATCCAGCTCCCGCCGCGCCGTATCGAGTTCGGCGCCAAGCAAGAGCGCGCGCGTCATGCCGTCAGGCGTCGTGTACAGATCCGGATCTTCGAGTGCTTTCGTGAGCGCCGCGACGCGCGCGTCGAGCTGCTCGACCCCCGCCTCCGCTTCCTCCAGCGCGCGCTGTCGTGCCCGGGCGCCGGCGCGATCCGGCCGCTGCATGCCGCGACCCGAGCGCGTCGTGCGCCGCTCCTGCACGCGGCGCCGATCTTCTTCCTCCGCGGCGGTCACCGCCGCCGCGTGCGCGCGTTCCACGCTGGCGATCTCCCAGTCCGCAAAGCTTCCGGCGAAATCCGTGATCCGCCCGTCGTGCAGCACCCACACGCGTGTGACCAGCGCCCGCAGCAGCGCCCGGTCGTGACTCACGAGGATCGTGGTCCCATCATAGCGTTCCAGTGCGTCCTCCAGCGCTTCGATACTCTCCACGTCGAGATGATTCGTGGGCTCGTCCAGCAGCAGCAGATTGGCCCGCGCCAGCATGATCATGGCGAGCGCCACGCGCGCGCGCTCCCCGCCGGAAAGTGTCGCCGCATTCCGCTGCACGGCATCGTCCGTAAAGCCGAAACGCGCGAGATGGCCCAGGATCGCGCCGCGTCCCCACATGGGGCGCAGGTCGCCGATAATGTCGTACAGCGACCGATCCACGGGTACCTGCGACAAATCCTGCTCGTAGTACGCCGGCACGACCGACCCGCCCGTGCGCAGCGCACCGGCCGCCAGCTCCCGTTCACCCATGAGCGCGCGCAGCAGCGTGGATTTGCCCGCGCCGTTCGGGCCAATAAGACCCACGACGTCGCCCCGCTGCACCGTTGCGGTGAAGTCCGTGATGAGCAAGCGGCCATCCACGCCGAGTCGCACGCCGTCCGCCACAACTACCTGGTTGCCGCCGCGTTCACCGGCTTCGAGTCGCAGCACCATCGCGTCGTCCTCGTTCGGCAGCGCACTCAGGCGCGGCAACCGTTCCAGTCGCTTGCGCCGCCCCTTCGCCTGGCGGCTGTTCTGCCCGGCGATGTTCCGGCGGATATAGTCTTCCTCGCGCGCAATGGTCTTCCGCTGCTGTTCGAAGCTGCGTCGTTGCGCCAGCTGCCGTTCTGCATGCTGTTGCACGAAGGCGGAGTAGGTCCCGGTATACGGCGTCGCCGTCGCAGCCTCGAAATGCAGTACATGATCCACCACGTTCTCCAGAAAGGCACGATCGTGGCTCACCAGCAGGACCGTCTCGCCGCAGTCGCGCAAGTACTGCTCCAGCCACGCCGTCGTCTCCAGGTCCAGATGGTTCGTGGGCTCGTCGAGCAGCAGCACGTCGGCGGGCGCCACAAGCTGACGGGCGAGCCCCACACGCCCGCGCTCACCACCGCTCAGTTGCTCGAGCGGGCGCGTACGACTCTCTACCGGATCGAAGCCGAGTCCGTGAAGCACGGCGTCCACGCGCGGCGCGAACGTGTAGCCGCCCTCCCGCTCGAAGCGTTCGAGATCCTGCGCATAGCGATTCAGATCCCGCTCCGTGGCACGCTCGCTCAACTCGCCGAGTCGTACCGCCTGGGCGCTGAGCGATTCCTCCAGCTCGAGCAGCTCCGCGAACTGCCCTGCAGCCGCTTCCCAGACCGTCACCGCACCGGCGAAATCACGCGACTGCTCGAGCAGCACCGTGCGCAGCCCGGGCTGTCGCGCGATCACGCCCGCCGTCGGCATCATCTCGCCCGTGATCAGATGGAAGAGCGTGGTCTTGCCGATACCGTTCCGGCCGACAATGCCCCAGCGCTCGCCTGCGGCGACCGTGAACGTGATGTCGCGAAAGAGCGTCGTCGCGCCGAATTCCACGGTGGCACCCGAAACGGAGATTTGTGTCACGACTGGACCCGCGCCACCGGGCCTGAATGCGTCGCCGTCACGTGCCCGCCAGCCAGGATTGCCATTCGGCTTCCGCTCCGCCAATGCTCAGCCGGGTCTGCTGGCGTACGAGAGGCATTCGGAGCAGCAGGGGTTCATCCACGAGCCGTTCGAGCCACCACTCGTCCGAGCGCCCGGCAGAGCGGAGCCCAAGGTCGGCATAGCGCCGGGACTCGGTGTCGACGAGCGCGGCTACACCGAAGCGCTGCGCGAAACGCGTGAGCTCACCACGCGACGCGGCGCGTTCATTGAGGTCCACGAAATGCGTTTTGATGCGGCGTTCGGCGAAGAAGCGGAGCGCCTTGCGTGTCTCCGGACTCTTTCGCGTGCCGAAAATCTGGACTTCCATGCGTACATCGATCGGGATGAAATTCGGAGGTGTCCCAAATCTATCGGATCACATGCCGGGCGGCATTGCGCCGCCCGCGCCGCTCGTGACACATCGGTATCGCGCCGCATGGTGGATCCCGGGCGCGCATGCGCGCACCCTCTGGGGCAAGGTGGTTCGGCGACCATGCAACGCTGTGACGCGCACCGAACGGTGGGAGACCCCCGATGGCGACTTCCTCGAGCTCGAGCGACTCGACGCACCAGATGACCGCCCGCGATTGATCATCCTGCACGGACTCGAAGGATCGCCGCGTTCGCATTACGCGCGTGGGCTGCTGCACGAGGCCGCACGCCGCGGCTGGGCGGCGGATGTCCTGATCTTTCGTTCGTGCGGTGTCGAGTTGAATCGCCTGGCACAGTGCTATCACTCGGGCGACACGCGCGATCTGGACTTCGTCGTGCAGTCGCTGAGCAGCGCGCAGCCGACTCGGCCTATCGTACTCGCGGGCGTGTCATTGGGCGGCAATGTCCTGCTCAGGTGGTTGGGCGAGCGCGGTTCCAGCATTCCGTCGCAGGTGAAGGCGGCCGCGGCTGTCTCGGTTCCCTATGATCTTGCGCGCAGTTCCCGGCGGGTGGGACACGGCTTCTCGCGCGTCTACCAGGCGTATTTTCTCCGTTCGCTCAGAGCGAAAGCGCGCGCCAAGGAGCGGCGTTTCCCCGATGCTGTGCGCTGCGACGCCATCGCTCGCGCGCGCTCGCTCTATGATTTCGATGATGGCGTGACTGCGCCGCTGCATGGCTTCCGCGATGCGGCCGATTATTATGGGCAGTGCAGCGCGATCCGATTCATCGCCGGCATTCGCGTTCCCACGCTGCTCCTGAGCGCACGCGATGATCCCTTTCTGCCAAGCGATGTGCTCGACGACGTCTTCCGCATCGCGCGCGGTAATCCTCAATTGCACACCGAATTTGTGAAACGGGGCGGACATGTCGGGTTCATCAGCGGCCAAGTGCCGTGGCGTCCGTTTTACTACGCTGAGTGGCGCGCCGCAGAATTCGTGAATACGGTGATTAGCGCGCAAACGGCGCGATAATGGCTATATAATGTCTTTTTATTGTCCTTATAATGACCGTTACTGGCGCTAGAGTGGCCGACCACGAACGGAGCGCCGCAACAGCGCGAACCGCCGCACAGGTCGCCCTGGACTATCGAGACCGTGCCGCACGACTGGGCACGACGCTCGACGACCTTCGCCAGCGAAGCAGCACGATCGGCCTGCTCCGACTCGCGACGTTCTTCCTGGTGCTTGCGGCACTCATCTGGCTCGTCGCTGTAAAAGGGCGCTCGCCACTCGCGGCAGAAGTCGTCGCAGTCATCTCCGCCCTGTCTTTCGCCATCCTGGTGACTGTGCATAGCCGACTGCGTCGGCGCGAAGAGCGGCTCGCCACCATACAGGAATGTCTGCTGCGAGGCGAACGCCGTGTGAATCGTGACTGGCAGAAACTCCCCGATGTGCCAGCGCCCCCCGGGGCTGGTGCACACCCCTACGCCGACGACTTGGGCATTGTTGGTCACGCGTCACTGTCGCAACTCCTTGACGTAACTACTGCGGCGCCTGGACGCACTTCGGTCATGGCCTGGCTCCTCGAACCGTCCGCGCCAGTAAGCGAGGTCCAGGAGCGACAGACTGCCGCGCTGGAGCTTGTCGCTCACGACGCGCTGCGTGAGCAACTCGGCGCACTCGCCATACTGTCCGGTGGGACCCGTGCGGAGACGCTGAAGCGCTTTCTGGAGTGGTGCGAGAGCCCGCCGTGGCTCCTTTCCCATGCACCGTTCCTCTGGGCCACTCGGCTCCTTACCGCCGCCACGATCATCACCGGAATGCTGGAACTGTTCGCTGTGATCACGACGCCGATCTGGCTCGCCACTGCGACGGCCGGGCTCCTGCTGATGGCCTCGCAACGGAAGAACCTCGGCGAGAGCGCCCGCGTTGCTGGCTTCCGGGCCGCCGCGCCACGCGCTCAGGCAGAAATGCTGCGGCTGCTCGCTGCCGAATCGTTCAACGCGCCGCTACTGCGCCGCCTGCAGGCGCGGATCAGCGCGGGCGGCGGCGCTGGCGAACAGCTCGCCGTACTCGAGCACCGTCTCTCCTGGGCCGAGGTCCGCTATTCGCCCCTGCTGTACGCCGTGCTGCAATGGCTCTTCCAATGGGACGTGCACGTCGTGGAGCGGCTGGAGCGCTGGCGTCGCGACGCGGGACGTCACGCGCGGGACTGGCTCGTCGCACTGGGTGAAGCGGAAGCGCTGGCCGCGTTCGCCACACTCGCGCACGACAACCCTGGCTGGGTCTTCCCGGAGATCACGGAGCAGACAACACCGATCATCGTCGCGCGAGATCTGGCGCACCCGTTGCTCACCGAATCGGAGCGCGTCGCCAACAACGTGACAATCGGCCCTCCGGAGACATTCCTGCTCGTCACCGGATCGAACATGTCCGGCAAGAGCACGTTGCTGCGCAGCATCGGCGCCAATGTGGTGCTCGCGGGCGCCGGCGCACCGGTCTGCGCGAGCGCGTTTGTCGCTCCATTGCTTGCCGTCCGCACGAGCATCCGCATTTCCGACTCGCTCGAGAGCGGGATTTCACTTTTCATGGCCGAGTTGCGCCGTCTCAAGACCATCGTGGATGACGCACGCGCACTGCCGAATGGCCATCCCGTGCTCTATCTGCTCGACGAAATTCTGCATGGCACCAATACCGCCGAACGGCGCATCGCCGCACGCATCGTCATCGGCCACCTGTTGCGCGCCGGTGCCATCGGCGCTGTCACCACGCACGATCTGTCTCTCGCCAGCGATGAGGACCTCCGTGGCGCCGCACAGACCGTGCATTTCACCGAGCACTTCGATCGCGACAGCAGCGGGCGGTCCGTCATGCGCTTCGACTATCGGCTTCGCTCCGGACTGGCGACGTCGGTCAATGCGCTGGCCTTGCTGGAAATGGTCGGACTGGGCGATGAACCGGAGCGGCCGCCAGTGAGGTGATTCGCCTCCCTGGCGTTGGTCGTAGGCCGAGTCCCTATCGCGCTCCGCCCGCATTTCGTATACAATCCCGATACCCTCCTGCTCTCGCATGCGCATTCTCTTTCTCGCCTGTTTCGCTCTCGGACTTGCCGTCGGCGTGATCAGCATGATCGTCGGCATCGATCGTGATCGCCGCCACGGTCGCTGGATCAAGTATCTGAATCTGCCGACGGCCGGCGCCGTCGCCGCCGTGTTCGGCGTCGTGGGCTATCCGCTCGCCAAGTACAGCCACCTCGGATCGTGGACCATGATCGGAATTGCCGCGGCCGCGGCCGCGGCCGCGGCGGTGGGCACCGTGGCGCTGATCGCGGGCTGGGCGGTGCCGGCCGCGGAGCGCGAAGTGGAGGATGAGCGCTACCGCCTGCAGGGACACCCGGGCCGGGTGTCACGGGCCATTCAGCCTGGCCAACCTGGCGAGATCACCTACGACTTCGAAGGACAGCACCATACGGTCCGCGCTAGCGGCCTGGACGATTCGCCCATTGCGGTGGGAGCGGAGGTCGTGATCGATCGGGTGGAAAATGGGGTGGCCTACGTGGAGCTCTGGAGCACGATCGCCCAACAGCTCAAGCTACCGACCTGACTTTCCCCCAGCCGCTCCCTCCGGCGCGACTCTTGCGCCGTGTGAATCGGGGCCTGTGGTGCGTTGCCCGAGAGGTGCACCATGTCCGATGCGACGCTGTTCGCGATCGTTTTTGTGGCCTTTGTCGTTGTGCGTCTCATCGTGGCGACAATGTTCTTCTATTTTGTGCTCCCCGAAGGGGATCGCTGTCCCAACTGTGACGCGCCAACGATACGAGTCCGCTCGAAGGGGTGGAACTTGCTCATGCCCTGGTTCCGGACGAGCTGGTGCTACGACTGCCACTGGGAGGGACTCCTGCGCCATGGATCCCTCACACCAGAACCGGACGCGGTAGCGGAGCCGCGTCATGATCACGTGAAGTAGCCGGATTGCACGGAGGGACCACCGCGTGTGGCGCGAGCTGGTGATCGCGACTCCTTCGCGCCAGGCGCTATCCCTCTCTCTCCTGCACATACAGCTGGCACCACTCGGGCCAGTTCCCGCTCAACTCGAAGAAATCGTCGAAGTACGTGAGGCCAAGTCCCTCGAGCTGCGCGGTGAGGTCACCGAATGCGTCAGGGTCATGGAGCGGCCCAACGGCAATCAGCTCGCCCTCCACCCGGAATTCGGCATCGGTAAGATTGTAGCGGGAATCGAGCTGGGCGCGCACCAGGCCCGCACGCTCGAAGGCGCTCTTGCGGATCAACATCGTGGGCGCATCGGGTGGAATCGCGAGCGGCATGACAGGAAGCTGTCGTGACACGTCGGCGTTGTCCACTGCACGGCGCTCTCTCCGGTCCCCTGTTAACTTTGCGGGATGTCCGATACTCGCGCCGGACCACGCACGGAATTCGACTTCGACGTCATCGTCGTCGGGGCGGGACACGCTGGCACCGAGGCCGCTGTCGCGGCCGCACGGGCCGGCGCCCGCGTCGGCCTCATCACGAGCGCGCTCGAAACGATCGGACAGATGTCGTGCAATCCCGCCATCGGCGGCGTCGCCAAGGGAACGGTGGCGCGCGAAGTGGACGCGCTGGGCGGTATCATGGGACGCGCGACCGATCGTGCCACACTGCAGTTCCGCATGCTCAACCGCGGCAAGGGACCGGCGGTGTGGGCGCCCCGGGCGCAGTGTGATCGCGGGCTCTACCGTCGCGCGGTACGTTCACTGCTGGAGCAGCAGCCGGCGCTGCTCCCCATTCAAGGTACCGTTGCGCGCCTACTCTTCGATGGAGGCAGCTCCGCGGTGCACGGCGTGGAGACGCTGGAGGGCCGGCGCTTCGGCGCACGCGCCGTCGTGATCACGACCGGCACGTTTCTGCGCGGTCGGATGCACATTGGCACTGACACGCGCATTGCCGGCGGGCGGGCGGGCGATGCGCCGGCCATTCATCTCGCCGAGCAGCTCGATGCGCTGGGACTCGAGCGCGCCCGTTTCAAGACCGGCACACCGCCGCGCATCGATGGTCGATCGGTCAACTTCGCCGTGCTCGAACGCCAGGAGAGCGAGATCGACCAGTTCGACTTTTCCTGGTCGCACTTCTGGCCCACCCCTCGCGTGTCCAATGGCGTCGCTCGGCATCCGCCGCAGATGCCGTGCTGGATCACCTTCGCCGGATCCGACGTCAAGGCGATCATCGCGCAGAATCTCGATCGCTCGGCGCTCTATGGTGGTGCCATCGCGTCACGCGGTCCGCGCTACTGCCCGAGCGTCGAGGACAAGATCGTGAAGTTCCCCGATGTCGAGCGCCATCAGCTTTTCCTCGAGCCCGAGGGACGCGAGACGGCCGAACTGTACGTGAACGGACTTTCGACATCGCTGCCGGCGGAGGTGCAGCTCGACATGCTGCACGCTGTCCCCGGGCTCGAGCGGGCGCGCATGACGCGCGCGGGCTACGCCGTGGAGTATGACTACTATCCGCCTACGCAGCTCGACGCGACGCTGCAGTTGCGTGCCCTGCCCGGCGTATTCTTCGCGGGACAGATCAACGGAACGACCGGCTACGAGGAAGCCGCGGGGCAGGGCGTGATCGCCGGACTCAATGCGGCGCGGAGCGTGCGTGGGCAGCCTGGCGTCGTCCTCGGACGCGAGAGCTCGTACATCGGCGTGCTGGTGGACGATCTCGTGACGCGTGGGGTGGATGAGCCCTATCGCCTGTTCACATCGCGCTCGGAGTTCCGGCTCACCGTGCGTCAGGATAATGCGCTGCGCCGCCTGGCGCCCATCGGGCTGGCGCTGAAACTGTACACGGAGCCGGAGCAGGCATCCATCGCGGAGCGGCTCGATGCGGAAGAGCGAGCGGGTACGCTGGCCCGCGAGACGAGCGTGCGACCGGAGCATGTCGCGGCGCTGCTCGAGCGCGCCGGCAGTCCGCCCCTTCCTCATGCCGTGCGCATTGCCGACCTCGCGCGGCGCCAGGGCGTGACACTCGCGGAGTTGTTCGAGGCTGCCGGGGTGGGAACCGAGCTGCCGGTGGATGCGGTGACGACGACGGAGCTTGAACTCAAGTATGGCGGCTACTTCGAGCGGGAGCGGCTGCAGGCCGCGAAGATGCGACGCATGGGCGAGTTCGCGCTCGACAGCGCGCTGCCCTACGGCGAGATGCGTTCGCTGTCGTTCGAAGCACGGCAGAAGCTCGCGACGCTGCGTCCGGGTACGCTGGCGCAGGCATCGCGCATCCCTGGCGTGAGCCCCAGCGATCTGCAGAATCTCGTGCTGGAAATCGAAAAGCGCCGGCGGCTGGCGCACGAGAGCGTGACGCCGTCGATCGAGTAGACGCAGCGGTCTTCGCCGGGCCCGCCCGTGTTGCCTGAGCGGCGCGCGTTGGCACTTCGGCGGCGCGCCAGGGGTACCACCGCGCGTGCGCCACGATGGAAGCCGCGTGGCTCGCGACAATAGTTGCTTATTGATACTAAATAGTCAGGCCCTCTCTGGTCTCTGGAGATCACCATGCACATTCGGGTACTCACCATCGTGGCGCTGATGCTGTCCGCGCCGCTCGCCGCCCAGCAGTCGCCCGCACCTGCATCGCGCCCAGGGCCGCGCGCTGACATCGTCGCCACCGCGCAGGGGGAAGCGAAGGTCACGCCGGACCGGGCGATGATCTCCATCGGCGTGCAGACGCGCGCCACCACCGCAACTGCGGCCAGCGCCGAGAACACCCGGAAGCAACGGGCCGTCATTGATGCCATCCGGTCGCTCGGCGTCGCCGAGGCGCAGATCACGACGATGAATTACAGCGTGTCGCCAGAGCAGGTCTATGAGGCGAACAAGGCACCAAGAATCACCGGCTACACCGTGTCGAACTCCGTGCGCGTGGACGTGCACAAGATCGATCAGCTTGGCCCAATCATCGATGCCGCCCTCGCGAAGGGCGCCAACAACATCAATTCGCTCGATTTCTACTCGTCGAACGAGAGCGATGCCCGCCGGAGCGCACTGGCGTCAGCCATTGCGAGCGCGCGCGGCGACGCACAGGCCATGGCCCAGGCGGCCGGCGGCACGCTCGGTGACCTGATCGAAGCCAGTTCGTCCCCGGCCTATACCCCTCGGCCCCCCACGCCACTTCGCGCCATGGCGATGGACAAGGCCGAGCCAACGCCGATCAACCCCGGCGAGCAAACGATGACGGTAGCAGTGACGACCCGTTGGCGCTTCGTTCCTGCCTCAAAGTAGCGCTGAACTGGCTGAATAATGACGCTATGTTGTAGCAGTTTGATGTGAAAATGTGATTGTCGCCTTTGGAGGGCGAGTCCGTGGCGGCGGTAATGTTTCACGTGAAACAATTTCGGGTCGACTGGCCCTTGTTGCATCCCATTGTTTCACGTGAAACATGCATCAGACAATTGCGGCGACTAGCAACTGGCGCGCTTCGTCTATAAACTCAACGCACTTCCGCTCTCCCTCCCTTTCATCCCCTCCCACCCCAAGCGATTCCACGTGGCCAGGGTCATCGCCATAGCAAACCAGAAGGGCGGTGTCGGCAAGACGACCACCGCTGTCAATCTCGCCGCCAGCCTGGCCGTCGCGGAACGCCGAACGTTGCTCATTGACGGCGACCCGCAGGGAAACGCCACAAGCGGTGTCGGCATCGATGGTCGGGCGCTTGAGCGCACGGTGTATGACGCGCTGATCGGGAATGCGCCGATAGCAGACGTCGTCATTCGAGGCGTCCAGTTCGCACATTTGGATCTGGTGCCGGCTACACCAGACTTGGCGGGAGCGGAGATTGAGCTCATTGAGCATGATCGCCGGCAGCTCGCCATGCGAGATGCGATTGCACCGATTCGCGACCGCTACGACGTCGTTCTCATCGATTGCCCACCGTCTCTCGGTCTCATCACGATCAACATGCTCGCTGCCGCCGACGCGATTCTCATCCCGGTGCAGTGCGAGTACTACGCGCTCGAAGGGCTCTCCCAGCTGCTCAATACCGTGCACATGATTCAGCGCAGCGTGAACCCGGCACTCGCGATAGACGGTGTACTGCTCACCATGTATGATGCGCGGCTCAATTTATCGCGGCAGGTCGCGGCGGATGCTCGGGAGTATTTCGGGCCGAAGGTCTTCAACGCCGTCGTGCCCCGGAATGTCCGCCTTGCGGAAGCGCCGAGTTTCGGCAAACCGATCATTTTTTACGACGTGTCGTCGGCCGGCGCGCAAGCTTACATGCATGTCGCGCGGGAGCTGCTGGAACGACTCGAGCGCTCCAGTGACGTTGAGGTCCCACCGCTCGTCCACTCGGAGCCAGCGCATGATGCCTGACGGCCTTCGGACGCCCTTGCCTCGTGGTGTCTTTGCACACGTTTCCACAATATGTCTCCCGAGCAATGCCCACTGACAAGCCACGCCGGCTTGGCCGCGGGCTGGAAGCATTGCTCGCAACCAGGCCAGCACCCGCCGAGCGGTCCACGGGAGAAGTCGGAACAGGTTCTGGACACGAATCCGTTCAGCGAATCCCGATCGCCGAGATCCGTCCCAACCCGTATCAGCCGCGCAAGGAGTTCCGCGCAGAAGAGCTGGCGGAGCTCGAGTCCAGCCTCAAGGAGAGCGGGCTACTGCAGCCGATATCCGTTCGGCCAGTTCCGCAAGGGCCAGGATTCGAGCTCATAGCAGGGGAGCGGCGCCTCCGTGCTGCCGCACGATTGGGGTGGAAGGACATTCCCGCCGTGGTGCGTGATATCGACGATCGAGCGTTGCTGACCTTGGCGCTCGTGGAGAACCTGCAGCGCGCGGACCTCAATCCCATGGAGGAGGCGCACGGGTATCAGCGCTTGCAGACGGACTTCTCGCTTACGCAGCAGCAGGTAGCCGAGGTCGTCGGAAAGGAACGGTCAACAATAGCTAACATATTGCGGTTGCTTAACTTGCCTGTTACCGTCCAACAACTGGTACAGGCTGGACAGATCACGCTGGGGCATGCGCGCGCCCTCCTGACGTTGGGCGACGAGGGCGTGATCGTCACCATGGCGCAAGACATCGTGGTGAAGGGGTTGTCGGTGCGCGAGGTGGAGCAACGGGTTCGCATTCAGGCGCCAGCGATGGAAAAGCGTCGCAAGGCGCCTTCGGAGCAGTCCGCCAGCAAGGGATCGGCCGAGACCAAACGCATTGCGGATGAGCTGCGACGTTACCTCCAGACTGACGTCTCCATTTCCGTGACATCCAAGGACCGCGGCAACATCCAGATCGCGTTCTACTCCAGCGATGATCTCGAGCGACTCCTCGACGTCATACTCGGCGCGCGCCGCGAGCGGCTGTAATGAGACGCTCTGGAAATGCGGCGCCGGAGCGCGGCTACGGTAATATCTACACGCCGCATGCCGGTTCCATGATAATTCATGTGCAGCGCGAAGGAGGCTTGGCGAACCGTACGTTCGTGCTGTCGCGTCGCCAGGTACGGTTCTTCCGGCGCGGGATGTATGTGTTGGGCGGTCTTTTCACTGTCGTGATACTGAGCTGGCTCTATCTGGCCACTCAGGCGGCGCGCGTTCCGTTTCTCACGCAGCGGCTGCAGACCTATCAGCATGACGCCCGTCGTCTCGACACCCTCCAGACGGCGCTCGATCACCTCGAAGGTCGCTTTCAACAAGTCCAGAAGATGCTCGGAGCTGGTCCGGCGCAGTCCGCTGCCGCAAGCAAAGCCGCGGCAGGGGTGGATACGGCCGCCGGCACCATCCCCGACCACTGGCCGCTTCCTGTCGCCGGCGAACTGCTCGGCAACGGCGACATTCGCGCAGATGCCACCCCATCGGCGCTCGACATCGCGGTGCCGGCGGGTACGCAGGTGCGTGTGGCGGGATCCGGTGTCGTGGCCGATGTGGCGAATGACGTCGGAGGGGGGAGAGTCGTCAGAGTAACGCACGCGGACGGCTTCGTCAGCATCTACTCGAATCTGACCGACGTCCGCGTCATCAAGGGAAGCCGCGTACCTGCGGGCACAGTCATCGGACTCACCGGTGGACCAACCGGCAGCCTCCCTGCGCACCTGCGATTCGAAGTTCGCCGTGGTGGTGCCACGGTGAATCCCACCACTCTCATGAAAGAAGGACCGGCACATGGCGATCTTCAACAGTAAGGACTCCAAGTTCCCGGACGAGCCGAGGAGCACCGCACAGGCGGGCAGCAACGCGCTCTCCATCATTGCCCCGGGTACCAAGATTGACGGCGACATCGAGACCGATGGCGTGATTCGCATCGAGGGTCGCGTCGAGGGATCCATTCGTGCGGCGCGCCAGGTGCTCGTGGGGCGGCAGGGCTCAGTGACCGGTGACATTATCACGCGCGAAGCCGTGATCGGTGGTCGCGTGGAAGGGAGTATCAATGCCGCGGATCGGCTCGAAGTGCAGAGCACGTCGGTGATCTCCGGTGACATCAACACGCGCGCGATCGCGGTGATCGAAGGGGGGACCATCAATGGAACTGTCCGCATCAGCGATGCGCGTGACGCAACGGATGCACCCCACCTGCGTGATTCAGGCGAGCACGGTGTCGAGGACTCCATCCCGCACCTCGCCGCCGCTGGGTAATGGAGTGGGGCAGCCCATGGGCTGCCCCTTGTTTTGCAACGAGGCGGCGGCCGAGTAGGTATCGGCCGCCGCCTCTCAGTTTTCAACAAAGCTGTATCTGATTTAGTGCCAGCAAGTTATCTCGGCTATCCACAGCATTGTGGGTTCAGTATCCACGGTTATCAACATTATCCCCATCAGGGCCACACAACTGCTTGACATCTATCCAGGGAATCGCGGGCGTGTACATTATCGGCCGCAGCGCCGATGAGGACGATGGCGCACCGACGATCATCAGAGGAAGCGTGGTCATTGATCTTCTCCATGCCCGTCTCACGATGGCGCGCCAAGTGAAAGCTGGGCTCTGCGCGCACATCGCGACCACCGCCCACTAGCCATGGCGACCGTGGCCGACATTGCACGGAATCTCGACGCGCTGCTGCGCACCGCCGAGATCCCGGACTACGCCAACGCGCTCAATGGCATTCAGGTGGAGACGAGCGACGACATCGTGAAGGTGGCGGCCGCGGTGGATGTACGCGAGCGAACCATCCAGGGCGCCAGGGATGCGGGCGCGAATCTCCTGCTCGTGCATCACGGCCTCTTCTGGGGCGGCGTGCAGCCGTTGCGCGGCCCGTACCTGCGGCGCATCCGCGCGCTGCTCGACGGGCGCATCGCCCTGTACTCTTCGCACCTTCCTCTGGACGCGCACCCGGAGATGGGCAACAACGCGCTACTGGCGAGCGAGCTCGAGCTCACGCCGCAGAGCGGATTCGCCCGGCACAAGACCACCGAGATCGGCGTCATGGGAACCGCGGCGATACCCACGCTGGAGCTGCTCGGCCGCGTCATTGCGTTCGCGGAGCGACACGGTGGCACCGTGCGCAACAGCTTTATCGCTCCCGACCGTTTTACGCGCGGTTGGGGGATCTGCACTGGTGCCGGTGCGTCCTCCGAGACGCTGCGCGAGGCCGCCGAGCGCGGGCTGGACACGCTGATCGTAGGTGAGGGCCCGCATCATACCATCGTGGACGCAGAGGAGCTGGGCGTCGTCGTGATGTATGCGGGTCACTACGCCACCGAGACACTTGGCGTGACGGCGCTCGCCCGGTACGTCGGCGACGCGCACGACATTCCCTGGATGTTCGTCGCGGCACCTACTGGCCTGTGAGCTGAGCCGCAGCTCGGTTGATCGATCCGGCTGTCGGAGAGGGAAGTCCCGTTATCGAGCGCGTGCGTATGCTGGCCGTGTCGTCAGCACCCCGTGTACACGCTCGTCCAGCGCACGCGCCAGTTGCCGCGTTCGCTGCGTTCGAGCAGGGCATACGCGCTCGATTCGGCGCCATCGCGGAGCAGCACGAGCGCCATGCGGCGTGACGACGAGTAGCGCACCGCCGCGAGGACCTCGGTGGTCTCGAGCTTTTCCTCGGAGCCCGACGCGCGCTCGTGGAACACCGTGCGAAAGGTCGAATCGGGGTGGGTGCTGTCGCGTTCCGCAACGATGAGCGTGTGCTGCTCGAGCGGGTTTGCTTCCTGATTGAGCTTCTGCACGACGTCCGCAACGACGCCCTGAATGCCTGGGGCGGCGCTGAACAGGTATGCCGTGCGGACAGCGAAGGGAATGCTGCGAAAGGTACGGGACTCGGGGACGGGGAGCGCGCTCGCGAGTCGCGTGAGCTCGGCCGCGAGCTGCGCCGAATCGGGTGAGGAAAGGCCTTCGATGGAATCGAGCGGCACTGGTACGACGGCGCCGCGCACGAAGGCAATGGACCAGTCGGGAGGTGGCGCTCCATTGCTGGCCCGCTGGATCGTGGCGCGGGGCCATTCGATGCACTCATCGCCAACCCACGTCGTACTGGTGAGCGACGCTATCTGTGCGCTGTCTTCGGTACCATTCCGGGCCTGGAGCTCGACGTGGGCATCGCGTAGCGCGCGAAGGTTGAAGCGCACGGTGTCAGGGAGTGCGCTGTCCACGTACTGCGGAAAGACGACCCATGCAGCGGAAGGGGTATCGCCGCGCACGAGGAGCACCGTGCCTGCGGCGGGGTCCCAGGCTGGCAGTGCCGCTAGTGAAGAGTCCGCGGAAGCGGGAACGGACTCAGCGGGTGCCGATGCGGCGACGGGACTGCGGGGCGTGGGGTGCGGACTTTTCTCGCAGGCGCTCGTGGCTGCCAAGGCAATCAAGGCGGTAGCCGTCACGATACGCGGCGCGCAGCAAACCATCGAGCGCATTCGCGAGGTTCTCCATGGTCGCAGCATGATATCGGCACGGAGCGCGTGGAACCACATGCAAACGGAATGCAACCAGCGATCCGGTCTTGGCCCTCCTGAGAAAACCCGAAGAATATGTTCGGCCAGCCCTGCCTGATACGATCGGTGATCTGCAAGCGCGGGTCAATCGTAAAGCCGGACGCATGCAGCGACAGCTCGGGGAAGCTCGCCATCGGTGCAGACCGCACCAACGGTGTTGCCCACTGCACCCGACTATAGCCCGGGATGCGCCGATTCCATGGCTGGCAACCTGCGCGTGACGGACCTCATGAGGCAACTTGGATCTCAGACCTCTCGCACAGCCGTACTCTCCGACATCGATGACATTTAAGAATGGCCCGATTCCTCGATCTATCCGATGGGGAGATGGACTCGATCGCGGCGGCGCGGCGGGAACGATGAGCGCAACGTGGACGGCAAGGGCTCAATCTCTCTGCCCGAGCTCCGGTTCGTCGCGCGGCGGGAGGAATCGTCCAACGAGGTCCCAGTGCCAGGCGTCGCGCCGCACGCCGGTGCGAGGGTCCTTGAGCGGCTTGTACTGGAGGTATTCCGCCGAGAGTCCTGCCCGACGACCGTAGGCCAGGAGTTTCTCGCGATCGGTGGAGACCAGGTGGGCCATGCGGCGCCCCTTCCAGATATGGCGGTGCAGCCAGAGCCCGCCGTCCATCGCGTACAGCATTCCGTCGCGCCGCTTCTCGAACTCGCGGTATGGGGCGGGCCGGCCCGCACGCGGTGTCACCACGCGCCGCCCATCACGCGGCGGTTACTGGCAGGTGAGTGACGACTCGTGTGTGGCCGGAGCGACTGCCGCAGCCGTTCCCATGTAGATCGCGCACTGGGTGCTCGTGGACGAATGGGTGGTCTTCGCCGACCAGCCGGAACCCGTCGCCTCGGGGATGGTGAGCGTCACGTGCACGGACGGGATGAAATTGAGATTCGTCAGACTGGAGGTGTACGTGTTGTACGAGAAGAAATACCCTTCCTCGGCCGTCGCGAGATTGCGGAGGTCGGACTTCATCGCCGCAGTATAGGCCCGTCCCTTCGTGTTTTCGAACTTCGGAACGGCGATCGCGGCCAGGACGCCAATGATCACCACGACGATGAGCAGTTCGATCAGCGTGAAGCCGGTACGTCTGGAATGGCGCATACGGAATCCGGTTGCTCAAGAAGGAACCGCGCGGATGTGACACGACTCGCACCACTGTGCAAGGCAATGCCGGTGCCGGGCTGTAGCATTTCACCCAAGTCACAGTGAATCCGCGGTTTAGTCCTTCAGCAACAAACCGGTTCGGTCAGTCTGTCCGGTCGAATTGCAATGCGGGTGGCACTCTGCAATAGCTACTTCGTGCAGCCAATGACGTTCTTGACCGTCGCGGGCGGGAGGGGTAGGGCCGATCCATAAAACACTGCACAGCTTGCGGGGGAGCCTTCGCGGGTGATGCGTGCCGACCAGCCGGTGGCGTCGGCCGCCATGATCTGGACGGTAGTGCCCGGGGAATGCGTGACCTTGAGCGCGGTGGTGTCCGCGGTATAGGTGTTCTTGCTCCCCCAGTAGGCCGCCTCGGCGTTGGCGAGATTCTGGAGATCCGTGACCATGGCCGCAGTGGATTTGCCGCTCCGATAGGCGCTGAAGCGCGGCAGCACGATGGCCACGATGATGGCGACGATCACGATGACAACGACAAGTTCGAGGATCGAGAAGCCGCCGCGTGCCGCGCGATTCGAGGAGTTGGTCATCTGGGGTCGGGGCAGAAGGTCGTGGATCGGACAGTTCGTCAGTACTTGGTGTCGAGCCAGTTGTCGCCAAGGCCGATGTCAACCACCAGTGGCACCGACAGCTGCGTGGCGTGCTCCATCTCCTGCTTCACCAGCGCGACGATCTCGTCCACTTCGTCGGGCGGTGCCTCGAAGACCAGTTCATCGTGCACCTGCAGAATCATCTGCGTCCGGGCATCGGCTGCGCGCAGCGCACGGTGGATGCGTATCATCGCGATCTTGATCAGGTCGGCCGCCGAGCCCTGGATGGGGGAATTGGTGGCCGTGCGTTCGCCGAATTGCCGGATGTTGAAGTTCCTGTCCCGCAATTCGGGAATATAGCGCCGGCGCCCGAAGATCGTTTGCACGTAGCCATTGTCGCGCGCGAACGCCACCATCGAGTCGAGATAGTTCCGCACACCGCGGAAGCGCTCGAAATATTCGTCGATGAACCGCCGGGCCTCACTCCGATCGATGCGGAGCTGGCGCGAGAGCGAATTGGCCCCCTGCCCGTAGATGGTGGCGAAGTTGATCGTCTTGGCGCGGGCGCGCATGTCGGGGGTCACCGCATCGAGCGGGACGTTGAAGATGATCGCGGCAGTCTGGCGGTGAATGTCACCTCCCGCGCGGAACGCCGCGACAAAGGCGTCGTCGCCGGACAGGTGCGCGAGCAGGCGAAGCTCGATCTGGGAATAATCGGCGGCAATGAAGCGCCAACCGGCTCTGGGCACAAAGCCGCGACGAATGTCGCGGCCCAGCTCGGTCCGGATCGGGATGTTCTGCAGGTTCGGATCGCTCGACGAGAGGCGTCCCGTCGCGGCCACCGTCTGATTGAAGGATGTGTGAATGCGTCCCGTCCCGGGGTGAATCAGCGCCGGCAGCGCGTCGAGATACGTACTCTCCAGCTTGGCCAGCTCGCGATACTCCATGAGCAGCTCGGGCAGGACATGCCCCTGATCGGCCAGTTCCTGGAGCACCGATGCATCGGTGGATGGTCCGGTGGGCGTCTTCTTGAGCACCGGGAGCTGCAGCTTCTCGAAGAGAATCTCGCGCAGTCGCGGGTTCGAGTTGATGTTGAACTGCGTTCCTGCCTCGGCGTAGATGCGTTGCTCCACCGCGGCGCGCGCGCGCTGGAAGCGCTCCTTGAGCGAGGAGAACCAGCCGGTGTCGATGGCGACGCCGGTCCACTCCATGTCCGCGAGGACATCCACGAGCGGCAGCTCGACCTCATTGAAGAGGGACGTGAGCGCATACGACTCGAGCTGCGGGGTGAAGCGCTCGCGCAGGCGCAGCGTCATGTCCGCGTCTTCACACGAATAGTCGCGCGCGGCCTCCACGCCGCATTCGTCGAATCGCATGGCATGCTTGCCCTTGCCGACCAGTTCGGCGTAGGTCGTCATGCGGTGATCGAGAAACTCCAGCGCCAGGAGGTCCAGCCCGTGGGAGCGGCGGCCGGGATCGAGGAGATAGCTCGCGATCATCGTGTCGAAGTCGAGGCCGCGGAGCGTCACACCTTCACGGCGCAGCACCAGCAGATCGTACTTCGCGTTCTGACCGGTCTTGCGCACGGTAGGATCCTCGAGGAGCGATCGCAGCGGGGCCATTTCCGGCGAGTCCAGGGGCGGCAGATTGCATACGGGCGCGGGAACGTCAGCCGACGGCACCGTCATGGCGTCGGCCGCGCTGCGCCTGGAGCTGGAGCGCGCCGGCCGGCGCGGCGTGCCTGTTGCCTTCTGCTCGGCGGCGCCTACGCCCGCCAGGAGATCGCCCTGCATGGGCGCGGGCGCACGGTGGCGCAGCGGCAGGTAGTACGCTTCGTTGGCCGCAACCGCAATCGAAATGGACACGAGCGTGGAACGCAGCGGGTCCACCTCCTGCGGGCTCTCCGGGTCGATCACGGTTTCGGTGTCCACCGCGATGTACGGCGCGCGGCGCGCGCGCGCGATCATGGCGAGCATCGCGGGGATCGTGTCCACCGTGACGTACCTGGTGCGCACGGCCGCCGCCGGCGGCGCGGCAGCCGTGGCATGTTCCCGGGCCAGCGTATGGAACTCCAGTGCGACGAACAGCTCCTTGAGCCGCGTGTGATCCGGCTCGGCCGCCGCCAACGCGTCCAGATCGAGCCGGATCGGTAGATCGTCGCGAATTGTTACCAATTCACGGGACAGGCGCGCGTTGTCCGACTCCGCCAGCAGCGCCTCGCGCGGGCGCTTCTTCGTGAGCTCGCTCGCGTGCGCCAGGATGTTGTCCAGCGAGCCGTACGTCGCTACCAGCTCACGCGCCGTCTTGTCACCGATGCCACGCACACCGGGCACGTTGTCCGACGAATCACCCACGAGCGCGAGGTAGTCAATGACGTGTTCCGGCGGCACGCCGAGACGTTCGCTGGCGTTGTCCATGCCCACCCAATGCTCGTCCACGCCGGCGGGGCCGCCGCGCCCGGGGTTGAGCAGCCAGACGCCCGGCCGGACGAGCTGCTGGAAGTCCTTGTCGCCCGAGACAATGACGACATTCACGTGCCGGTCCGCGGCTTCGCTCGCGAGGGTGCCAATGACGTCGTCCGCTTCGTAGCCGTCGAGTGCGAGTACGGGAACGTTGTACGCGTCGAGGATCTCGCTGATGCGCTCCATCCCCCGGTCGAAGTCCGCCTGCAGTTCATCGGTGAGCTTCTCACGCGTGGCCTTGTAGGCCGGGTATCGCTCGTGCCGGAACGAGAGCCCGGAGTCGTGCACCCAGCCCAGGTAGTCGGGTTTGTGCGTCTCCACGAGGCGCTGCAGGAAGTTGACGACTCCCCACGCCGCGGAGGTGTTCTCGCCGCGGCTGGTCTTCAGTGGGCGCGAAATGAGCGCGAAGAACGCCCGGTAGATGAGCGCGTAGCCATCGATGAGAAAGAGACGCGGAGCCGGAGGCGAATCCATGGATGAAAGTTCGTCATGCGGCGCGTCGATGACCAGCCTTGCGCCAACCAGCCTTGCGCCGGCTGGGGCACCCGACGCCGAAACGCCCCGTTCCCGGGAGAACGGGGCGTTTCGGCAAGCCGGTAGTCAATCTGATGCCACGAGTCCCGGATGACAGACGGTCAGGCGGCAGAGTGAGGAGGCCTGTGTGCGGAGGTGGTCAGCTGACCTTCTGAACGTTGGCGGCGTGGAGACCTTTGTCGCCGTTCTGGATCTCGAACTCGACCTCCTGCCCTTCGGAAAGCGTTTTGAAGCCGTCCATCGCGATGGCGGAGAAATGCACGAAGACGTCTTCCCCGCTCTCCTGTTCGATGAAGCCGTAGCCCTTGGCATCATTGAACCACTTCACTTTCCCTCTGGTCATGCGAGCTGCCTCCTGCGAGGTGAAACGGATCCTGCACCACGGTGTGCGGGGCGAGCCGTCGGCGGCTCGCGAGCGCCTATATAGGTTCAGCCCGATTCTTTGTCAAGAGAAAATCATGCGGCGCAACAGGATACCGCCCGAGGCCATTGCATGGGAATATGATGCATCAATGCATCATGGAGCTGACGGCGCACGGGCCTCTCTCGCCATCTGAACCAGCAGCGGGGTGCGCACGGTATCGGCCAGCCCAGGGACGGCCGCGGTTACGATGAAGCGGCCTGCGCCCAGGGATGCGAGCGGCACGTGAACCGTCGCGCTGCCCAGAACGAAGCTGCCAGTCAACAGCGCCGTATCCTGACGCGCGATGCGAGCATTCTCGTCGAGCACCGTGACCAGCACGTGCGTTCCGGTACTCAGGCCGTACCCTTCGACGTAGATCGTCGCGGCAGAATCGCGCTCTGCATCAATGGCGTCCCGCGGGTTGACCACCAGGCGGGGAAGTGCATCGCGTTGCGTACGGGGCACCACTCGGTAGGCAATGACGGGTGGTGCCAGCATTCGCCCGCCAAGTCGCGGTACCGCGAGGCGTGTTCGGACCGTGGCGGCATTGGCACCGTTGGCATCGCGGATATCGATGAGCAGCGTGGCGTCGCCCGGTGGAAGCCGCAGATACCGCTGGAAGACGATGCGTGCAGTGGCCTGCAGTGCTTCGCTGGGAGAATTCACCTCGACAGTCTCACGGTTCGCGGTACGGGTGATGACGTGCTTCCCCACGCGGGCCTCGAGCACGACATCATAACGGGCGTGCCGCGTGGCACCATCCCCGGAAAACGCCAGCGTCTGACTGGCGAAGGAGAGCGCCACAAGCGTGAGCGTACTATCGTCCGCCGTGCGGCCGGCGAAATAATGCACGACAGCTACAAAGGGGAAGTGCTGCTCACTCACAATAAGCCCCGCGTCGCGGTACACGTTCGCCGTCTCACGTGTCGCTGCGCCCGCAGCCGGTGGGTCCACCACCGGGAGGTCGCCGCGCGGCGTTGCCCGGTGGCTGCCGAAAATCGCGCACGCCGAGAGTAATGCCATAGCCGGCGCTGCCGTCATGAAATGCATCCTGCTTGCTCCCTCCCCGGGTGATCGTTAGCTTCGCGGCGTGACCCGTGAAAATCTTTCCGGAACCACCCTGGCCGGGTACGCGCTACAGGATAGAGTCGGCGAGGGCGGAACGGCAGTAGTGTATCGCGCCGAGCATCCGTCCCATGGAACGGTGGCGGTCAAGGTGCTCCGCGAAAAGCTGCGGAGCGACCAGACGGCGATTGCGCGTTTTCTGCGTGAAGCGTCGTATGGCACGCGCGTGCAGCATCCCAATGTCGTGCGCACAATCGAGATCGGGGATGCGGGCACCGGGCTCCATTTCCTCTGTACGGAATGGGCGACCGGCGAGCTGCTCGAAAGCTACGCCAAGCGCAATGCTCCACTTCCTCCACCCGAAGTAGCGGAAATCGTCGGACAGATCGCGGATGCCGTGCAGGCTGCGCATGCCGCGGGGATCATTCATCGGGACCTCAAGCCTGACAATCTGATGTACGATCCGGCGACCAGGCAGGTCAAGCTGCTGGACTTCGGCATCGCGGCGCAGACCGATCTGGCTCCGGAAGAACGGCTGACGCGCGCGGGGTTCTTCGTGGGGACGCTGATGTACGTGGCCCCCGAGGCGCTCTCCGGTCAGCTCGTGACGGCGGCTGCGGACCAGTACAGCCTCGCCACCATCGCCTATTTCCTCCTCTCCGGATCACTCCCGTACGCGGCGAAGTCGCAGCGCGAAATGTTTACCCAACTGCTCTCGCAGCCGCCGATTCCGTTGAGCAGTACCAAGCGCGGCGCGCAGGTAGATCCCGCCGTGGAAGCGGTGGTGATGAAGGGGCTGTCCCGAACACCGGGTGATCGCTACCCGGATGTCGTGACCTTTGCGCGCGAACTCCGGGCAGCCATCGAGCAGCCGCCCGCACGCAAGGAGCCGCTGTTCAGCCGCATGAAATCACTTCTCCACCGGAATCCGCGGGACTGATCGTCAGAGCGGCAGACGTTTGCCGCGGCGTCATCAGCCGTGGCCCGCGCTTGCGACAGCGGGTGCGCTTTCCACCGGCCTGCTCTCGCTGTCGGGCGCTGTCGCCCCGTCCAGTGGCAACCAGACCGTAAAGATGGCGCCCTTTCCCAAGTCGCTCTCCACGGTCAGATCACCGCCCAGAAACCTGGCCAGCCGCCGCGAAATTGGGAGTCCGAGTCCGGTGCCGCGCCGAATCGAATCCGTACGCGGACCCGCATTCACCTGCTCGAACTCCTCGAAAATCCGTTCGCTATCACCCGGTGCGATGCCGACTCCGGTGTCCGCTACCTGGAGCACGATCCAGGCATGTGATCCGCTGCCACGCACCGCTGGCGGGCTGACATTCGCCGGAGCCGGCCGCGCCCGGATGGCGACGCCGCCCAGTGGTGTGAACTTGATCGCGTTGCCGAGGAGGTTCACCAGAATCTGGCGCAGATGCAGCGGATCGGTCCGAACGCGGGGGAGGGAAGGACTGACGGAGATCGAAAAGTTCAGGCCCCGCTCCTGCACCAGAGGCTCCACTTCACCGGCGACTTCGAGCACCAGCAGGCGCAGGTCGATGAGCTCCCGGTGCACGTCGAGACGGCCCGCCGCCATCTTGGAGAGATCCAGTATCTGATCGACGAGCTGGCGCAAATGACCCGCGGATGACGCCATGCGGTCCACCGGCAGGATCTGGCGCGGGTTCAGCTCGCCATACACGCCATCCCGAAGCAGCTCCACGAAACCCACAATGGCGTTGAGCGGTGTGCGCAGTTCGTGGGAGACATTGGCGAGAAATTCGCTCTTGGCGCGATTGGCGCGCAGCAACTCCGTGGACAGTCGCTCGAGCTCCATGCTGCGTTCCGCGAGACGCAACCCCTGGCGACGCTCGTGCAGCAACATGACGATGAGCACGGCCAACATGGTGAGGCCCACGCTCCAGAGCAATCCGCGCACCCGGTCCACATTTGATGGTTGCGCGACGACGACATTCCACCGCCCACCACCGGGCGTTCTGAGTGGCGATGAGGCCACAAAGACCCCTATCTGGAATCGTGATCCCGGGGCGGTGGCGGCAACGGTATCCGTGCCGGAAAGGACGAGCAGACGGCCCCGAATGGCCGGACGTCCTTCCCGGATGCTCGCCAGGATGGCCTCACTCGAGATGGTACCGCCGGCGAAGCCCAGAAAGTGCGGGCCAACGTAAATCGGTTCCAGCAGAACGACGCCACGACGACCGCTCAGCAGGGTGAGCGGCGACGAAATCTGCGTGACGCGCATGGCGCGCGCCTGCGCGGCGAGCGACCGGAGCCGGAGCAGATGCGTGGTGTCCAGATCGATTCGCCTGGGCAGCTGCATGGCTTGATCGCTGAAGGAGTGTTCCTCCACCACTTGTCCCGCCGTATCCGTGATCCAGATGCGATCGAAGGATGCGGCGTACACGCGCATGGACAGCACCAGCGAATGGAAATACGAGGGATTCACGGCGCGGGTCGTATCCAGATACAGTCCACGAATGGATTGCAGTGCCTCGGCATGCACGGCGAGAAAACCCTGGACGAGGGCGCTGGATTCCACCGCTTCCACCTGCACGCCAGACCGGTTCGAGGTGGACATCATGCGATCCAGCGCGAAGAGGCCCGCCAATGCCAGCAGCAGTGCCAGCATCAGCGCCATCGAAGACGGGCGCAACCGTGAAGAGGGATCCGAGAACCGCACGAGGAACGACCTGGCTCGAGCTAATGTCGCCCGAGCATAACATGAGACGGGTAACGACTGATTGACCGACGTGCCGGTTGCCGATAATCTACGGCGATGACCGACCACGATCGCCTGCTGGAGCTGCTGGCTTCTCGTTCAGCCCGCCACGGGTCGTTCACCCTGGCATCCGGCCGACAATCCTCACTGTACATTGATGCCCGCCTGACGACAATGAGTCCGGATGGGCTGGCGCTGATTGGACCTTTGGGGCTTGCCGCGCTGCGCGACTCCGGCTGGGGAGTGCAGGCGATAGGTGGGCTGACGCTCGGCGCTGATCCAATTTCCTGCGCGATCAGCTATGCCAGCGCTGGCACCCTGGTGCCGCTCCGCGCATTCACGGTGCGCAAGGAAGCCAAGCAGCATGGCGCGGGCCGGCTCATCGAAGGGCCCTTCCAGGCGGGGGACCAGGTGGCCATCGTCGAAGATGTGATCACGACTGGCGCCTCGGCGCTCCGGGCGGCCGAAGCCGTGCGCAACGCCGGTGGCATCGTGGCCGGCGTGCTGGCGCTCGTGGACCGCGAGGAAGGCGGGCGCGAAGCGATCGAAGCCGCCGGCTTTCACGTGCTGGTACTCACGCTCGCCTCCGACATCATGACGCGAATGCGGGGCGCTTCGCGGCCGATGTAGGCGCCGGCTGTGCCGGCTGTGCCGGCTGCGTGCCCGGGCTGCGGAACGGCGAGAATTGCCGGAGCACATCGAGATGCGGCAGGATGAGCTCATCGCGAAAGCGTTGCAGCATTCCTTCCCCATCATAGCTCTGTCGAAATTCCTGGGCCGTCACGCGCAGGAGCGTGCGGACATGTCGGCTGAAGCTCTGCGGCGAGGAGTACTCCAGATGGTATGCGACGTTCGCGACCGAGAGCCCCGGATTCTCGAACACGCGCGCCGCGTGCACGAGTCGCGCCATGGCGAGATAGCGCTTGGGAGCCGGCAGTCGGGCGCGAAAGAACCGGCTCATCAACGTGCTGGGGAGTACATGCAGCTGCGCGCACAGGGTGCGGACGGTGGTCACCCGATGGCCATCCGTGAATAGCGCGTCGAAGAACCGCCAGCAATCATCGGGTGCGCCCGCAAGATCCAGCGCGAGCGTAGCGAGCGCCACGCGTTCGATGCCTTTCGACCGATCCGCAGTGAGGACCTCGCGCAGCTCGCGCCATCCCGACGGCTGTCGCACATCCACCAACGCCTGAACACCAGATTGCCCGAGCGAGAGAACGGCCTGGGGTGTGGCGGAATCGAATTGTGAGAGGAGAGCCACGGCGGGAATACGGGGAAATTCCCGAACCAGCCGCGCCATGCGGCCGATATCAGTTCGCGAGCAGCGTGCCACGGAGAGCAGAACAGCACTGATCCGGCGTTCCCGAAGGTCGCGGCGGACGTCGTCCAGGGAATCCCGATGCAGCGTGTAATAGATTCCTTCCCCCGCGGCATCCACGCGAGGACGTTCACTGGGAAGCAGCACGGTCGCGATCGAACCCAGGATGGCCTTGTGTGGTGGTGAATGTTCCATGCGACCTCCAAATGGTCAGAATCAGCGTGGACATGGCGGCGAAGGCGGGTTCGCAAGCTCCGGAGGCAGCTTACGACGCCGCGTCACTCACGCGTCATCGCGGCGGAACGAGACGGCGCGACCGGGGGCGCCGTCTCGCTCCAACGACCGGAAGGGTTTAGCTTTATCGAGGGGAATGCAGCCGGCCGGACGGTCGCGACGCACGCGAGTGCATCGAGGAAAGTCCGGGCTCCAGAGGGCAGATCGCCAGGTAACGCCTGGGCGCTGGTTGCGTGAGCGGCCAGCGACGGACAGTGCCACAGAAATCAGACCGCCGGCGGGTAACCGCAGGTAAGGGTGAAACGGTGGGGTAAGAGCCCACCGCGTGTCTGGCGACAGACACGGCACGGTAAACCCCGATTGGAGCAAGGCCAAATAAGCGGCGAGAGACGGCCCGTCTCGATACCGACGCCGCGGGTAGGCTGCTGGAGGGTACGAGTGATCGGACTCCGAGAGAAATGACCGTCCGGACAGCGATGTCCGACAGAACCCGGCTTACAGGCCGGCTGCACTCTCCTTCGGTCTTTTGCGCCGGACATGACGAGCAGATTTTTTCAGATCGCGATTGCGCTCTGCGTGGCGCTCGGTGCGGGATGTGCAACGCATTCGACGACGCGTACGCAGCCCGTTCCGGCACCATCGACGGCAGATTCAGCGGCTACGCATCTCGCGGTGTCGAGCTGGGCACCGCGGCGCGCGCCGGGTACATGGCGTTACGAGATGCATACCAGTGCGACGGTATCGCTCAGCACCGATACCAGTGCGGCACCGGTTCCAATTGACACTCGGTCGTTCTACACGCTGAGCGTCGGGCACTCGGACAGCGGCCTGATGCTCACCGGAACCGTGGACTCAGTCGCAACACACGCGGGACCCAGGATCCCTGCGCCGCCCCCAGGGGTCCGATTCCCGATGCGCTTCTCGGCGCGGTTGGCAGAAAGTGGGGTTCCTGGCCCGATTCAGAGTCCATCACCTGCGCCGTGCCGAACCGGAGTGGAGCCCATGCTGGCCGTGGCGGGCGGACTCTTGCCGATGCTCCCATCACGCGTTCAGATCGGGAGTACCTGGCAGGACACTGTCGTGAGCGTGGCTTGTCGCGGTGATATCGCCTTGCGCACGACAACCATCAGCCGCTATCGCCTGAGCGACACCGCTGTCGTACAGGGGAGAGCCGCACTGCACGTGGAGCAGACCTTCGAAATGTCCACCGGGAGCGACTCATCGGCGGAGCGACTGAACGGCAGTGTCAGAATCACCGGCAGCGGGGAGGGAGAACGCGAACTTGATGTGGACCCGGTGACGGGCGCGCTGCTCCAGGCTCAGGGCGAGTCGAAGAGCGTGATCACTGTGCGGACACGCTCCACATCGTTGCCCTTCCAGCAGGTCGTGAAGGAGATGATCACGCTGCGGCCGTGACTCCCTGGTGCAATCAATCCACGAGACGGAGCGGCATGATCAGGCACATGTACTTCGCTGCGTCATCCCAGCCCACAGGCTCGATCGTCGCTGCACGCTCCGGAGCCTTGAAGGTGAGCCGGACCTCGTCGGTCGGCATGAAGCGCAGGATCTCGAGCAGATAAGCGGCGTTGAATCCGATGTCGAGCTGATCGCCATCGTAGGTCACGGGCAGCTCGTCCTGGGCTTCTCCCAGGTCCGGCGTCTGGACGCTGAACTTCAGCATGCCCGCATTGAACGAAAGACGGATGCGGTGCGTCTGGTCCGACGCGATGACGGACATTCGCTTGAGTGCCTGCGTGAGCGCGTTGCGGTCAGCGAGTGCGCTCTTGTCGTTATCACGCGGAATGACCTGCTCGTAGTTGGGATAGGGTCCTTCCACCAGCCGGGTAAAGACCGAGGTGAACGGCGATCGGAAGCCGAGGTGGTTATCGCCACGCGCGATCTCGAGTTCTTCCTCCGCAGGGTAGAGGCGACGTATCTGCTCCAGTGCCTTCGGCGGCACAATGAGATCTGTCGATGTCGGCGCTGCATTCCCGTGTACACCGGCCACGCTCTGTGACGTTGCCTCGGTCACGGGAAGCTCCATCTTGGCCAGACGGTGCCCGTTTGTAGCCACCATCCGCATCTGCTCTGCACGCAGCTCCCAGAGCACGCCATTGAGCGTGGGACGACTTTCCTCAGTGGACACTGCAAACGCGGTGTGCGTGATCAACTTCTGCAACTCGCCGGACCGGATACGCCAGCTTCCAGCGAAGTCAACGGCTGGAAAACTTGGGAACTCATCGCGAGGAAGCCCGAGGAGACGGAAGCGCGAACGTCCACACTCGAGCGTTACCTTCTGCTCACCAGCGGCGCTCATCCGCACCGGCGCCGATGGCAGCTCGCGCACAATTTCGGCAAGCTTCTTCGCGGGAATCGTGATCGCACCCTGTGTATCAACGTCAGCGGTGAGTTCGGTGCTGACGGCGAGATCCAGGTCAGTGCCCGAGAGACGAATGCCGCGATCGGTCGTTTCAACCAGAATGTTGGCCAGCACTGGCAAGGTCGTCCGTGCTGGAACGCTTGCCGTGACAGCCGTCAATCCCTCCTGCAGTTTTTCACGCGCGATGGTGAAGCGCATTCACGTTCCTCATGAGAATTGCGTCGCGGAACTGCTTCTTCTGTTCTAGAAGAATAGAAAGCTAGTAGTAGTCGTAGGTACTGTGAAAGAGCGTGTACAACCGGCCAACGTCAACTGCGACAGGAGCATGGCGGTTGGAAAAGAGTGTGCAAAACGCGCAGGTTACCCACCGCAACCGGCGACGTGGCGACTGCCGAGGCCCGGAATGTTCAGTGCGGGGTACCTTTCCACATCTATCCCTGAATCTTCCGCAAGTTTACCCGGAGAGATTCCACACGTGTCCGGAACGGCTCGGTCGTACCCATGTCCGCTTCGACCTTCTCGATACTGTGGATGACCGTTGAATGGTCACGGCCGCCGAACGCGTTCCCGATCTCGACCAGTTGCAAGCCAAGCAGATCGCGAATCAGGAACATGGCAACCTGGCGGGGGACCGTCAGATGCTTCGTACGGCTCTTGGATTGCAAGCCCGCTGGTGTCACTCCCCACTCTTTGGCGACTGCCTGCTGAATGGTGGCCACGTTGAGCGTCGCCTGTGCGCCGGATGCGGTGTCATCACCGTTCAAGCGCAGTTTGTCCCGGAGCGCCTCCCGCGCCAGTTCGACGGTGATCTCACGGTGCTTGAGCGAGGCGTACGCGAGCAACCGGATGATCGAACCTTCGAGTTCCCGGACGCTCGAGCGGACGTGCTCGGCAATGAAGTGAATTGCCTCGTCGGGGATGGTCAGCTCGAGGTGGTCCAGCCGGGCCTTGTTGTGGAGGATCGCGATCCGGTGCTCGAGGTCGGGCAGTTCAATGTCCGCGACCATTCCCCATTGAAAGCGGCTGACGAGCCGGGTCTCGAGGCCCGGAATCTCCGATGGGGGACGGTCGCTCGTGAGAATGATCTGCCGTCCCGCCTCGTACAGCGCGTTGAAGGTGTGAAAGAACTCCTCCTGGGTGGCTTCCTTGCCCTTGAGGAAATGGACGTCGTCGATGAGGAGCAGATCGACTTCTCGAAAGCGCCGCCGGAAATCCGGTGTGGTGCGTTTCTGGATGGATCCGACGAGCTCGTTGGTGAACTGCTCCGTACCAACGAACAGAACGCGCGTGCTTGGTGCTCGATCCATGATCTCGTGCGCGACTGCCTGCATGAGGTGCGTCTTGCCGAGTCCGGTGTCACCGTAGATGAACAGCGGGTTGTAGACCTTGCCAGGCGCCGCCGCAACTGCCTGCGCCGCCGCGGCGGCAAGCTCGTTGGACTTGCCGATGACGAAATTCTGAAATGTGTAGCGGGCGCTGAGCTGCGTCGTACCTGGCCCGGCGTCCACACCACCGCGGGTCGCTCCCATTTCGGGCGGCGGGGCGACGAAAAAATCCATTTGCGGGCGCACCGCGCGTTCTTCATCCACCCGGAAGACGACGTTCATCGGGTGACCGAGCACTACCGGCGCAAGACTGGCAAGCAGTTGGGAATGCTTGGATTCGTTCCACTCCGCGGCGAACCGGTCGGGCGCACCGACGAGGATGGTATTCCCGTCAACGGCGAGCGCCTCCGTGGGTTCGAGCCACGTTCTGAATGTCTGTTCCGGAAGCTCGAGCCGTGCGCGTTCGAGCAACCGGGACCAGGTTTCCGCTGGAGTGAGAGACATGACCTATGGCAGAGGCGGCGGGGCAGCGAAGGTAGACAGGCCATGTGGAAAAGTCAAATTGGCGCTGGGAGCGTTGACCCGTCCGTCCGTTCCGGCTAATTTCATCATTCTGTCCCGCATTATCTTACGAAGACGAATCGCATTTGGAGTCAGCATGGGGAAGCCAACTTATCGCCCGCGCAACAAGCGCCGGATTCGCACGCACGGATTTCGTGCGCGGATGGCGACGCGCTGGGGTCGCGCGGTCCTGAGCCGCCGACGGAAGAAGGGACGGCAGCGGTTGACCGTTCAGCTTCCATCCAAGTACGCCGGCGCCTAATGCCGCGCGCTTTCCGCGAAGCCACCGGCTCACGCGGACTGCCGACATTCATACTGTGTCACGTAACGGGAAGCGCATCCGGACAGAGCATCTCGAGATCCGGTGGATTGCTTCCCTTTTGCGTCATCCGCGCGTGGGATTCATCGTGCCGAAGTCGCGTCATGGCAGTGTAGAGCGGAATCGTCTGAAACGGCGCCTGCGCGAGGCCGTACGGCGAGATGTGCTGCATCGTCTTCCCTGTGTGGATGTGATCGTTCGTGCCCGGCCCATGGCGTACGACGCCACCTGGAGCGAGCTGCATCAGGAAATTCTCGGCGCCGGGCAGCAGCTCTGCGCGAGCGGTGAAAGGCACTGATGCGCTCGGTGCTCATTTTCCTCGTGCGCGCGTATCAGGTAGCGTTGTCGCCGCTCCTTCCGGCGGCGTGCCGATATTACCCGACCTGTTCTGTGTACGCGATCGAGGCGCTACAACGATACGGGGCATGGCGCGGTTCCTGGTTGACAATGCGGCGGCTGGCGCGCTGTCATCCGTTCCATCCTGGCGGCTACGACCCTGTGCCATGACCCGATCAACAATCAATGGATAAGCGCTTCATTCTCTTTCTGGTGCTGTCGGTCCTCGTGCTCGTGGTGTCGCAGAAGCTCTTCCCCCCGGCGCGACAGGCACGATCCGCTGCATCCACGGCGCAGTCCGCCGACTCGACCAGGAAGCTGGCACAGGACACCACGCATCGGCTTGCGCATCCGGATACACAGGTCGTGGAACGCGGCCGCGCCGCCGCATTAGCTGAGACCAGCCCCGCAACGCCGATCGCGGGGCCGGCGGCACCTGCCGAGACGGTGACCGTCACGACGCCGAGAGTCGTGTATCGGTTCAGCACGCTGGGGGCCATGCCCATCGGTGTGAACACACGGGACTACAAGGCGCTGTCCCCGGGGGGCGGCACGGTGCAACTGGTTCGCGCCGGATCGCCACTGTATCGCTACGACCTCATTCGCGGGCCACGCGACACGGTTCATCTCGATCGTGTGGCGTTCACGGTGGACAGCTCCCTGCTGCATGCCGGTGGCGCGGGCTCGCTCACGTTTCACGGTGCCTCAGGAGGCTCGGCCATCGCGATCACCTACACCTTTGCGCCCGACTCGTACGTCGTGCGCGTGAAGGGAGCAGTACAGGGTGGTCAGGGCGGGCAAGCCATGCTGATGACGATCCCGTTCGGTCTGCACTCCGCGGAGACCGATACGGTGGATGACGAGCATCACTTCGCGTATGTCCTGAAGCCGCGGCACGACAGTCCGAACAGCATTGCCTTCAGCAAGCTCGATACAACGGTCGCCCGGATGGAAGCGGGACCGCTGACCTGGATCGCGACCAAGAGCAAGTACTTCGTGGTGGCGTTGCTCACGGATACGACCGGCACACCATTCAGCAGCGCCGTGCTGCGTGGCATACCACACGGGAAAGAAGTCGCGACGAGTGCGTCCGCGACGGCCGTTCAACCGCTGGGCCCGAACGGTGAATTCGCATTCGAGATGTACGCCGGCCCACAGGAATGGCGCCGGCTGGTCGCGGTGGGCCGGGATTTCGATGAGGTGAATCCGTACGGCGGGATCTTCAAGGGCGTGGTACAGCCGTTCGCCACGGTCATCATGCGCGTGTTGCTCTGGATGCACGCGCACCTGACGCTGAGCTATGGCTGGGTGCTGATTGTCTTTGGCGTGGCGGTGCGCATCGTGCTCTGGCCGCTGAACCAGAGCGCCATGCGCGCCCAGCTCAAGCTGCAGCGCATCCAGCCGGAGCTGCAGGCGCTGCAGAAGAAGTACAAGACGCAGCCGGACAAGCAACAGGCCGAGATGATGAGGCTGTACAAGGAACACGGGATGAGTCCGTTCAGCCCACTGGCTGGATGCCTGCCGATGCTGATCCCGATGCCGGTCTTGTACGCGCTGTACTACGTGTTTCTGAACACCATCGAGTTCCGCGGCGTACCGTTCCTCTGGATGGCGGACATCTCGCAGAAGGATCCCTACTACATCCTGCCGATCGTCATGGGGATCTCGATGTTCGTGCTGTCGTGGATCGGTCTGCGTGCCGCACCGCCCAACCAGCAGGCGAAAACGATGGCGTACATCATGCCGGTTTTCATGACCGTTCTGTTCTATCGATTCGCTGCCGGGCTCAATCTGTATTATGCGGTACAGAATATCGCGGCACTGCCGCAGCAGTGGCTCATCGCCAAGGAGCGGGCGAAAGCGGTGCCCGCCGCTGTGAGCGGACCCGCGAAGGGATCGGCGAGTGGATCGGCTGGGTCCGCCGGGCCGGCAGGATAACAGGCGGCGTGCAAGCGCCGTGGACGTGGCGCCGCGCCTCAGCCAGATGGGCTGGATGCGGGGAGGGTCGATGCGCGTGATGTACGTGGGACATGCCACGCTCCTCGTGGAGCTCGGTGGTGCGCGCCTGCTCACGGATCCGAACATCGAAGGTCGTCTCGCGGGCGTACTGCCGCGCGTGTCCCGGCCCGCGAACCCAATGGCGGCGTTGTCGCACGTGAATGCCGTGCTGCTGAGCCATGCGCATGCCGATCACCTCTCGTACCGGACGCTGAAGCGTCTTGCACCCGACGTACCGATCTACGCCCCGCCCCATCTGGCGCGAACGCTGCATCGGCGCGGTATCACAGCGGCCTGCCCCCTGTCTCCGGGTGCGACGGTTTCCGTCGGCTCCGTGCGTATCGCCGCGGCGCGCGCTTGGCATCGCGGTGCCAGGTATGGAGTGGATCAATGGCATGCGGCCGCCAACATGTATCTCGTGAGCGATAGCGCGGAGGCGTGCCTGTTCGCCGGTGATACTGCGGCACGTGCCGCGATCGACACACGCGCCGGCTCACTGTCACATGCGCTCGGTGAACTGCATTCTCGGAGCCGGACGCTCGATGTGGCACTCCTTCCCATTGGCGCCGCGCCGCCGTGGAAGCGGCGCGTCTTCCGGCGGGGGCATCTCACCGCCGCGGACGCCCTGGCGCTGTTCGATCAGCTCGGGGCGCGCTACTTCATACCATACCATTGGGGAACCTTTCGGCATCTGACGTCGGGCCCGTTCGATGCCATGCACGAACTGCGTCGATGTCTGGACAGCCACGCGCGCCGCGGCGATGTGAAGATTCTGGAACCGGGGAGCGACATTGAGCTTCCGCCCCGCGCCACGAGGCTCGCATGACCGACGGCATCACGCCGCCCGTCGTGCTGCCCGGTGCGGACGACACCATCGTGGCGGTGAGTACGCCACCCGGGCGAGGTGCCATTGCGGTCGTACGCGTCAGCGGCCCTGCCGCGCACGCGATCGTGTCGCGCCTGGTCCGCTCCGGGTTGCCCGCGCCAGGGAGCGTGCGCCGTGTCACGATGCATGACCCTGACAGTGGGGCGGTGATCGACCGCCCCGTGGTGACCGCGTATGGTCATCCCCGTTCATACACCGGTGAAGATCTGGTCGAGCTGGCGGTGCATGGCGGCGAACTCATTCCGGCACTCGCGGTCGCGGCACTCGTGAGCGCCGGTGCGCGGCAGGCATATCCCGGCGAGTTTACCCGGCGCGCTGTCGCGAACGGCAAGATGGACATCCTGCAGGCGGAAGCGGTGGCGGATCTGGTGGATGCGCGATCGCGGGCCATGCATCGCGTGGCGCTGGCGCAGCTGGAGGGCGGACTCTCGCGCCGTATCGAGACCCTGCGGGAGTCGATTCTGCACCTCGAGGCGCTCATCGCGTACGACATTGACTTTCCCGAGGAGGACGATGGGCCGATGGATCCGGAGCGCATCCGGACCGCGATCGGTGATGTGGAACGGGCGCTGGACACGCTGCTCGCCACGGCGCGCATGGGTGAGCTGTACCGGGGCGGCGCGCTGGTGGTGATCGCGGGCGCGCCCAATGCGGGGAAATCCTCGCTGTTCAATGCGCTACTCGGCAGCGCGCGGGCGATCGTGACGCCGGTACCCGGGACCACGCGCGATGCGATTGAAGCGTTGCTGGATCTGGGGCCATGGCCCGTGCGGCTGGTGGACACGGCGGGACTGCGCGAATCCACCGACGTGGTGGAGCGGCTCGGGATCGAGGTGAGCGAACGCTACCTGGGCGACGCGGACGTGGTACTGGCGTGCGGCGAGTCGGCTGCGACGCTGGCCGCCACCGTGGGGCGTGTCCGGACGCTCACCGATGCGGCGGTGCTCCCGGTTCATACCAAGGACGACCTGGCGGCGGAACGCCACAGCTGTCTGCCGGCCGCCGTGGGGCACGCCGTCGCCGTGAGCGCGCACAGCGGCACAGGGCTCGATGTACTCGCCGAGCGGCTCACCGCATTGCTGACCGGGCGTCATGGTGCCTGCCGACCCGATGCACCGCTGCTGACCCGGGAGCGGCACCGGCGAGCGGTGCGGCAGGCCCGGGATGAGGTCGCGGCCTTCGCGCGAGCCTGGGAGGCGGATGCCGTGCCAGCCACGGTTGCGGCGGTGCACTTGCGCACGGCGATCGGCGCGCTGGAGGAGCTGGTCGGGCTCGTGGATGTGGAGGAGGTACTGGACCGCGTGTTCGCGTCGTTCTGCGTGGGGAAATAGGATTCGCTCCTGGAGTCCCCCTGGTTGCGCGCTACGCCGTTTCCGCGCTGATGTCGCCGGACGCACAGAGCTCCTCCGCGCTCGCGCGGATGGCCCAGGGGAAGCCGTGTTCGGCGATGGCGCTCCGCACCATGCGGCTCCCCAGATAGTAGCCCACACGCTCCGGGATGACGATTCGGTCCAGCCGCCGCTCGTTCTCGCTGGTACCACCGGAGAGGTAGCGCAAGCGGAGCCCCAGGCCCGCCGTATCGAGCTGTGACGCGAGGTGGCGCGCGATCACCGGTTCGAGCTCACGAATGCGCGAGTACTGGCGACGGTGGTATCCGAAATACTCCCAGTCCGCATGGCCCGGACTCACGGCGCGCGCGGTCTCCACCGCCAGTCCCTCGTTCACCAGAAGCTCACGGAGCGGCACCTGATGTCCAGCGTCCCAGTACGAGTAGTTGCCGCCCGCCTCGGCGACGAGTTCGTGCATGCGACTCCGGCTCGTGGGCGATGTGTAGCGTACCACGTGCGCCATTTCATGGGCGAGCCAGAGCGGAATCAGCTCCGGATCGAGGCCGAGTCCGTGGGACCCCGGGTTGGCGACCCCGGTGAAATGCTCGAGGCAGACGAAGGCCATGCCGCGGCCAGCGGCGACGAGCTCGCCGGCGTTCGCCGCGCCCACTCCCACCATGATGACGGTGTCTGCATCGCTGTCCATCTCGAGGAGCGCCGCACAGCGCGCGGCGGTGTCGCGCACGAGTGCCGCGACGTCCATGCGATCCAGCAGGGTGCGGAGGTCATGCCGGTCGGCGTGCATGGTGGCGTGGACAACGTCGGCAAAATGCGGCGAATCGGGGTCCACGACATAATTCCGCCAGTACGGCTCGATGATCTGCCGGTACGTTTCGAAATAGCGCTGATATGCGGCGAAGGGATCAACGCTCTGGATGACGGCGAAGAAATCCGGAACGAGATCGATGAGCATGAATGCAGGGGGCGGTGCGGGAGGAGCGACACACACGACGCGGCGGGATGCGGGAACATAGTCGCGACAGAGAAGCCGAACAAGAGCGTCATGCACCGTGCCGATGCTTCCGATATCAGATCCCGTGCGGCGTCATCGCGTGCCGAACATTCGATCTCCGGCGTCGCCCAGCCCCGGCAGAATGTATCCGTTCGCATTGAGTTCACGATCCAGCGCCGCCGCGTAGATTCTTACATCGGGATGCGCGACGGCCAGCCGGCGCACACCCTCGGGCGCGGCCACGATGCACACGAGGCGAATATCCCGGGCACCGGCGCGCTTGAGTGACGTCACCGCAGCAGCGGCGCTCCCGCCGGTGGCGAGCATCGGGTCGAGCACGAAGAAGTGCCGCTCACGGGCCTCGCCCGGCACCTTGAAGTAGTAGTCCACTGGTTCCAGCGTCGCGTGATCGCGATAGAGGCCGATGTGGCCCACGCGCGCCGATGGCACGAGGCGCAGCACGCCTTCCACCATGCCGAGTCCGGCGCGGAGCACGGGCACCAGCGTGAGCTTCTTTCCGCTCACGCGCCAGCCCGCCGCCTGCTCGAGGGGCGTCTCCACCGTCACGCGTTCGAGCGGCAGATCGCTCGTGGCCTCATAGGCCATGAGCATGGCAATCTCCTCCACCAGTTCCTTGAACAACTTGGTGGGCGTGATGCGGTCACGCAGGATGGTCATCTTGTGCTGCACCAGCGGATGCTGTGAGACGACCAGATTGCCGGCGGCGGGGGTGGTGTGCATGGCCGCGAAAGCTAGTATCTTCGCTCGCATGAAAGAATATCAGGCGGTTGTGCTGCGGCTCACGCGTAGGAGCCAGGACGACGAGGACACGATCACCGATCTTCTGAACGAGCGCAGTAGGAGTGGATGGGAGCCGGCGCTCATGTCACAGGACGGCCAGCGGATGACGCTCGTCTTCCAGCGACAGTCCGCGGCGGAGTTGCAGCGCTAGCGTGGAGATTACGTTTGTCGGTGCTGCCCGCGAGGTTACCGGGTCGTGCCATCTCATTCACGTCAATGGTCATACGGTGGCCCTGGATTGCGGGCTGTTTCAGGGCCATCGCACCGAAGCACACGACAAGAATCGCGCACTCCCGCTCCCGGTGGACAAGCTGGATGCTCTCGTGCTCTCCCACGCGCACATTGACCACTGCGGGCGACTTCCCTTCCTGGTCGCGCAGGGCTATACCAACCGCATCTGGGCCACCGCGGCTACGCGCGATCTCACGGCGGTCATGCTCGCCGACTCCGCCCACATTCAGGAAAAGGACGCGGAGTTTCTCGCGCGCAAGCACCGGGACGCGGACCCGCCGCTCTACACCATGCGCGATGCGGCCTGCGTGGCCGATCTCATGGTGGGAGTCCCCTATGGGCAGAGCTTCGACGTCGTGCCTGGGGTGCGCGCGACGTACGTGGACGCCGGTCACATTCTGGGGTCGGCGTCGGTGATCCTCGACTGCACCGAAGGGACTGACACGCGTCGCCTGGTCTTCTCGGGCGACATCGGGCGGCGAGGCCTCCCGATCATTCGCGACCCCGTGCCACCGGACGGCGCGGATGTGGTCATCATGGAGTCCACGTACGGCGACCGGGATCACGGCCCCATGGACACGAGCCGCGCCACGCTGGCGCGCATCATCACGGAGACTGCCGGGCGTGGCGGCAAGGTGCTCATCCCCGCCTTCGCCCTCGGCCGAACGCAGGACGTCGTGTATGATCTGCACGCCATGCTCCGGGCGGGGGAGATCCCGTCCATCCCGATCTTCATTGACAGTCCGCTCGCGACGGACGTGACGACGGTCTTCCAGATGCACCCGGAGGTGCGCGACCACCGGGAGAACCTGGTCCAGGAGGTGCCACGGCTCTTCCAGTTTCCACTGGCGCAGTACACGCGCGACGCCACGGAATCCAAGGCACTCAACAGCCGACCCGGCCCCATGATCATTATCGCGGCGTCGGGCATGTGCGAGAGCGGGCGTATCCTGCACCATCTGGCCAACAATGCAGCGGATCCGCGCACGACGATCCTCATCGTGGGGTTCCAGGCGGAGCATACCCTTGGGCGACGCATCGTGGAACGCCGCGAGACCATCCGGATCTTCGGCGAGGATGTGCCGCTGCGTGCGCGCGTCGAGGTGCTCGATGGCTACTCGGCACATGCCGACCGGAAGGAGCTGCTCTGGTGGCTGGACTCCGTGCGCGCGGCGTCTCCAAAGCTGCGGCAGGTGTACCTGGTGCACGGCGAACCCGAGGCTCAGGATGCGTTTGCCGCGGTGCTTGCACGCCAGGGATGCCGCGTGAGCTGCCCGACGCCGCGTCTGCGCGTGCCATTCTGAGATATTGTGGCATGACCACTTCGAGCTCGCCCGGTGGTAACAAGGCCCGCATGGAGGCAGCGGAGCGCATCCTGCGCTCCGCCGTGCGCTGCATCGTGACCTCCGGCGCATCCGCCGTCACGATGCACGACGTAGCCGAAGAGGCAGGCGTGAGCAAGGGCCTCATTCATTATCACTTCCACGACAAGGCAACACTGCTCGCGCGGGCAGTGGAGTGGATGACGCGCATGGTCGTCGCGCGGGAGACACGGGCGCTGGCGGCGTCCACGCCGCGACATGCCATTGACGATCTCTGGACGTGGCTCGCCGCGGAGCTGGAGCGCGGGCACCTGCGCGTGCTGCTCGAGCTCGCCGAGTGGCGCGAGCCACTGGTGGTGCGCGCGATCCAGGCGTCGGCCGCCACACGCCGAGCGGCAGCCGTCGCATCCATCGAGCAGCTTTTCGCACTGCTTGCTCTCAGGCCGCGCATTCAGCCGGAGCTGCTGGCCGACGTCGTGGTGCCATTCATTGACGGACTGGCGGTGGCGACGCAGGTGGATCCCGCGTTCAACGCCCGCGCGGCGTTCGATGTGCTGTGGCTCTCACTGCTGGGACTCGCCGAATGAGCGGGTGATGCAGGCGACGCGCTCCGGCTGTAGCTTCTGATCCATGAGGCGTCGTACGCATCGTAGCGCACGTATCGCCGGCGCGGTGGTGGCGCTGATCGTTCTGGCGTGGATTGGCACCGTGATCGCCGTCGTTCTGGTGGGTCGGCGCGACGACGCGCGTTCGGCCGATGCCATAGTCGTCCTGGGCGCGGCGCAATATGAGGGGCGGCCCTCCCCCGTGCTGCGCGCGCGCCTCGATCACGTGCTCGAGCTCTGGCGGCGCGGCCTGGCGCCCGTCATCATCGTGACCGGGGGCACGGGAGTCGGCGACACCACGAGCGAAGCCATGGTCAGCCGGAAGTACCTGTTGGAACACGGGGTGCCGGACAGCGTTGTGATCATGGAGACGCATGGGTTGACGACGATCCAGTCGCTGCGCGCCGTGTCGAGTATTGTTGCGGCCTTGCCCGGGAAGACGGTCATTCTGGTGAGCGATCCTTTTCACATGCTCCGACTTTCGATTCTGGCTCGGCATTTGGGACTGACGCCATTTACGTCGCCGACCAGAACGAGCCCGATTTCTGCCAGTGCCGGCGTCCGCTGGAAATATGTGTTCTCGGAGTCCATGAAAGTACCTTTGACGATTTTGCTCGAATTCAGGCGTAGCTGAGCCATTCCTGTCGATATAGTGGCGCTATACAGTTGTAATAATCGTGCTCATTGTCGTGCAGGCGAATCGCCGTTGGCATCAGGCGCTGGTCGCCGACGAGGTCATCTGATCGATGTGGTTGGCTAAACACCTGTCCATTCGGCTCTTGCGCAGTTGGAAAGCTCTGATACATTGACGCCGCTTCACGAGTCTCATCGCCCACCCATGCATCCACTGGAGACACGCCGCAACGTCGGCATCGCGATCAGACGGCCATTGCACACCTCTAGCCCCCTGTCATGGGGACACGTACATGTAGGTAATGCAGGATTCCTCGCTGCTCTCATTCGGAGGGAATGATATGCCCGTCACTCGGCAGTTCGCGCTCGCTGCAGCAGTGATGTTCGTGGCTGGCGCAGCACGTGCGCAGGAGCAGGTGGAGACAACGAAGAAAGCGATGCAGGCGCCGACGTTCACGTCCGTCAGCAATGAAATGCTCCTCGGCGCACGCAATGACGGCAAGAACTGGCTCACCTTCGGCCGGGACTACACGAATCAGCGATGGTCCCCGCTCCGTCAAATCACCAGCGCGAACGTCCGCACGCTGCAGCTCCGGTGGATCTACCAGACCGGCATCTCCCGGCTGGGCTCCTTCGAAACCAGTCCGGTGGTGGTTGACGGCGTGATGTACGTGACCACGCCGTACAACACGCTCATGGCGGTTGACGCGCGCACCGGCCGACAGATCTGGCGCTATGAATACAAGCAGTCCATTGCCTCGCCGATCTATTGCTGCGGTCCGAATAATCGTGGCGTGGCGATTTCCGGCAACATGGTCTACATGGCCACACTGGATGCGCACCTGGTCGCGCTCGACGCCAAGACCGGAGACGTGACGTGGGACGTGCAGGTCGCGGACCCCGAAGCGGGCTACAGCGAGACGATGGCGCCGCTGATCATCGACAACATGGTGATCGTCGGCATCTCGGGAGCTGAATACGGCATTCGCGGCTTCGTCCGGGCGTACGACAAGAGCAACGGGAAACAGATCTGGAACTTCTACACGCTTCCCGACAAGGGGTGGGAAGGCAATTTCGCCACGCACACGAACGAGGGCGATGATCTGAAGCGCGACATCGCGGCGGAAAAGTCCGCGTTGGCCCAGTATGGCGACGCGTGGCAGCGTGGTGGCGGGTCGGTCTGGATGACGCCTTCCTACGACCCTGATACGCACATGCTCTACTTCGCCGTGGGCAATCCGTCGCCGGATCTCGATGGTTCGGTTCGTCCTGGCGACAACCTCTATACGGAATCCATCGTGGCGGTTGACGCCCGGACCGGCGAATACAAGTGGCACTACCAGGAAGTGCCGCATGATGTCTGGGACTTCGATGCAACGAGCCCGACCGTGCTCGTGACGCTGAAGGGCGGGAAGAAGGCGCTCGCGGAAGCGGGGAAGACTGCCTACGTGTACATTCTGGACGCGGCGACGGGCAAGCTGATCCACCGCTCCGATGAGTTCAACCGGCACGAGAACTATTTCGCCCAGCCCACGCCCGAGGGTGTGCGGATGCTGCCGGGTGCGAATGGCGGGTCGGAATGGTCGCCACCCGCCGTGAATCCAACGCTGGGCTACATGTACGTCCTGGGGTTGGAGCAGCCCATGAATTACATCACGCACAGCGCGCCGCTGGAGAAGGGAAAGCTCTGGCTGGGCTCGGCGTTCAAGGCAGTGCCAGGCGAGCAGCAATACGGGACGTTCACGGCAATCGATCTGAATACCGGCAAGCGGGCGTGGCAGGTGAAGACCGATCAACCGATGATCGGTGGCGCGCTCGCCACGGCGGGCAATCTCGTCTTTACGGGCGAGGGGGACGGGCACTTCAACGCCTACGACGCAAAAACGGGGAAGCAGCTCTGGACCTTTCAGGCGGGGGCAGGGTGCAATGCGCCGCCGGTGACCTACACGGTTGATGGCAAGCAGTACGTCGCGGTCGCGTGTGGAGGCAATTTCCAGCTCGGCTATCCTCTGGGTGACGCCGTGCTGGTGTTCGCGCTGCCAGGTGGCAAGTAGGAGCACCGGCCGGGCGACGGCGGTTGCGGCGAGCACAGGAGTGCTCGTTTGCGCCGCCTTTCTGGCCGGACACAGAGTGGCGCGAGCGACGCAGGAGCCGCGCCACCCGGCGCTGCTGACGGGCGCCGACTGGGCCGCGTTCGGCTCGCAGGGCAAGGAGGCGTACCTGAAGGGATTCATCGCGGGCGCTGCGGCGGAGCAGGTTCGCGCCAATGCCGCAGACAGTGGTTCGTTGAGCGATAGCAGCGCCGTGTCGAGCGCCGCCGTCGCGAAGCTGCTGACCGCCGGGGATCTCCGGTTCTCGTATGCGCCGTCGGTGTATGCGGCGCAACTCGATGACTACTACTGGTGGAAGAATCACGGGACCGTTCCCATCGTGGATGCCATGATCAGCATCAACAAGCGGATGAAACAGCCCTAGCGTGCCGCTCCCGTACTCCGGTCACCGCTGAAAGCAGGAGGTGGTTCTCGTCGCGCTATTCACTTGATTGCTCCGCGTTGCCGCGTGATGGCGGGTTCGCTACGCAGCGTCGCGTCGTTGGTCGTCGCGGTTTCCTCAGTCCTCAATTCAGTCTGGGAGAAGCAGCCATGAAACGATTCGCTCTCTGGTGCACTGCTTTATCTCTCGCGGGCGCGGGGGCCTTGAAGGCTCAGGCGCTCACCATGCAGATGAGCAACGGCTGGGCGTTCACATTTTCCGGAAACGTCAACGCCTTCCTCATGTACACGGATGGGAAGGTCAAGACGCCGGGCGCTATTGTCGGAGGACTTGTTCCCGCGGAGCAGATAAGCCGTATCCGGACGGGGTTGCTGCCCGGGTTCGCGACGTTTGAAGCGAAGGGCAAGGAAGCAGGGCTCGACCTGGGCGTGCATTTCGGCTTTGCGCCACAGATCAACAGCAACAGCCTGCACGACAACTTCGGCGCGCAGATTGACTTTCGTCAGATGTACCTGACCGTAGGCGGCTCGTGGGGTCAGATTCTCGCCGGCCGTGAGATCGGATTGTATGAACGGCAGAACATCCTCACCGACATGACGCTCTTCGGCACGGGCGCCAGCGGAGGCGGACTGGCCGCGGGTGGTACAACACTCGGCCGTATCGGGTTCGGCTACATCTATCCAAACTTCAACGCCCAGATCACATACAGCACACCGGCCGGCAAGCCGGCGCAGCTTTCCGTTGGGGTGTTCGATCCGAGCGTGGTGTGCGGACCGAGTCCATGCGCCAGCGCCAGCGATGCTTCCTATCAGGGGACCAAGACGCCGCGGGTCGAGGCTGAAGCCACCTGGACGGGTACCATGGGTACCGCCGCCGAGGGAGCGAGTGCGAACAAGATTATGCTCTGGGTCAATGGCATGATGCAGAACACCAAGCAGTCCGTCTCGCCCGATGTCAGCCCGAATAACAGCATTACCTCAGCTGGCGCCGGCGGTGGTATCAAGCTCGATGTGTCGGGGTTCTCTCTGATGGGGTCGGGCTACTACGGTGACGGTGTCGGCACCACCCTCATGTTCGGACAGCTGGACGGCAGCGCCGTGGATTTTGATGGCGGCAAGCGCAAGTCGTACGGCTACATCGGCCAGATCACCTTCACGCCGACAGCGAGCAAGTGGACGGTGGGTGCGAGTTACGGATCCAGCATGCTCAAGCAGACCGACGCCGAGATCGCCGCCGGTACGGCGGCGGACCTGGTGAAGGACAACTCGGCCTTTGACGGCATGCTCACGTTGCAATGGACCAAGGCGCTCAAATGGGTCGCCGAGTATACCTATGCCCAGTCCAAGGCATTCTCCGCTGCCAAGACGGCGTCGAACCAGGTCTCCACAGGGTTGATGCTTACCTTCTGACGAGCGATCGGATGCCGGATGCAATGCCGCGGGCGCTCCCGTAGGGGGACCTTCCGCGGCGTTGTTTCCTGGGAGACCGGCAACGGCCTGGCTGGGTGGAAGAGGGGGTGGCAACCGGCTGGAACAAGTGCTATTGAACAGGGAAGGAACGGAGGCGCAGGACGCGTCAGCGCAGTGGAGACCTGCGCGGCATCCCTTGCTTGACACACGGGAAACGCGCCTTCAGTTTCTGAACCGCGGGCCGAATCCCCAGGGCTGGAACGGCGACGATGCCGTGCTGTGCACGAGCTCCGCTATCCGAACGGATGGGGCTTCGCGGTGCAATGCTGCCCATATTGCCATGCTGGAACGTTCCAGCAATGCGGCCGCACCAGTCCGACGCCGCGCACGCGACTCGGGAGTACGAGGAGAGTCATGACGGGCAGCCATGAGGCGTACCGTCATACATAATTGAGAAGTGATCGAGCGCGACGCTGCGCCGGCTGGGTACCACACGAATCGCCGATCGACCGATTTCAACTCACACGTCGAATGCCGACAGGTAGGGTTGCGATGGTCTGCAGTGAGCGAAGTCCACCTCGCGCCTGACGCGCGCCCTTCCGCCACACGTTCGGCGAAATGTGACGTGTAGCGGCCGCAGGGTTGTGAAGCGGCCTGGACGCGGTGTGGTCCGTACCGCGACCCTGCCCAATCCTCACTCTCCACTCAAGGGGCAGCATCCTATGAATCGGTTTACCCGCGTTTCTTCCTGGGCAGCCATGGTTGGAGCTCTCGCAGTTGGCGCTGCCAGCGCTGGCGCGCAGCAGCAGCTGATCGAGGCGTCCAAGAACGCCAACCAGTGGGTCATGACGGGGCGCACCTATGACCTGCAGCGGCACAGCCCGCTCAAGCAGATCACGACCGCCAACGTCAAGGACCTCCACGTGGCGTGGTCCTTCTCGACCGGTGTTCTGCGCGGACACGAAGGGAATCCGCTTGTAGTGGGTCATGTCATGTATCTCCACTCGGCGTTCCCGAACAAGGTGTATGCGCTCGACCTGGCGAAGGACGGTGCACCACAGATCTGGCAGTTCACTCCGGAGCAGTCCGCCGATGCGATTCCGATCGCCTGTTGCGACGTCGTGAATCGCGGTCTGGCCTACAGTGCGAAGTACGACCGACTGTACATCGAACTGCTCGCGGGCGATCTGCTCGCGCTTGACGCCAAGACCGGCAAGCAGGTCTTCCGCGTGAACAACGCGGACTACAAGAAAGGCGAGACCATGACCAACGCACCGCTCGTCGTGGGCGATGTGGTCATCGCCGGCATTTCCGGCGGCGAGTTCGGCGTGCGCGGCAGCGTCACGGCGTACAGCGCGGCCGATGGCAAGCGTCTCTGGCGCGGTTACAGCACTGGTCCTGACAACGAGGTGCTGATCACCGACAAGACGCTCAAGTCTCCCTATCCCTCCGATCAGGGCAAGGATCTCGGCGTCTCGACGTGGCAGGGAGACCAGTGGCAGCGGGGTGGTGGCACGACGTGGGGCTGGTATTCCTACGACCCGGAGCTGAACCTGTTCTACTATGGCTCCGGCAATCCCGGTGTCTGGAACCCCGATCAACGTCCTGGCGACAACAAGTGGTCGATGTCGCTGTGGGCGCGCAATCCCGAGACCGGCGAAGTTCGCTGGGTCTATCAGATGACGCCGCATGATGCGTGGGACTATGATGGCGTCAATGAGAACGTGCTGTTCGATCATGGCGGGCAGAAACTGCTGGCGCACTTCGATCGCAACGGCTTCGGCTACACGCTGGATCGGACGACCGGCAAGGTGATCGTGGCCAACCCTTACGGGCCGGTGAACTGGGCCTCGAAGATTGACCTCACGACGGGCCGGCCAGTTGAGAATCCGTCGAAGCGGACCAGTGCCAAGGGCAATACGGAAGGCATCTGCCCGGCGGCGATCGGGTTCAAGGATCAGCAGCCCTCGTCGTACGATCCGGACAACGGTCTGTTCTTCGTTCCGACCAACAACATCTGCATGGACTATGAGGGCGTCGAGGTGAAGTACTCGGCGGGCCAGCCCTACGTCGGCGCCATCGTGCGGATGTACCCGGGCCCTGGTGGTAACCGCGGTGCGGTGATTGCCTGGGATCCCATCAAGGGCAAGATCGTCTGGAAGGACAACGAGAACCTGGCCGCGTACGGCGGCACGCTGAATACAGCCGGCGGGATCGTGTTCTACGGGACCATGGAAGGCTGGTTGAAGGCAGTCGATGCCAAGACCGGCAAACTGCTGTGGAAGTTCAAGACGCCATCCGGCATCATTGGGAATCCGATGACCTACGTCGGACCTGATGGCCGGCAGTATGTCGCGGTGCTCTCCGGGATAGGTGGTTGGGCGGGCATCGGCGTTGCCGCAGGTATTGGCGCCGAGGATCCAACGGCAGGACTGGGCGCGCTGGGCGCGTTCGGGGACGCTGGCAGCTACAGCACTCAGGGTGGCGTGCTGACCGTGTTCGCGCTGGACAAGGCGGGCACGAAGTAGCACCGCATGATTTGGCTCAAATCTGGTGCCGGAGCGGTTGTTCCGGCACCAGGTTTGCCCCTGAATTCTTCGTAGCGTTCTTCGGGCTCTTCCAGAAGGTCATCATGCGGTGGTCGTCGTTTCCCATTGCTGTACTCGTTACCGGTCTGGCCGTTTCTTCCTTCCCATCGAGCCTGCACGCCCAGGCGGACACATCAACGAATGAAGTCTCGCTGAGCGCGCTCCCGGTCGTGGACGCCTGGAAAACCATCCATGCGCTTCGCGTCTGCGGCGACCCGGACAACATGCCGTTCTCCGATTCACTGCGGCAGGGGTTTGAGGACAAGATCGCGGATGTGATCGCGAACGCGCTCGGGGATTCCGTGACCTATGTCTGGTGGCCGCATCGGCGGGGATTCATACGCAGCACGCTGAGCGCCAAGACGTGTGATGTGGTGATGGGCCTGCCCACCGGCTACGATCCCGTTATCGAGACCAAGCCGTACTATCGATCGACATACTACGTGGTATCGCGCGACGATCGCCACATCATGATCTCCTCGCTCGATGATCCGGCGCTCAGGACGCTGAAGATCGGCGTCAGTCTCATTGGTGAAGACTATACGAATACGCCGCCGAGCGAAGCACTGGGCGCGCGCGGCATCGTGAAGAACGTGCGCGGCTACAGCACATTCTACGATCCGGAGAACAATCCGAACGACATCATGAATGCCGTCATCGACGGCAAGGTGGACGTTGCGCTCGTCTGGGGGCCCGTCGCGGGTTATTACGCGAAGCACTCGTCGGTGCCCCTGCGACTGACCGCGTTGCCCGACTCGGACCGCACGGGTATTCAGCTCGCGTACGATGTCGCGCTGGGAGTACGCCACGCGGATCGCGAATTCCGCGACAAGCTGAATGAAATCCTGGAACAGAAGCACGACGAAATTCTGCAGATTCTGCATGAGTTCAACGTGCCCATGCTCCCGATCACTTCCCACTGACGAC
>Ga0207707_10000143_pt1 | contig 74226 bp, 67 predicted proteins | sample KBSC83BmetaG_FD_184336 | JGI IMG/M metagenome (GOLD analysis project Ga0207707, IMG submission 184336) | Corn rhizosphere microbial communities from Kellogg Biological Station, Michigan, USA - KBS C8-3B metaG (SPAdes) (version 2) | ecosystem: Host-associated > Plants > Roots > Rhizosphere ... | reverse complement strand
AGGATGTCCTTGGACTCGTGGATCATCATGCGCGCCAACTCCTCGTCGGTCTGGCCACCGGTGACGCGCAGCAGGTCCTCCCAGAACTCCTCTTCGGTATAGGGGCCGGTCAGGATCTCCGTTGCCGCGTCATGGGCGCAGCGCATGTTGCGGGTGTGGCGGGTGTTGCCGCCGCGATAGAACTTTGGCGCGCCTTCCAGCACCAGCACCGAGGCGCCGAGCCGCCTTGCGCTGATGGCGGCGCACAAAGCGGCGTTGCCGCCACCGATGACGAGAACGTCGAACTTGCGATTAAAATCGACCATGCAGTCTTGTTAGCTTTGTTGACATGGAAAGCAAAGCGGGAGCCGCCGGATGCCTGCCCGGCCGGCTCGCACGCCTAGGCCGTGACGGCCTCGCGGGTCTCGATGGTTTTGCCGCCGCGATAGACGGTGAGGGCCGCGATGATGCCGAGCGCCGCGCCGAACATCAGCCAGTAGCAGGGCGAGGCCTTGTCGCCGGTCTTGTCGATCAACCAGGTCGAGGCGAACGGCGTAAAGGTGCCGAACAGCCCGGCCGCCAGCGCAAAGGCCAGCGAGAAGCAGGTGGTGCGGACATGCGCAGGCACGATCTCGACCAGACAACCCAGCATCGTGCCGCTGTAGACGCCGAAATAGAACGAGAACATCATCTCGACCGCCAGCAGCTTGCCGAACGACGGATCGGTCACGAGCCAGTGCAGCACCGGATAGGCCGTAAGCAGGGAAAGCACCGCGATGGCCACCAGCACCGGCTTCCGTCCGATCCGGTCGGACAGCGCGCCGCCGACGGGATTCCAGATGAAGTTGGTCACCGCGACCAGCAGCGTGACCAGCAGCGCATCCTGGGTCGACAGTTTCAGCACGGTCTTGCCGAAGGTCGGCGTGTAGACAGTCACGAAATAGAAGGTGGTGGTGGTCAGCACCGCGATCATCATGCCGAGAACGACGATGCGCCAGTTCGCGATGGCCGAGGCGAACACTTCGCTGGCGGTCGGATGCTTCTTCATGGCCAGAAACGCCGGGGTTTCCTCCAGCGTCCGGCGCAGGAAGAAGATCACGGGAATGATCAGGCAGCCGACGAAGAAGGGAATGCGCCAGCCCCAGGCCGCGACCGTCGCCGCCGGCATGCTCTCGCTCAGGATATAGCCCAGGATCGAGGCCACGAAGATCGCGACCTGCTGGCTCGAGGACTGGAACGAGGTGTAGAAGCCGCGATTGCCGGGCGTGGAAATCTCGGCGAGATAGACCGAGACGCCGCCGAGCTCGACGCCGGCGGAAAAGCCCTGCAGCAGCCGGGCGATCAATACGATGACCGGTGCGGCGATGCCGATGGTCGCGTAGGACGGGCAGATGGCGATCACGACCGTGCCGATCGCCATGATCGAGAGCGTGACGATCAGGCCCTTGCGGCGGCCGATGCGGTCGATATAGGCGCCGAGCACGATCGCGCCGACCGGGCGCATCAGGGCGCCGAGCCAGAACACCCCGAAGGCATTGAGCAGCGCCGCGGTCTCGTTGTCGGAGGGGAAGAACGCTTTCGCAATCGCGCTGGCATAGAAGCCGAACAGGAAGAAGTCGAACTGCTCGAGGAAATTGCCGCTGGTGGCGCGGAGGATGGCGCCGACGCGCGACTTGATCACGGGTACCTGCGTGGCTGCGGCTTCTGACATGGACGAATTCCCCCGTCTTGATCGTGCGGCCGGTTGCGGAAACGCCCCGCGCCAGCCAGCAGTTAGTATGGTGAGACAATCTGCCACGCCTCGCTGACGCGACCAACCGGAAATCAGGCCGTGCCTGCGCATAGTTGGCCTGTGCGGCCCGGCGGTACTTCAGGCCTGTTCTTCAGGCCTTATTCTTCACGCCTTGTTCTTTGGCCGACGCCAGCAGCCATTGCCGGAACGCCTTCAGCTTTGGCGGCTCGGCCGCGCCTTCCGGCGACACCAGGTAGAAGCCGGCGTCGGCGGGCAGGGCGATGTTGAAGGGAACCACGAGCCTTCCCTTGGCGATGTCGTCCTGGACATAGGAGGTCCGCCCCATCGCCACCCCGATCCCGTCGATCGCCGCCTGCACCGTCATCAGGTTCAGGTCGAAGGTGATGCCGGGCTGCTTGGAAATATCGGACGGCAGGCCGGCCGCCGTCAGCCATTGTCGCCAGTCGTCGCTGTTGGTGCTGGTGTGGAGCAGCACGTGGTCGCGCAAATCTTCCGGCGTCCGCAGTGGCCGCTTGCCCGCGAGCAGCGCGGGACTGCACACCGGAAACACCTCGTCCGCCATCAGCCATTCGGCGCGCACGCCCGGCCAGTGGCCGCGGCCGTAGCGGATCGCGGCATCGACATTGCCATTCTTGAAGTCGACCATCGCGGTCGAGGTGGTGAAGCGGACGTCGATGCCGGGATGGGCCTCCTGGAACGCGGTGAGCCGCGGCAGCAGCCATTTGGCGGCGAGCGAGGCCAGCGTGGAGACCGTCAGGACCTTGTCGTCCTCCTTGCGCAGCAGCCGATCGGTCGCGAGCCGGAGATCGTTGAAAGCGGCGCGGACGCCGGGGAGGTAGTCGCGCGCCTGCGGGGTCAGCGCGAGTGCCCGGTTTTTGCGGACGAACAGGCGGATGCCCAGTTCCTCCTCCAGCCGCCGGATCTGATGGCTGATCGCGGTTTGCGTGACGTTCAGCTCGGACGCGGCCTGGGTAAAGCTCAGATGCCGCGCGGCCGCCTCGAACGCCCGCAATCCGTTGAGCGAAGGCAGTCTCGCGGTCATTTAAGATTTCCGAAATACATGACGTTATTTCATCCGAAACGGTACAAAGTGTCGTTTGTGGATCGCCCCCGAAGCGCAGATATTGGCTTCTAAAGATAGCTTCAGGAGCTGAAAATGTCCACTTTGACCCACGAAACGATGACAAATCATCATGTTTTGGGTGTTTTGGCCCAGGTCAGCGAGACCCTCCATACCTGGCGGCAGCGCTACCGCACCCGTCAGGAACTCGCGCAATGGACCGACCGCGACCTCCACGACGTCGGCCTCTCCAAGGGCGACATCGCTTTCGAGACCGAAAAGCCGTTCTGGCGGGCCTGATAAAGGCAGCCTCGGCCGGCGCCGCCTCCATAGAGGGACGCCGGCCTGTTTCTTTGCCCGACGGGAGCCGGCCATGATGAAGCTTCGGTACGACGATCTCCGGCAATATTCCGACGTGCTGCGCTCGCGCCGGGGCGAGGCAGTCACCGTGCGCTTTGTCGAGCCGCGCGACGGCGAGGAATTGCAGAATTACTTCCGTTCGCTGTCGTCCCGCTCGCGCTACAACCGCTTCCTCGGCGCCCTGAGCGAACTGCCGCAGCCGGTGTTGGAGCGTTTCACCCATATCGGCGAGGCCGCGGGGTTCACCGTGGTTGCGACCATGACGATCGACGGCTTCGAAACCATCGTCGGCGAGGCGCGTTACGCGTTCTACCCCGAGGACGAGAGTTTCGAGTTCGGCGTGTCGATCGACGACCGCTGGCAGGGCCAGGGCATCGGCGCCGCGCTGTTGAAGAATCTGGAATGCCGGGCTGCAGCGCTCGGGGCCCGAAGCCTGTTCGGCGATACGCTGCGCTCCAACGAGGGCATGATGGGACTGGCGCGCAAGTCTGGCTACGCCTTCGCCAATCATCCCGATGACTGGAAGCTCGTGCGCTTCGAGAAGGCCCTCAATATCACGCCGAAGGATATTCCCTGTGCGAGCTGGCGCATCGCGGCGGCTTCGCGCGAAGCGGCGGCGCTTGCGAACTGACCGTCAGCTTCCCCTGAACACAGGCTTGCGCTTGTCGATGAAGGCCTGCACCGCTTCCTTGTGATCGGCGGTCGTGGTCAGGCGGACCAGCCGCATCGCCTCGTGGTCGCGGGCGGTGGCGAAATCAAACAACAGCGCCTCGTCGAGATTGTCCTTCATGTAGCGCAGCGCGAGCGTCGGGCCCTCGGCCATGGATTTCGCGAGCGCAAAGGCTTCTTCCTGCAATTTGTCATCCGGCACCACGCGGTTGACGAGGCCGATCGCCTCGCAGCGCGCCGCCTCGACTTTCTCCGCCGTGAACATCAATTCGCGCGCTCGCGCGGTGCCGACCAGCCGCGTCAAGAGCCATGCGATGCCGTAATCGCCGCTGAGCGCGACACGCAGGTAGCCGGTCGAAACGAACGCCGATTGCGCCGCTATGCGGATATCGCAGGCCATGGCGAGCGCAAGGCCTGCGCCGACCGCGGGGCCCGGCAGAGCGGCAATGGTCGGCTTGCGCACCGATGCCAGCGCGCCGGTCAGAAGCCGCTGCCGCTCCTGCAGATCCGCGACCTTCTCGTCATAGGACATTTCCAGCTTCTTCTTGTCGCGGTGCGCGCCCATGCCCTTGACGTTGCCGCCGGCGCAGAAGGCCTTGCCCGCGCCGGTGAGCAGGAGGACGCCGACATCCGGGTTCTCGCCGCAGGTCCGGATCATGGTCCGCAGCGCCGGCGTCAGCGTGTCCGACATGGCATTGCGGACCTCGGGGCGGTTCAGCGTAATGATGGCGACGCGGTCGCGGATCACGCAGAGCAGTTCGTCCGTGCCGGTGTCGATTTTGGTTCCGTTGGCTTCTGCGGTGGCTGCGTCGCTCATGATGATTCCTCCTATCAGATTTTCCGTCATTGCGAGCGAAGCGAAGCAATCCATGCTTCCGCAAACAGAAAACTGGATTGCTTCGTCGCTTCGCTCCTCGCAATGACGATGGTGTTCAAAACTTCTCCACCCATGGCCGCAATTCAAGTTCCCAGGTCCAGGCGCTGCGCGGCTGTTGCAGGACGTTCCAATAGCTCAATGCGATCGCATCCGGATCGAGGAACGAATCCGGCTTCTCGGGCGGATCGAGACGGGTGGCGCTGCGGATGCCGCCGTCGATGACGAAATGCGCGACATGAATACCCTGCGGCGACAATTCGCGCGCCATGCTTTGCGCCAGCCCGCGTAGCGCGAACTTGCCCATCGCGAATGGCGCCGATTGCGCATAGCCCTTCACGCTGGCCGAGGCGCCCGTGAACAGGATCGCGCCGTGCTTGTTCGGGAGCATGCGCTTCGCGGCCTGCTGCGCCACCAGGAAGCCGCCATAGGCGCTGACCGCGATCGCGTTCGCGACTTCCGAGGGCACCAGGTCGACGAAGGCGCCGCGCGACCGGCCGCTCGCGTTATAGACCACGAGATCGGGCGTCGCGATCTCGCGCTCGACCAGGCCGAACAGCCGCTCCACCTCGTCGGGGTCGGCGGCGTTGCAGGCATAGGCCTGCGCGCCGGTCTCGCGGCAAAGAGCCCCCAGCTTCTCGATCTTGCGCGCGGCGAGCGCGACATTGATCTTCTCGCGCGCGAGCAGCCTCGCCAGCGAGGCGCTGAGGCCTTCGCCGGCGCCGACGATGAGGGCGGTCTTGTATTTTGGCATTTCCATGGGCGGTGTTTCCTTGGCTGGACTGTAGCGGTTCGCAGGCGGGCTGACAGCGAAAAAGCGGGCCGGGTATGCCGGATACGAGGACGTGGTCCCGGACGAGGTGTAATAGTCATCTAAACACATGAGGAAGCGATCGGGGATTTTCAATGCAGCCGCTCAAGACACAGCGTGACGTTTTCGCGAGCCAGCCGGGTCTGCTCGCGCCGGACACCAGCGGAATGAATTTCTACCGTGCCGATCCGGCGCTGGCGGACCTGCTGCGGCTCTATTTGCCGGAAGAATTATTTCGGCATATCGAGCCGCATCTCGACCGGCTGGGCGAATTGGCGGGCGGCCATCTCGACGAATGCGCGCGGCTTGCCGACCGGCATGGACCGGTCCTGCACCAGCGCGACAAGTTCGGCCGCGACACGCAGTGGATCGAATACCACCCGGCCTATCGCGAGCTCGAGCGCGCCGCCTTCGGCGAGTTCGGCATCCACGCGCTGTCGCTCCGCAAGGGCATCATGGGCTGGCCGGACAAATATCCCGTCGTCGCCAAGCATGCCTTCACCTTCCTGTTCAACCAGACCGAATTCGGCATGGGCTGCCCGATCAACGTCACCGACGGCTGCGCAAAACTGCTCGCGAATTTCGGCAGCGAGGCGCTGAAGGCGAAATATCTCGACGGCCTGACGCAAACCGATATGGCGAAGCTGACCCAGGGCGGCCAGTTCATGACGGAGAAGGAAGGCGGCTCGGACGTCGGCACGTTGACGACGACCGCCGTGCAGGAAGGCGATCGCTGGCGTCTTCATGGCGAGAAATGGTTCTGCTCCAATGCCGACGCGAAAGTCGTGATGCTGCTGGCGCGCCCGGAAGGCGCGCCTCCGGGCACGCGCGGCGTTGGCCTGTTCCTGATGCCGCGCTTCCTCGACGACGGCTCGCAGAATCACTACCGGATCGTGCGCCTGAAGGACAAGCTCGGCACCCGCTCGATGGCCTCGGGCGAAATCAAGCTCGAAGGCGCGATTGCGTATGCCGTCGGCAAGCTCGACCGCGGCTTTGTGCAGATGGCCGAGATGGTCAATTCGTCGCGGCTTTCCAACGGCGTCAAATCGACCGCACTGATGCGCCGCGCCTATCACGACGCGATGACGGTAGCGAAGAACCGCGTGGTGTTCGGCAACCGCATCATCGACCTGCCGCTGGGACGGCGGCAACTGCTGAAGATCATGCTGGCGACCGAGCAGGCGCTGTCGATGAGCTTTCTCACGGCGGATGCGCTCGATCGCGCCGAGGCCGGCAGCCAGGATGCCGCGGCGCTACTCCGCATCCTGACGCCGACCCTGAAATTCCGTGCTACGCGCGACGCGCGGAAGGTTTGTGGCGACGCGCTCGAGATACGCGGCGGCATCGGCTATGTCGAGGAATTCGCAACTGCACGACTGCTGCGCGATGCGCATCTCGGCTCGATCTGGGAGGGTACCGGTAACATCGTGGCGCTGGATACGTTGAAGCGCGCGGTCGGCCGTCACGGCGCGGAAGCGGCGCTCGCCGCCGACCTGCACGCGCGGCTCGACGACAGCGCCGAAGTGCCGCAGGCCTGGCGCGACAGATTGCGCGGTCTCACCGATCGCGCGGTCGGTTTTGCCCGCGAGGTGGCGGCGCGTTCCGACAATGAAGCCGAGTCCCGCCGCGCCACCAGCCTGCTGTATCATGTCGCAAGCGCCGTGCAGCTCGCCTGGGAAGCGCAGCGCATCCACGCAAGACGCGGCGACGCGCGCCGGCTTCTGCTGTCGCGGATGGTGATCGATCACCGCGTGCTGCCGGACGATCCGTTCCGGCTTGCGGAAAATCGGGCACAGGACGCGATGGCGGAGTTGTTGCTCGGCGAACGCCCGGCTGGCATGGCCGAGGTTGGCGAATGGGTCACGGCAGCGTAGGCTGCCGTACCAGTTCAAAAAAGAGTTTGAGGGAGAGAACGATGAAGGCCGCCGTTCTGCATGAAGTCAACAAGCCTCTGGTGATCGAGGACGTCAGCCTGCCCAATCCCGGCCCGCGCGAAGTCCTGATCCGGACCGCGGTGGCCGGCCTCTGCCATTCCGACCTGCACTTCATCGAGGGGCTTTATCCGCATCCGCTGCCGGCCGTGCTCGGCCATGAGTCGGCCGGTATCGTCGAGAAGGTCGGCTCCGACGTGAACTATGTGAAGCCGGGCGACCATGTCGTCACCTGCCTCTCGGTGTTCTGCGGCACCTGCGACAACTGCACCACCGGACGCCCGGTGCTGTGCACCGACACCACGGTGAAGATGATCCCGGGCGCGTCCAACCGGCTGTCCTGGGCGCGGTCGGAGAAGCTGAACCAGTTCCTCAATCTCTCGTCCTTTGCCGAGCAGATGCTGGTGCACGAGAACGCCATCGTCAAAATCCGCAACGACATGCCGCTCGAATTGGCCGCACTGATCGGTTGCGGTGTCATCACCGGCTACGGCGCTGTCGTGAACACGGCCAGGGTCACGGCCGGCGAGACCGTCGCCGTGATCGGGTGCGGCGGCGTCGGCATGGCCGCGATCAATGGTGCGGAGATCGCCGGCGCGGGCCGCATCATCGCGATCGATACCAACCCCGCCAAGCTGCAGCTTGCGACCAAGCTCGGCGCGACCGACATCATCGATCCCCGCAACGGCGACGTGGTGAGCCAAGTCCGTGAGCTCACCAAGGGCGGCGTGCAGCACGCCTTCGAAGTGCTGGGCCGCAAGGAAACCGCAGAGCAGGCCTTTGCGATGTTGGCGCCGGGAGGCACCGCGACCATCGTCGGCATGATTCCGTTCGGCCAGAAGATCGAGCTGCACGGTTTCGACTTCCTGCGCGAGCGCCGCATCCAGGGCTCGTCGATGGGTTCCAACCATTTCCGCGTCGACATGCCCCGCCTCATCGAGTTCTACATGCGCGGCCGGCTGCACCTGGAGGACTGGATTTCGGCCAAGCTGAAGCTGTCGGAGATCAACGAAGGCTTTGCCAACATGAAAGCCGGCAAGACCCTGCGCAGCGTCATCATGTTCGATGCGTGAAATTGCGAACGATCAGGTGCTGCTCCTGAGGAGGTCTATGTCGAGCTTTGCGGCGGCGTCTCTGAGAAGTTGCTTGGTTTCCGCGTAAGTCGCTTGATCTATTGCGATGTCGGGAGATAGCCATTTGCGGGGGCGGTCCTCGGGCCTGGGATCGGCTGGCTCTTCGCAGAGCTCGAGTAGAAACCAGCGTACCAACGGCGGATTTGATTTCTGCTTGTCAAGGGGACGGTCGCCGAGCCAGTCCATCACCTTCACCCAATTGCCTGTCTCTTCTTTCACCTCCCGAACCGCTGTGACACGCGGATCTTCGCCGGCCTCGATGTGTCCCTTCGGGAGCAATTTTTCGTCACGGTTCCGGCTCCCCCCGATCAGCATGAACTTCGGACATTTCTTCAATCCCGTGTAAACGACGCCGCCGGCGTGGGTTAGTCGGTCGGGCCGCGGTGTTGGGTCTGGAGCTGATTTGTCTGCGAGAGCAAGGATGAACCAATAGGCTTGTTGTGTCGCCTTGAAGCGTTGGTCGACGTAACGCCAGACCGCCGGCGGCATGACCAGAAGGCTCAGCGCCGCCGCGGGCCATTGGTGACGGTGCGAGTACAGGATGGCCAGCAGGCCCAACACGACGACGAAGCTTCGAAAAAATTTCGAGTCGGCTTCGAGCCGTTGCACCGCCAGTGAGCCATCCAGAAGCTCCTTGGTAAGTCGCGCCTTGCACCATTGAAAGGCGTTGATGGCATTCTCGCCTTCCAGCTTGTGAAGTGCCCGCGCCTTGATTCGTTGGGCTTGGATGACAGCGTTGTCGGCGCCACTCCCAAACAGCAAGTGCGATGTCGCAAATCGGCGCTGCCAGCGCGGTGAAAGCTCTTCACCTTTGGTCAATCTCTTGATCTGACCCCAATCGGTCAGCTCGCGTAAGGGATCGTAAACCAGCTCATCCAGAGTAGCACTCAACAAATAGATCAAGTGACCGAGCAAATAGCTGCCAAACAGGAACACCAGCGCACCCTCCGTTCCCGTGATCGCGGGACACGGAGTACCAAATAACGTGGTGCAGGCCCGATCTTCGATGACATAGGCGAACACCGCGCCCGGCAGAAAGATCGAAAAGAAGTCGATCAGGCCGATGAAGAACTTCTGCGGTTCGAAGCCCATCTGACAACCCTATGGTGAAGGGTGCGACCAATTTTACCACAGAGTTCTTCCGATGTCAGCGACGGTTGTAGCTCCGTCGGCCCGGGACCCACCCCGTCGCTCTCTTGCTCATCCTTTCGAACAGAGCCTGGACCTCACCGCGCCACATGCGCCGCCACCGCGAGCCACTTGCCATTCTGCCTGGCCCAGCAATCGGTGTAGCGGCCGTGGGCCTGCTGGCCGTCGGGCGTGGTGTAGCTGGTCTGGGCGTGGATGATGGCGAAATCGCCGAGGATGCGGATTTTGACGTCCTCGGCCTTCAAATTCCGGATCTTCACCGGAATCGCCGTCTGCTTGAGGAACGCGGCGCGGTCGACAAGGCTCTTGTCTGAATTGGTGCAGTAGAAATCCTGGGCCAGGATTTCGTCAAACCGCTTCACGTCGCAGTTCTGCACGGAGTCGACATAGTCCTTGTTGAGTTTCGTCAGCTCATCGAGGTCCTTGCTCATTTGGTTCCTCTCCTCTTCGTTTCGTCATGTATGGACGGCCCCCTCTCGGCAAGAGCTTTCTTGGTGTTTTGGCGAATGAATCGGGGAGCGGTCATGTATACGGCCTCGAGAAGCGGCCATTGACCGCGGGCCCTGATGGAGAACGCGGATCGAATTCCAATCATTGCGGCGCGCTGTGACGCGCGATGACGGTGCGGAGTGTTTCGATCCCGGTTTCCTGACCATTTGCCATCACACCTTGATTGCCCTTCCGATAGGAATGAGCGCGAGCGCGGCGGCTGTCGCCCCTCAATCAGGCAGCAGCCGACGCGCTCGCGCGGTCACGATAAGCTTCTCCTTTGGCCAGCATGGCCCAGATGATGCGGGCGGTCTTGGCGGCGAGCGCCACCATCACGACCTTGTAGGGCCGGCGCGCGAGCAGTTCACGCAGCCAGGGATCGCTGACGCCGCGCGCCTTCTGGTGCCGCAGGTAGGCGCTGGCGCCGCAGATCAGCATGGCGCGCAGCATGCGATCTCCCTGTTTGGAGATCCGTCCCGGACGATGCTTGCCGCCGGTGCCATGGTCTTTGCCGGTGAGCCCGATCCAGGCCGCGAAGTCGCGGCCAGAACGGAACACCTTGGCATCGGGCACTTTGGCCAGCACCGTGCTGGCGATGATCGGGCCGACGCTCGGCACTTCCATCAGCCGCCGGGCGTCTTGATCGCTACGGGCGGCCTTGGCGATCTGCCGTTCAAGCAGCCGCTCGTCGGCGTCGAGCGCCTGCCAGTGCTTGGCCAGAACCAACAGCGCCCCCCGCATCGCCTCCGGAATCTCTTCGCCTGGCTCTTCGAGCTTGGCCATCAGCTCGCGCAGCCCCTCATAACCTTGTGCCGCCACGATCCCAAGCTCGCTCAGCGCCGCCCGCAGTGCGTTCGCCGCCATCGTCCGCTGGCGAACCAGCAAGGCGCGCGTGCCATGAACAGCCAGTGTTGCCTGCTGCTCAACGCTCTTCACCGGCACAAAGCGCATCGTCGGCCGGCCTACCGCCTCGCAGATCCCCTCCGCATCGCGGCCATCGTTCTTGTTCCGCTTCACGTAGGGCTTCACATAGGCCGGCGGCATCAGCCGCACCTCGTGACCATAACGGCCGATCACCCGTGCCCAATGATGGGCGCTGCCGCAGGCTTCCATACCCACCAGGCAGGGCGGCAGTTGTGCAAAAAACTTCTCGAGCGCACCACGGCGCAACTGCTTCTTCAGCACCACCGCTCCCGACCCATCAACCCCGTGAAGCTGGAACACGTTCTTCGCCAAATCCAAACCAATCGTGCTAATCTTCGTCATGGACGGCTCCCTTATCTGGTCGAATCAACAACACCAGTCTGGCACATCGATGCCGTCGGGGGCCGTCCACCCCATCTTTGCGAGCCAACGGGTCGCGCGAACGCGCGCCCGATGAGCAATCCATATATCACGGGCGCCCAAGTCTGGATTGCTTCGTCGCTTGCGCTCCTCGCAATGACGCTAATCAACGCGCACACTCCCGATTGATCCATCGAAACGGCGCGGATGATGCTCAGTTTGGAAAGGCGCCGCAAGGGCAATGGCGGTACAGTGGCGTCACAGAGGACGTGCTATCTGCCCCTGCATGCCTTCGCCTTCGTTGCGGACAAGAGGAGTGGCGATATGGCCGAAACAGGTGTGAGCCGCCGGCAAGTGCTGGCGGCGACGGGAGGGGTTCTGATGGGTGGATCGATCGGCACAAGCTCGGCGGCGATGCTCGACTGGAACGTCGCCATGCCGTCGGAAGCCGGATTTTCCGGCGATCTGGAAGCGCGGCTCGACAAGGCCGTCGCCGACAAGCGCGTCTGGAACATGCACGCCGTCATCGTCATCCGCGGTGGACGGCTGGTGCTGGAGCGCTATTTTGACGGTGCGGATGACGCGCGCGGCAGGCCGCTCGGCGTCGTCGCATTCAAGCCCGACACGCTGCACGATCTGCGCTCGGTGTCGAAAAGCATCGTCGGACTCCTGTACGGAATCGCGCTCAAGGCCGGCAAGGTGCCGCCGCCCGAGGCGCCGTTGATGCCGTCGTTTCCGGAATATGCCGACCTTGCCGCCGACGCCGGCCGGCGGCGCTGGACGCTGCATCACGTGCTGTCGATGACCATGGGCACGGATTGGGATGAGCTGAGCATTCCCTACACCAATCCGGCCAACAGCGAGATCGCGATGGATCGCGCGCCCGATCGTTATCGTTATGTGCTGGAGCGTCCCATCGTGATGGAGCCTGGCAAACGCTGGACCTATTGCGGCGGCGCCACTGCGCTGCTCGGCCGCATCATCGCGAAGGGCGCCGGCAAATCGCTGCACGAATATGCGCGCGAAATCCTGTTCGGTCCGCTCGGCATGGCGCTGACCGACTGGTACACCGGCAGCGATGGCGAATTGATCGCCGCGTCCGGCATTCGCATGCTGCCGCGCGATCTCGCGAGAGTCGGCCAACTCATGCTGCGTGGCGGCATATGGGATGATCGCGCCGTGGTGCCGGCGGAATGGATCGCGCGTTGCACGACGTCCGTCGTGCCGATCGATGAGAGGCGTGACTACGGCTATCACTGGTATCTCGGACGGCGCGAGCATTTTTGGGGTGCCGCGGGCAATGGTGGTCAGCTGCTTTATGTCGTTCCGGAGCGCGACCTCGTGGTGGTGACCACGTCGGGCAATTACGACACGAAGGATCAGTGGGTCCCGCCGCTGCGGATTCTGCACGAGGTCGTGCTGCCTTCGATATTGTAGCTGCATGATCTTCTCGGAAAACCGGTGCCCACTTTTCCGGATCATGCGCGAGCGCTACGACGCGCCGATCAGGATGCCGACGGCCAGCACGATGACGCCGCCGAGCACGACCTGGAACACCGCCTTCAGGAACGGCGTGTCCATGTAGTGCGCGCGGATGAAGGCGATCGCCCACAATTCGAAGAATACGACCACGCCCGCGATTGAAGTCGCGATCCAGAACGCGTTCGCCCAGGAGTCGGGGACGAGATAGGGCAGCGTGTGGCCGAGCCCGCCGAGCGCCGTCATGACCCCGGTCGTGGCGCCGCGCATCCAGGGCGAACCGCGGCCCGTCAGTGAGCCGTCGTCGGACAGCGCTTCGGCAAAGGCCATGCTGATGCCGGCGCCGATGGAGGCGGCGAGGCCGACCACGAAAGTCTGCCAGTTGTGGTGGGTGGCGAAGGCCGCTGCGAACAGCGGCGCCAGCGTCGAGACTGATCCGTCCATCAGGCCGGCGAGTCCCGGCTGCACATATTGCAGCACGAACATGCGGCGGCGGGTCTTGTCCTCCTCGGCGCGCACGTCGGGGCTGAGGATCTGGCCGGTCAGCCTGACCGCGAGGTTCTCGTGGCCCTTTTCCTCTTCGGCGAGATCGCCAAGCAAGCGGCGCACCCCGACATCCTCGGCCTTCTCGGCGGCCTTGATGTAGAACTGCTCGGCCTGCAGCTCCATGGTCTCGACTTCCTTGCGGATGGTGTCGAGCGGCAGGTTTTTCGTCAGCCAGATCGGACGCCGGCGCAGGAAGCCCCTGACGTCCTCGCGTCGGATCGGCGGCAGATGCTCCCCGAAACGCTGCTCATAGATTTCGAGCAGGCGGTGCCGGTGGCCGCGCTCTTCCTCCGCCATCTCCTCGAACAGCTTTGCCGAGTCCGGATAGCGCTCCCGCAAGTCCTCGGCGAAGCTCATATAGATGCGGCTGTCCTCCTCCTCGGAAGAGATCGCCACCGCCAGCACCTCGCGCTCGGTCAAATCGGCGAAATTCTTCATCGGGGAGTGCCTTGCCTTAAATTTAGAATGGTTCTAAATCTATAGAAGGCGGCAATTCCCAGGTCAATTCCTCGATGCGGTGCTGACCGCTTTTCGCAGGAATTGCAGCAACAGCCGGCTGACTTCCGCCGGCTGCTCCTGCTGAACCCAATGGCCGGCGCCGTCGACGAGATGGCAGCCGATCATGTTGGAGCAGGCGCTCTTCTGCATCGCCTCGAACACGCCGGCGCGCTGATGGGTGCCCCAATCCTGCTTGCCCGAGATGAAGCACGAGGGCACGTCGATGGTCCGGCCCGACCAGGTCTGCAATTCGGCATTGAACGCGCCGGTCGTGCCGCAGCGATACCATTGCAGCCCGCCCTGGAATCCCGTGCGCTGATATTCGCCGGCGTAATAGGCGAGCTCGCTGTCGGGCAGCCATGTGTTGGCGGCGATCTGCTCACGCGAGGGCATTTCTGCGGCCACCGTCTCCGGCATGGTCTTCGCCAGATCCATTACGTAGTACGTCGGGAGCTTCGCCAGCTCGTCCGCCGACCAGGCCTTCAGCGGATAGGGCTTGTTGTCCTTCCAGTCCGCGCTCTTGTGATGGTAGTAGGCGCGCAGGAAATCATGTACGCCCTGCGGCGCGTGGTGCATGTCGTCGTCCGCCTGCCGTTCCGAGTAGTACCATTGATAATGCTTGCGCGGCCAGGGGAGCGCGGCGAGTTCGCGGTGCACGGGATCTTCGCCGCGCGGTTTTGCCGGCCTATCTGTGGTATCGAACGGCAGTGATGGCGGTCCGCCGAACGGCGCGCTCATCATCGCGACCGCGCTGAACACATCGGGCCGCACCAGCGCGCACCAGGCAGCGACAGGACTGCCGAAATCGTGTCCGATCACGGCATCAACGTGGCGATAGCCGAACGCCGCGACCAGCCCGAGCGCATCGCGCACCAGGTTGAGCAGCCGGAACGGGTTGAAGTCGCCGTCGTAGCTCGCGTCCCAGCCGGTGGTGCGGCCATAGCCGCGCTGGTCCGGCGCAATCACGTGATAGCCGGCTTCCGCGAGAACAGGCATCACCTTGCGCCAGGAGAAGGCTAACTCGGGGAAGCCGTGCAGCAGCAGGAGACACGGCCGGCCTTTTGTCTCAAAGCCGGCTTCGAGCACGTGCAAGGTGAGACCGTTGATGTTCTCGACGTAGCGAGAGCGGATGGTGGCGGGGAGGGGCGGCGGCGGGAGAGCGTCGGTCATTGTTTCCTCGTCATGGCCGGGCTTGCCCCGGCCATCCACGTCTTTTGTGTCGTGAGACTGTAGAGACGTGGATGCCCGGCACAAGGCCGGGCATGACGAGTGGGCGATGGGCGCGAGCTAAATCCTTACCGCCGCCTTCGGCCAATACTTGTCGCGCAGATGGCGCTTGACCAGCTTGCCGGTCGGCGTGCGCGGCAGCTCGGCCTCGAAGTCGATCGAGCGCGGGCATTTGATCGGCGACAGGTTTTTGCGGCAGAACAGGATGAGCTGCTCCTCCAGCGCCTTGCCCGCCTTGGTCATGTCATGCGGCTGCACCACCGCCTTGACCTCCTCGCCCATCTCCTCGTTCGGTACGCCGAACACCGCGACATCGGCGACGTCAGGGTGCGTGATCAGCATATCCTCGGTCTCCTGCGGATAGATGTTCACCCCGCCGGAGATGATCATGTAGGACTTGCGGTCGGTGAGATAGAGGAAGCCTTCGCTGTCGAGATAGCCGACATCGCCGAGCGTCGACCAGCCGCGCGAATTATAGGCGCGCTTCGTCTTCTCGGGATCGTTGTGATAGGAAAATTCCGGCGCATCTGCGAAATAGACCGTCCCAATTTCGCCTGTCGGCGCTTCCTGCTCGTTCTCGTCGAGGATCTTCACCTTGCCGACCACCGCGCGGCCGACCGTGCCGCGATGGGTCAGCCAGTCCTGCGAGGTCGAGACCGTGACGCCGTTGCCTTCGGAGCCCGCGTAATACTCGATCAGGATCGGCCCCCACCACTCGATCATCTTCGCCTTGACGTCGACCGGGCAGGGCGCGGCGGCGTGGATCGCGCCCTTCAGCGAGGAGACGTCGTAACGCGCACGCACCTCGTCCGGCAGTTTCAGCATGCGCACGAACATGGTCGGCACGAGCTGCGACTGCGTGACCTTGTGCTTCTCGACCAGTTTCAGGAATTGCTCGGCATCGAAGGATTCCATGATGACCGAGGTGCCGCCGAGAATCGTCGCCATCATGTTGAAACGCAGGGGAGCCGCGTGATAGAGCGGCGCCGGCGACAGATAGACCGTGTCGGCGTTCATGCCGCACATGTTGGCGCAGAGGATTCTCAGGAACGGGTTTGGCTCGTCGATCGCCTTCTTCTCGAATTCCCTCTTGATACCCTTCGGACGGCCAGTAGTGCCGGACGAATAGAGCATGTCGTAACCGGCAATTTCGTCAGAAATCGGCGTGGTCGGCTGCGCGCCCGCTTCCTTGTCGTAGGAGCGGAAGCCCGGCTCGGGGTCGTCCATCATGAAGAGCCGCGGGCCGTCGGGCTGGCCGACGAGCCCTTTGACCTGTTCGGCGCATTTCGGCGTGGTGATGAAGACCTTGGCGCCGCAATCCCTGACGATGTAGGCGATCTCGTCCTGCGTGAGATAGCGGCTGATCGCGGTGTAATAGAGCCCCGAGCGCTGCGCGGCCCAGCAGATCTCCATGAAGGCGAGGCGATTCTCCATCAACAGCGCGATGTGGTCGCCGGCCTTGAGCCCCAGCGAGCGGAACAGATGCGCGCCCTGGTTCGAAAGCTCGTCGAGCTCGCGATAGGTGATGGACTTACCCGTACCCGCCATTTGATAGGCGATCTTGTCAGGATGATTGCGGGCGTGAAGGGAGGGATGGGTCATGATGAGATGCCAACAAAGCTAACGGTGTCGTCCTGGCGAAGGCCAGGACCCATTACCACCGGGCGATTTTGTGAGAGCGAGATGGAGCCCCAGCGCAGCTTGATCACATTCATTTGTGATGATGGGTCCCGGCCTTCGCCGGGACGACACTCATCGATGTGGCCGCGTGTGCGGACAAAATCTACAGCCGCTCCACGATCGTCACATTGGCCATGCCGCCGCCTTCGCACATGGTCTGCAGGCCATAGCGCTTGCCGCGCTGCTTGAGCGCGTTGAGCAGCGTCGTCATCAGCTTGGTGCCGCTTCCGCCGAGCGGATGGCCAAGCGCGATCGCGCCGCCATTGACGTTGAGACGCTCGGGGTCGGCGCCGGTGGTCTTCAGCCATGCGGTCGGCACCGAGGCAAAGGCTTCGTTGACCTCGAACAGGTCAATGTCGTCGATCTTCATGCCGGCCTTCTTCAGCGCGCGCTCGGTCGCATGCAGCGGCGCGTCCAGCATGATCACGGGATCGCCGCCCATCATGGTCAGATGATGGATGCGCGCCAGCGGCTTGGCGCCGAGCTGCTTCAAGCCCTTCTCGTTGACCACGACCACGCCGGAGGCGCCGTCGCAGATCTGGCTGGCGCTCGCCGCCGTGAGCTTGCCGTTCTCGGCGATCAGCTTGACGCCCTTGATGCCGTCCAGGCTGACGTCGAAGCGGATGCCTTCGTCGATGGTGTGGGTATCGGTCGAGCCGTCGGCGCGGGTGATCTGCACCGGCACGATCTCGTTCTTGAAATGGCCGGCCTGGGTTGCCGCGATCGCGCGCTGGTGGCTGTTGTAGGAGTACTCGTCGAGCTCATCCTTGGAGAGCCCGTATTTCTCGGCCATCATCTCCGCGCCGGTGAACTGGCTGAACACGATGTGCGGATAGCGCTGCTCGATGCCAGGGCTCTTGTAATGGCCGTAGCCGTTCTTGGCGGGAAGTTGCGAGGCGAGGCCCATGGGCACGCGGGTCATCGATTCCACGCCGGCGGCGATCACGATGTCCATGGTCCCGCTCATCACCGCCTGCGCGGCGAAGTGCAGCGCCTGCTGCGAGGAGCCGCATTGACGGTCGATCGAGGTGCCGGGCACGCTCTCCGGCAGCTTCGAGGCCATGATCGCGTTGCGCGCGATGTTGTTGGACTGCTCGCCGGCCTGCATCACGCAGCCCATGATCACGTCCTCGATCTGGTCGGGCGCGGCGCCCGAGCGTTCCACCAGCGAGTCCAGCACTTTCGCGGCGAGGTCGGCCGGATGCCAGCCGGCGAGACGCCCTCCCTTGCGGCCGCCGGCGGTGCGGGCGGCGGCGACGATATAGGCCTCGGCCATCTCTCTTCTCCCTGATTGTTTTCGCTGTGGCTGGAATTGATGGGCCGGATTTAAGGGACGGCCGGAGACTTAGTCAATCGTTCAATTAACTCTTGAGTGCGGAGGCGGCATGCGCTTATGTGCGGCCCGGCTCTTTCAGGCAGAGTTGATGGCATCCCAGTTGAATACCAATGTACCGGTTCGTGCTCAGCCGGCGAAGAATGCGACCGCAGAGAAGCTGGTCGTGGCGGCGAGCGAACTGATGATCGAGCGTTCCTCGATCGAAGTTTCGCTGTCCGACATCGCGCAGAAGTCGGGCGTCAACGCCGCGCTGGTGAAATACCATTTCGGCAACAAGGACGGATTGCTGCTGGCGTTGCTCGCGCGCGACGCCGCGACCGAAATGCAGCACCTCGAATATCTGCTGGCGCAGCCGATCACGCCGACCGCGAAGCTGAGGCTGCATGTCGCCGGCATCATCCGCGCCTATCACCGCTTCCCCTACATGAACCGGTTGATCCATTATCTCCTGCATGAGAGCAGCGGGGAGTCCGCCGACCAAGTATCGAAATTCTTCGTGGCGCCCTTGCTCGATTTTCATCGTCGCCTGCTGGCGCAGGGCATCAAGGCCGGCGAGTTCCGCAAGATCGATCCGGTGCTGTTCTACACCAGCCTGATCGGCGCCTGCGATCATCTGTTCTTCGGCCGGCACGCGATGTCGCGCGCGACCGGCATCGGTCCGGTCACGGAAGAAGTCTGTCGCGACTACATCAGGCACATGGAAGCGATGGTTTGCAACGGAATGCTTAAAAGCGCGAATAGCGAATAGCGAATAGCGAATAAAGAGGCGAATAGTGAGTGGCGAATAGCGAATGGTAAAGATCGGTTTCCTCCTTCCCTATTCGCCACTCGCCATTCGCTATTCGCAACTAACGAAACAAGCACACAGGGAGAAACTCTAAAATGCAGTTGAAAGACGTTGCCGTACTCATCACCGGCGGTGGTTCGGGCCTCGGCGCCGCGACCGCCCGCGCCATGGCCGCCAAGGGCGCAAAGATCGGCGTAATCGACCAGAGCAAGGAAAATGCCGAGAAGGTCGCAGCCGAGGTGAAGGGCGTAGCCCTGCATGCGGACGTCACCGACGAGGAAGCGATCAAGGCCGCGATCGCGAAAGCGGAAGGCGCGCATGGCATCGCGCGCGTCCTGATGAATTGCGCCGGCATAGGCGGCTCGCAGCGCATCGTCGGCCGCGACGGCGTCTATCCGCTGGCGAAATTCGCGCGCATCATCAATGTCAATCTGATCGGCACGTTCAACTGCCTGCGCCTGTTCGCGGAGCGCTGCGTCACGGCCGAGCCGATCGGCGAGGAGCGCGGCGTCATCATCAACACGGCGAGCGTCGCAGCCTATGAAGGCCAGATCGGCCAGATCGCCTATTCGGCCTCGAAGGGCGGCGTGGTCGGCCTGACCCTGCCTGCGGCGCGCGATCTCGCCAGCCAGAAGATCCGCGTCAACACCATCGCGCCCGGCCTGTTCTTCACGCCGCTGCTGATGGGTCTCAACGAGGAAGCGCGCAAGAGCCTCGGCGCGCAGGTGCCGCATCCCTCGCGGCTCGGTGACGCCGCCGAATATGGCAGCCTCGCGGTCCACATCGTCGAGAACCCGATGCTGAACGGCGAGACCATCCGCCTCGACGGCGCAATCCGCATGGCGCCCCGCTAGCGAGTGCGCTTCTTTCCTTCTCCCCTTGTGGGAGAAGGTGGCGCGGATGAAAATCCGCGCCGGATGAGGGGTTCTCTCCGGCGGGTAACCCCTCACCCAACTGAGCTCGAAGTTGCCGTCGTCGATGCCCTCTCCCACAAGGGGAGAGGGCGCAGCAACTGGCAGCGCATTCGCCGATGCAGGAGAGCAACGCGTGACTCAATCGCTCAAGATCGAACACGAAGACGGCCTCGACCGGGTGACGCTCAACCGTCCGGCGAGCCTGAACGCGCTCGATCCCGCGCTGATCGACGCGCTCAACGATTATTTCCAGGGCCTGCAGCGCAACCGCGATACCCGCGTCGTGGTGCTGAGGGGCGCGGGGCAGAATTTCTGCGCCGGGCTCGACCTGAAGCACGCGATGAAGCGGCGCGCCGGGCAGCAGGAGCCGCCCGGCGTCACCGAGTCGCTGGATTCGCAACGCCGCATTGCCGACATCGTGATGCTGATGCGGCGCTGCCCGCAACCGATCATCTCGCTGATCGCAGGCGCCGCGGCCGGCGGCGGTTTCGCACTGGCGCTCGCCTCCGATATCCGCATCGCCACGAAATCCGCGCGGATGAACTGCGCCTTCATCAAGCTCGGCCTCGGCGGCTGCGATATCGGCACCAGCTACTTCCTGCCGCGCCTTGTCGGCGTATCGGTGGCGTCCGAGCTCATTCTCACCGGCCGCTTCATCGGCGCCGAGCGGGCGCTCGCGGTGGGCCTCGTCTCCGAAGTGGTCGATGACGACAAGCTCGACGCCGCGGCCGAGCCCTACATCGACGCCATGCTGACGGCCTCGCCGACCGGTTTGCGGCTGTCGAAGGAATGCCTCAACATGAGTGTCGATGCCGGCTCGCTGGAAGCCGTGATTGCCATGGAAGACCGCAATCAGGTCCTGTGCAGCCGCTCGGAAGAATTCAACGAAGGCATCAGGGCCTTTCTCGAAAAGCGAAAGCCGGTCTATATCAGGAGATAACCAAGAGCTCGCCAACGGGCCGATATTTCGGGAGACGCAATATGAGTGGGAATGCCGCGGCGGTGCTGGAGAAGCCGGCCTTTCGCAAGATCGAGTGGCTGAAGCGCGATATCGCGATCGAGCGCCGTGGCGACGGCACGATCATCCTGAAGTCGCGCATTCCCCTGCAGCCTTACGCGAGGCACATTCCGGCGTCGCTGGCGAAATGGGCCAAGGAAGCGCCCGAGCGCATCTGGCTCGCGCAACGCGGCGGTCCGGACCGGCAATGGCGCAAGGTGTCCTACGGCGAGGCCAAGCGCACCGTCGATGCACTGACGCAGGGTCTGCTCAACCTGAAGCTTGGGGAAGGGCGTCCCGTCGCGATCCTCTCCGGCAATTCGATCGAGCATGCGCTGATGACGCAGGCCGCGATGCAGGCGCGCCTTCCGCCCGCGCCGGTGTCGCCGGCCTACTCGCTGATGAGCCAGGATCACGTCAAGCTGAAATACCTGTTCGGGCTCGTCAAGCCCGGCATCGTGATGGTGCAGGACGGCCCGACCTTCGAGAAGGCATTGAAAGCGCTCGATCTCGAGGGTGTCACGGTCGTCCATGTGCTGCGCCCCTGCGAAGGCATCAAGAGCATCTCCTTTGCCGATCTCGCAGCCACGCCGGTGACGAAGGAGGTCGAGGAGTCGATTGCGAAGATCACGCCCGATACCGTCGGCAAGCTCTTGTTCACGTCCGGCTCGACCGGCATGCCCAAGGCCGTCATCAACACCCAGGAGATGATGTGCGCGAATGCCGCGATGATGATGCAGACGCGGCCGCGCGACCCGAACGGACCGCTGCCGATCGTGCTGGACTGGATGCCATGGAACCACACCATGGGCGGCAACGCTGCGTTCCATCCCGTGCTGGTCGATGGCGGCACGCTCTATATCGACGACGGAAGGCCGATTCCGGGCCAGCTCGAGGAAACCCTTCGCAATCTGCGCGAGGTGTCGCCGACTTATTACGCCAACGTTCCGGCCGGCTATGCCGCGCTCGCCGCGGCGATGGAGAAGGACGATGCGCTCTGCCGCAGCTTCTTCAGGAATCTGACCCTGATGGCCTATGGCGGTGCGCGGCTGCCGGACGATCTCTACGACCGCATGCAGGCGCTTGCGGTGAGGACCACCGGCCAGCGCATCGTGTTCTATACGGGCTGGGGCTCGACCGAGACCGCGCCGACCGCGACGGGCACCTATTGGGACACCGAGCGTGTCGGCCTGATCGGCCTGCCGTTCCCCGGCGTGGAATTGAAGATGGTGCCGTGCGGCTCGAAATATGAATTGCGCCTGCGCGGCATCAACGTCACGCCTGGCTATTTCCGCCAGCCCGAGCTCACGAAGAACATGTTCGACGAGGAGGGCTTCTACTGCATCGGCGACGCCGGCGTGTTCGTCGATCCCGAGGATCCGCTGGCGGGCATCATCTTCGCCGGCCGTGTGGTCGAGGATTTCAAGCTCACCACCGGCACCTTCGTCCATGTCGGCTCGCTTCGCACCGATACGATCGCCGCCGCCACGCCCGTCGTGCATGACGCGCTGGTGGCGGGGCAGGATCGTCCGTTCATTGCGCTCCTCGCATGGCCCAATCTGCACGCCTGTCGGCAGATTGTCGGCAATCCCGACGCGACCTATGAGGAAGTCATCAAGAATCCCGAAGTCATCGCCTGCCTCAAGCGCGGCCTCGAAGCGCACAACAAATCATCGGGCGGCTCCAGCAGCATGCGTGTCGCCCGCGCGATGCTGATGGTCGAGCCGCCCTCGATCGACGGCAACGAGCTGACCGACAAGGGTTACATCAATCAGCGCGCCGGGCTGGAGCGCCGCGCCGCGCTGCTGGAGCGCCTTTATGCCGACCGGCCGGGCGAAGACGTGATCGTGTTGCAATGAAAGCCGAACGAAATTTTTCTCACCGTCATTCCGGGATGGTCCGAAGGACCAGACCCGGAATCTCGGGATTCTCAGGTGCGCAATTGCGCACCATAGTTCGATGCTTCGCATCGCTCCGGAATGACGCCGAATAAGGGGTAACGCCATGAACTTCGATTTCTCCGACGATCAGAAGCAGCTCCGCGATCAGGCGCGTAAATTCCTCAGCGAGAAGTGCCCGCCGAAGGCGGTGCGCGCGGTGCTCGACGGCAAGACGCCCTATGACAAGGAATTGTGGAAGGGGCTTGCCGAGATGGGATTCCTCGGCGTCGCGATCCCCGAAGAGTTCGGCGGCGCAGGGGCCGGGCATCTCGAGCTTTGCGTGATCGCGGAGGAAATGGGCCGTGCGCTGGCGCCGGTGCCGTTCTCCTCGACGGTCTATCTCGCTGCCGAATCGCTGCTGCTCGCGGGCAGCGACGCCCAGAAGAAAAAGTGGCTGCCGAAGATTGCCTCTGGCGAGGCTATCGGCACGCTGGCGCTGTTCGAGGGCACGGGCAATCCGTCGCCGAAGGCGATCAAGCTCGCGGCCAATGGCGGTACGCTGAACGGTGTGAAGAAACCGGTTCCCGATGGGGCGCTCGCCGATTTCGCCGTGGTCGCCGCGCGCACCGGATCGAGCGGCCGCGAGAGCGATATCTCGCTGTTCCTCGTCGATATGAAAGGTGAGGGCGTCGATACCAAGCCGCTCGCCAATGTCGACCTGACCCGCGGCCAGGCGGAAGTGACGTTCAAGAACGGCAAGGCCGAACCGCTCGGCAAGGCCGGCGAGGGTTGGGGCATCCTGATGCAGGTGCTCGACCGCGCCGCGGTGCTGACCGCGTTCGAGCAGGTCGGCGGCGCCGACCGCGCGCTGGAGATGGGCCGCGACTATGCGCTGGATCGTATCGCCTTCGGCCGGCCGATCGGCTCGTTCCAGGCGGTGAAGCACATGCTCGCCGACATGTATGTCTCGGCGACGCTGGCGCGTTCCAATTGCTATTACGGCGCCTGGGCGCTCTCGACCAATGCCGGCGAACTGCCGGAAGCGGCTGCTGCCGCGCGCATCAGTGCGACGCAGGCGTTCCAGCATTGCGCCAAGAACAACATCCAGGTTCACGGCGGCATGGGCTTCACCTGGGAATTCGATTGCCACATGTACTACCGCCGCGCCAATGCGGTGGCGCTGGGGCTCGGCAGCCTTTCTTACTGGGAAGACGCGCTGATCGACCGCATGCGCAAGAAGAACGCGGCGTAGCGAAGATCGTAGGGTGGGTTAGCGAAGCGTAACCCGCCATGGCCAGCATAGACGCTCGATGAAATTGGTGGGTTACGCCTTCGGCTAACCCACCCTACAAAGGCAAAGAGAAACGCGATGAACTTCGACGACACCCCGCAGGAAGCTGCGTTCCGCAGCCAGGCCAAGGCCTGGATCGCTGCGAATGCGCCGAAGCAATATGAGGAAGAGCTGCGCAAATCCTCGCTCGGCCGCACCGCGCTCAAGAATGCCAACATCCTCGAAGTCGCGAAAGCCTGGCAGAAGAAGAAAGCCGATGCCGGCTGGGCCTGCCTGCACTGGCCGAAGGAATATGGCGGCCGCGGCGCTTCGCCGATCGAGCGCGTGATCTGGCAGCAGGAGGAAGGCCCGTTCGGCAAGCTCTCGGGCATATTCATCATCGGCCATGGCATGTGCGGGCCGACCATGATGGCGTTTGCGGGCGAAGAGCAGAAGCGCGAATTTCTGCCGCCGCTGGCGTCGGGCGAGAAGGTCTGGTGCCAGCTCTTCTCCGAGCCGGCCGGCGGCTCCGATGTCGCGGGCCTGCGCACGCGCGCGGAGAAGAAGGGCGATGACTGGATCATCAACGGCCAGAAGATCTGGACCTCCGGCGCGCATTATTCCGACTACGGCATCCTGCTCACCCGCACCGATCCCAACGTGCCCAAGCACAAGGGCCTCACCATGTTCTTCCTGGACATGAAGAGCCCGGGCGTCGAAGTGCGGCCGATCAAGCAGGCGAGCGGGCAATCGGACTTCAACGAGGTCTATTTCACCGACGTGAAAATTCCGGACAGCCAGCGTCTCGGCAATGTCAATGACGGCTGGAATGTCTCGCTGACCACGCTGATGAACGAGCGCATGTCGATCGGTGCCGGCGTGTCGACCGGTTTTCCCGAGCTGTTCGACTTCTGCAACAATCTGATGCTGGAAGACGGGCCCGCGATCGAGAACCGCAACGTCCGCTCGAAACTGGCGAACTGGGCGGTGAAGGCGAGCGGGCTGAAATACACCAGCATGCGCGCGATTTCCGCGCTGTCGCGCGGCGAGCGGCCGGGGCCCGAGAATTCCATCGGCAAGCTTGTCGCGGGCTCGATGATCCAGGAAGTCGCGATGTATGCACTCGATCTGCAGGGCGCCGCCGGGGTCCTGAGCGGGTCTGATGACGCTGAGGTCGCCGGAAAATTCCAGGCGATGCTCCTGCGCGCGCCCGGCACCCGGGTCGAAGGCGGCACCGACGAGATCATGCGCAACATCATCGCCGAGCGCGTGCTCGGTCTGCCCGGCGACATCCGTGTCGACAAGGACGTGCCGTTCAACCAGATACCGACTAAGGGGCGCGCGTAAGCGTAAACGAGAAAGAGGTTCGCCATGAATTTCGATGACACCCCGCAGGAAGCCGAATTCCGCGGGACTGCGCGGAAATGGGTTGAAGCCAATGCGCCCAAAGAACTGGAAGCGGAGCTTTCAAAATCATCGCTCGGCCGCATTCGCCTGCAGCACCACGATATGGTCGAGGTCGGAAAAGCCTGGCAGAAGAAGAAGGCCGAAGGCGGCTGGGCCTGCCTGCACTGGCCCAAGGAATATGGCGGCCGCGGTGCGACGCCGATCGAGAAGGTGATCTGGCAGCAGGAGGAGGGCGTTTACGGCAAGCTGACGCAACCGTTCCAGATCGGCGAGGGCATGTGCGGGCCGACCGTGATGGCGTTCGGCAGCGAGGAGAACAAGCGGCGTTACCTGCCGAAGCTCGCTTCCGGTGAAGAGATCTGGTGCCAGCTTTTTTCGGAGCCGGCGGGCGGCTCCGACGTGGCGGGCCTTCGCACCCGCGCGGAAAAGAAAGGCGACAACTGGATCGTCAACGGCCAGAAGATATGGACCTCGGGCGCGCATTATTCCGACTACGGCCTGCTCATCACCCGCACCGACCCCAACGTGCCCAAGCACAAGGGGCTCACCATGTTCTTCCTCGACATGAAGAGCAAAGGCGTCGAGGTGCGGCCGATCAAGCAGGCCAACGGCATGCAGGAGTTCAACGAGGTCTATTTCACCGACGTCGTCATTCCGGACAGCCAGCGGCTCGGCAATGTCGGCGATGGCTGGAACGTGTCGCTGACCACGCTGATGAACGAGCGCATGTCGATCGGCGCGCGGCTCGCGACCGGCTTTCCCGAGATGTTCGAGTTCTGCTCGGACCTGATGCTGGAGGACGGTCCCGCCATCGACGACCGCGCCACGCGCTCGAAGCTCGCAAGCTGGGCGGTGAAGGCAAGCGGCTTGAAATACACCAGCTATCGCGCGATCTCGGCGCTGTCGCGCGGCGAACGCCCGGGTCCGGAAAATTCGATCGGCAAGCTCGTCGCGGGCTCGATGCTGCAGGACATCGCGACCTATGCGATGGACCTCGAAGGGGCGGCCGGTGCGCTCACAGGCACGTCCGAGGAGGTGGCGAACGGCCAGTTCCAGCAGATGCTGTTGTCCTCGCCGTCGATGCGCATCGCCGGCGGCACCGACGAGATCCTGCGCAACATCATCGCCGAGCGCGTGCTGGGTCTCCCCGGCGATATCCGGGTCGACAAGGACGTGCCGTTCAACAAGATCCCGACCAAGGGACGCGGATAGGTTCCGTAGGGTGGGCAAAGCGAAGCGTGCCCACCATCTTATGCGGAGCAATAGTCGGTGGGCACGGCGCAAGAGCGCCTTTGCCCACCTTACGAAACATCATGGCGAGTTGAGACATGGACGCTGCAGTAAAACAACACGATCGCATTGGCGCGTTGGAGGAGCTTCTGAACGAGCGCTACTCCGTGCGTGCTTTCCTGCCGCGCGAGGTGCCGCGCGACGTCATCGAGCACGTCCTCGCGGTGGCGCAGCGGACCGCGTCATGGTGCAACAGCCAGCCCTGGCAGGTCGTGATCGCGAGCGGCGAGGCCAAGGAGCGGTTCCGCAAGCTGATCTATGCCGAAGCCGCCTCCGGCTCCGCGGAGAACAGCGACTATGCCTTCCCGCGCGAATATCTCGGCGTCTATCTCGAACGCCGCCGCGAAAGCGGCTTTCAGCTTTACAACACGCTCGGCATTCCGCGCGGCGACAAGCTGGCTTATGCGAAGCAGGCGCTGGAGAACTATAATTTCTTCGGCGCGCCGCATGTTGCGATCATCCACACGACCGAACCGCTCGGCGTCTACGGGGCGGTCGATTGCGGCGCCTATGTCGGCAATTTCATGCTGGCGGCGCAGGCGCTCGGGCTCGGCACGATTCCGCAGGCGGCGCTGGCGCGTCATTCCGGATTGATCCGCCGCCATTTCAATCTCGGCGACGACCGCCGCGTCGTCTGCGGCATTTCCTTCGGCTATGCCGACCATGCGCACAAGGTCAACGGCTATCGGACCTCGCGCGCCGCGCTCGCCGACACCGTGACCTTCGTCGACGACTGAAGCGCCTTTGAGCGGGGGATCGCCGCCGACGTGCTGCCCGCATTTTAGGCAGAGCCTCAATGCCGCCTGATTCTGTCTCGGCTAGAATTCGCCGCCGTTCCTGCCGTTGCCGGATTTTTGCTTGTTTTCATACGCTTCCAGCAACGCTATTGACAAAATTCGCTCCAGCATCTTGAGTTGCAAAGCCTTGGCATCAACGATGCAGAATTGTATCTGCTCGATGATCCTGTCGAGCGAAGTTTCGGTCACGGCTTCAAATCCGGGTATCAATAGGGAAATCAAAAGTGGATCGCATCAAGATGCCGCCACGGCTTGACCTACTGGATGCCGATGAGACGACGGCCGTCGGCCTGCGGCTGATGAAATGCTTCCTCAGTCTGCGCAGCGAACGGAATCGCGAAGAGCTCATCGCGCTCGCCGAGCAATTGGTCCTGCAAGAGAATATCTCGCCGGAAGCCGCCGACTGACGCCTGCATGTGCGTCCTCGGAAAGCACCGGCTCGGCCCGGCCAATCATCGATCGTACGCCGTCCCCGAAATGATTTGATCCATAGCATCAACAACTCCCGCCCCGCGTTCAAAGTAACGGCAGACAACCTTTAGTCAATTGCAAAAAAGGAAGGCCGGCTGCTACCGAACGCGCGCGCAGTGGAATAAGCGCGGGCGAGAGGTGTCAGACCGCGCCTGGATGCGACTTCACGCGGCTATCTAATACTTCGGTGGGCGTTTCTCGGCGAAGGCCCTGACGCCTTCCTTGATCTCGTCGCCCCGCATGCTGTCGCGAGCCCGCTGGTCCGCCGCGGCCTCGTCGAGCTTGCCGCGGGCGATCTCGTTGATCGTGCGCTTCATGCCCCGCATGGCGAGCGGGGCGTTGCCGGCGAGGACCGCGGCCAGGCGGTCGACTTCCTCGTCCAGCGCCGCCAGCGGCACCATGGCGGTGAGATAGCCGATGCGCAGCATCTCCGGCGCGTCGATCTTCTGCGCGGTCAGGAACAGTTTCTTCGCGTTGTCGGCGCCGAGCCGCGAGACGTAACGCTGGATGCCGCTCCTGTAGTAGTGCAGCCCGAGCCGCGCCGCCGGCATGAACATTTCCGCGCTGTCGATGCCGATGCGGAAATCGCAGGCGAGCGCCAGGTCGGTCGAGCCGCCATAGACGCCGCCATTGAGACGGCAGATGGTCGGCACGCCCAATTCCTCCAGCCGGTTGACCACGACCTCGAAGGCCGAGCCTGCACTCTGCTGTTCGGTGCTGCTGGTTGCGCGTTCGGCGACGGAATTGAGGTCATAGCCGGCGGAGAAGGCACGCCCGGTGCCGGTCAGCACCAGCACGCGGATGGCGGGATCGGCCTCGATGCGGTCGAACAACTGCTTCAGAGCCTCGAGATCTTCGGGCTGCAGCCGGTTCAAATGTTTGGGCCGGTTAAGGCGGATGGTGGCGCGTGCGCCCTGGAGGTCGAGGACCGGCGTGCTGGCCTGCCCGGTGGCGGCTGGTTGCTGCATCACTTGTTCTCCAGCGCGCGACGCCTGGCTTCGGTATCAATGGTTCCGGCGAGATCGGGATGACGCGCCATCAACAGGCGGAAATCGACGAGGTCGAGCACCAGGAGTTTCGACAGCCGGGTGGTCGTGACATTGGCGCCGCGCAGATTATTGCCGAGCAAGGCCATCTCGCCGAAGAACGCGCCTTCGCCGAGTTGCACCTTCTTGCCGGGCAGATCGACCTCGACCTCGCCGGCGGCGATGAAATACATGCAGTCTCCCTGCTGGCCCTTGCGGATGATCGCGACCCGCGGCGGCAGGTCGATGGTACGCAGCATGTGGGTCACGTCCGCGATCGCGGACGGCCCAAGCGTGGCAAAGAACGGCACCTTGCTCACCGATTCCCAGGTCTTGAGGAAATTGTCGCGCCGTGTCTCGGCGGCAAATCCGGTCGCCATGATACCGGTCCACAGGCCGAACACGCCAAGCCCCGAGATCATGACCATCGCTGCGATGAACCGTCCGAGCGGCGTGATCGGCACCACGTCGCCATAGCCCGTGGTGGTGAGCGTCACGACCGCCCACCACAAGGCGGCGGGCACGTTGCCGAAGGTCGCGGGCTGCACGTCGCGTTCCAGGAAATATTCCGCCACCGAGCCCAGGAACAACACCATCAGAAACAGCACCAGCACGCTGAACAGCGGGCCGGATTCCAGCACCAGCACCCGGCGCAACTGGCGCAATCCCGGAATCCCCGGGATCACCTTGACGAACCACAGCACCGCGAACAGCCACGCTGTCTTGGGCTCGGTGCCGGCAACAAGCGCGACCGGAGCCGCGACCACGCCGGCGGTATCCAGAACTCCCCGGCCGGTGGTCAGATAGGGGCGCCCGGTCTTCAGGCTGTTGCGAATCCGGACCACCCATTCGAACGCGAAAAACGCCAGGCATGTCCACAGCGTGGCGTCGACCCAGCGACGGGCTGCCTCAGAGGCGGGATCGACCGTGAGCGTCACCATGGCGGCGACGCCGATCGCGACCGCCAGATAGGCCGCCCTGGTCATGTTGCGGCCGGCGGTCGCCGCCACAAATCGTGTCAAAGCGGAATAAATCGCCGGTTGGGACATCTTGGAGATGGGCCTATCGTCAGCTCTGGCCGCGGCCGGAGCCTACAAACTGCCCGGGCGGGGCAAGGCCGTCAACGCAACTCGGGCATCAACCTTATCGCGCTGTGCGCTGCCGCATCCGGCGAGACGGCGCTTCGCCCGGCGGACGGCTCAAACGGGAAATTTTTGCCCGGGATTGGGGATAAATCCCCGACAAATCGTCGCCTTTTCCACGTATATCGAACGAGTCGCGCAGGCAGTATGATGCGCGCAAGCGACGCCTTTGATTTGCACACTTTCGAAAGCTGGTCGGCTCCCATGGATAGCTCTCATCTGGCCCAACACGCCGGCACCGCAGGCACGCTGTTCGCGTCGATCTTTCTGGTCGCCTCCAGCACGATGCGGACCATGATCCCGTTGCGGCTGTTCAGCATCCTGACCAATCTGGTGCTGATCGCGACCGCGATTCCCGCCCACAACTACGTGCTGATCGTGGTGCAGGCCGCGATGCTGGTGCTCAATTCCTACCGGTTGCATCAGATGCTGCAGCTCGTGCGCGACGTAAAGCGTTCCGTCAGCAGCAACCTCTCCATGGATTGGCTGAAGCCGTTCATGACCGAGCGCAAATGCAACGCCGGAGAGATGCTGTTCTACAAGGACGAGAAGGCCGACAGCATGTTCTACATCGTCAGCGGGCGCTATCGCCTGGTCGAATCCGGCATCGAGGTGCAGGTCGGCGCCATCACGGGCGAGTTCGGCATGCTGTCGCCGTCGAATGTACGGACGCAGTCGCTGGAATGCATCGAGTCCGGCGTGATCCTGAGCGTGACCTACGACCAGGTCGAGCAACTCTACGTGCAGAATCCGGCCTTCGGTTTCTATTTCCTGAAGCTCGTGACCGCGCGTCTGTTCCAGAATATCGACCGGCTGGAACAGCGGGTGGCACAGCAGGCGGCGCTCGCGGCAAAGACCGCCTGATGCAGTTTTGGCAACGGGGAATCGGCGTGTCTGACGACGGCATCGTGTCCTCGCTCAAATATCTTTTCGCCGATTTTCTCGATGAAGAGGACACCTCTCCTCCGTTCCTTCCCGACGGCCTGCCGGAAGAAGCCGTCGCGGCCGTCAGCGACGGCATCCATCTGCTGATGGACTACCAGGGTGCATCCTACGCCAGGCTTTATGTCGATCGCGTCGCGCGCTTCGTCGGCAAGGACCTCGCGCCGGAGACGCTTTGCGAGATCGCGCGGCTGATGGCGGGCCGCATGGCCTATCAGGACGCGGTCCGGATCGCCCAGCTCAAGCTGGCCGAATACCGCGACAGCGGGGGGCAGGTTCAATCAACCGACATCAAGCAATTCCGGCTCGACGAGCTGGTCGATGCATTGCCGGAAGTCGCCGCCGATCCGATCCTGACCGTGCTCGAACAGATCGGCTGGACGCGCCGGCGCGTCTCGATCCCGTTCTCCAATGCGAGCCGCTGGGGCATCCGCCGGCTGAAGGTGGAAGCCTGGCTGCGGCGCTGGCGGCTGTTCTCGATCCGTTACGGCCATGAGCGCAACTGGGTCGAGCGCTGGCTCCACATGGTCGCGCGCAGCATGATCAGGCAGCCGGCGGCGACCGACGCGCTGGTTGCGACTGCGACCATGGTGCAGGGCCATGGCGACGCCTATCGCCAGGGGCTCGCCGACTGGCATGCGATCATCGACGGTCTGGCGAAGCCGGCTTTCGACGGCGCGCTGCCGCTCACCGATCTTGCCGGCGCCATCGCCGAAGCACGCGCCGCCGCGATGCCCGATCCGCGGCAGGTCTCGCTCAAGCGCGCCATCGCCCGGATCAGGGCGCGCGCGACCGATTCCGGCCACGCCGTGGCGGACTGAGGGCCGATGATTTCCGACGGGTCTACGCGCTGCGTACGGTCTTCACGACCGCGACATTGTCGTCCTGGGTCACCACCTCGTCGCCGTGGCGCTTGAGGTATTCGCGGCGGAGATCGATCTCGCCGCGCACGAATTCATAGCCGAGCTTGAATGTCTCCAGCCCGTCGCTGGAAATGGTGCCATCGCGCAAGCCCACGACCACGCCGCGCAGGATCTTCTCCAGTTCGTCCTGCAACGTCTCGAGCTGGTCCATGCTGTGGGCGTGCTCGATCTTTTCGCCGACGGTGAGGATCGCGGTCGCGAGCGCGCTCGCCTTTTCGGGACAGACGCGCGTGACCTTGGCGTAGAACGCCGCAAAGATCGAGCCGATCACGCTGAGCGCGCCGACGCCGAGATACATGACGTCGCTGTAGCGTTCCATGAACGACTTGATGTCGTCGTTGATGTATTCGGCGGCGCCCGGATGCGCCATGACGAAGGCGTTCTTGTCGGTTTCCGCCGGCTCGATCTTGGACGCAAAGCCGTCGTCGAGCGCGAGCTCGGCCTTGTTCTCGTAGACGACGCGGGCGAGGTCGGCCGCATGGGTGGTCGATATCCTGGATTGGGCGACCAGCAACCATTGCAGCCCGATCGTATCGAGATCCTCTTCGGGAATTTGCGGCGAGGACGAAAGCATGCCCGCTTCGACCGTTTCGGCGGATATTCCCGGAATCTTCCGCGCCAACGCCTTCGCCGCCTCGATGGCGTTCAACGTGAAACCGCCTTTCCTGGCGAATTGCGTGTAGCCCTTGTCCTTCATCACCCGCGTCGCATGCGCGACCACGATCACCGCGCCGAATTCGGACGCGAAAAGCTTGTCCAGCGTCGAGCCCGGCGGCGCCGCCTGCACGCGCGAGGCGATGTTGCCGCTCTCGGCGAACTCGAAAACATTGCGAATGAAGGCGGCGCTGTTGTCGCCGTCGGCCCAGACCGCGATCTTCTTCTGTTTTTTCAGATCGTCGAAGGATTTGATCTTCTTGTTGCCCGGGCTGAGCAGCAGCACGAGATCGTGATCCAGGATCGCGATCGCCCGCGCGCGTGGCGGAATCTTCGCATCGGTGCGCAACACCGCGAGATCAGCGTCGCGGCGCTCGAACTGCGCGACCGCCTTCGCATTGTCGGCGTTGTTCACGATCCTTAGGCGCAGCTTGGAATGGGTGTTCTTCAGCACCGCCGCGAGCCTGGTCGCAAAGCGCGCTTCCTCGCTGTTGGGACCGCCGACCGCAAATGTCAGCGTCTCCGAATCCTTGAGCAGCGCGCGCCCGCCCCACACGGTCGCGACCGTGAGCAGAAGCGTGAGCAAGACATACAGCATTACTTGCCGCCGATTGCTCTTTACAACCTGCGAGCGAGCGGACGGTCGTTCTGCCGGCGGTGTTGGGATGTCAGCTCTCATGGCAACCCCGGGGCCGGGCTGCGGCGCCGTCCAGGTGGCACCGTCGGTCAGCCGGCGAGACAATAACTACCTAGAAAAGAAAGAAAATTTCACACACCGATGATATCCCCCCGGTTGCGGATTGCAAATCGCCTGACAGGGTAACGTTACCGGCGGCAAGCTGGCGCCGTTGGGCCACACCTCGTTTTTTTCCGGTTCCCGGCAGGTGCAATCCCGGCGGGGAGATGTCATAAAAGGTCAATACGGGGTCGAATTGGCCGGTTTGAAAACAAGCGCTGAACGCCTCCAATCCCCGTAGGGTCCAGGGTCTCTCGCGAGGTCGTCAGCTTGTCGTTTCCTCCCATGTCGTCGTCAGTCCCGGTTGGCCTGCTGGTCGGCTGGATGCTGCTTTTGACCCTCAAGCACATCATCGCGGACTTCGTGCTTCAGAACGCCTGGATGGCGCACGGCAAGGATCAGAAGACCGGGTGGGCGCTGCCTTTGCTGGTCCACTGTCTGATACACCTTGCGGTTGCCATGGTGCTGATCCTCATCGTCGCGCCGAAATTCTGGGTCGTCGCCGTGATCGATTTCTTCATTCACATCACGGTCGACCGCGCCAAGGGGTTCTGCTCCTCGACCTTCGGCATGACGCCCGAGCATCCCTGGTTCTGGACGCTGATCGGCGTCGACCAGGCGCTGCATCACCTCACGGGTTTCGGTTTATCGATCTTCATGGCGGCAAACGCCTGATTGCCTCCGGCCGTTTTGCGGAAGACGCGGCCGGCGCGGCTGATTCGCCCTGATCAAGCCCTCCGTTAAACTACCGGCCCGACTGGTTAACCCTTCGTTAGACATTTGCATTGCATCTTTCGCATGAGCGAGGGGGCTCCTGCGATGTTTTCAAACCGCGACGCCTACGACAGCGATAAATGCCCGGTCCGGGACGAGTTGCTCGGCGAGATGTATCGCGCCAGCGAGCACGGTCTGGCACATCTGGTCGAGAGCGTCTCTTCCGACGCGCGGGCCATGCTTGCGCTGTTCTGCTATCGTCGCAGCCACCTGCATTCGCTGGCGCTCTCGATCGCCGCAAGCTGCACCGAGCGCGAGCTGATCCATTTCGGCGGCCGCGTCGGCTCGACCCTCTACACGCTCTCGCGCGAGGCGCCGTCCAGCCGCATCAGCGCGTCGTCCTCCTACAGCGGACGCAAGCCGATCACGCTCTCGACCAAACCGCTCTCCACCTTTGCGCCGCTCGAGGACGAACTCGACGACGATGTCGCCGAAGCCGTGACGGCCTGAGCCGGCTTCACATTATCCTCCAGGGGAGCGAAGGGCCGGCAATCCGAACTTCCTCCGCGCCATCGTGCATTCGGCATCGCCGGGCATGCAGGTCCGGCAGACCTCCGGGCGCACTTCGTAGATCGAGCACGCCGTAGCCTCCCCCACCTTGCCTTTCAGCGCCGCGCAGCGGTCGGTATCGCAGCGCATGCCCGAGCCATGCGCATTGACCAGCTCCTCCGGGATGCGGGCGAGCGCTTCATCATCCTCGGTCGAGAAGCGCGGCCAGTTCGCCGAATAGGCACAACAGGCGCCGCAGGCCTGGCACGGATTTTCTTCCGATGTCGAAGCAGCGCCCATCAGGTGTCCTTGGGCCGTTCCCAGACCAGGCTCTGCCGCCACCGCGCACGCAGGATGTCGCGCCGCTCCGGATACTTCTCCTCGAGATAATCCGCGTTGAGCACGCGGTCGGTGCGGAAGCTGCGGAAATCCTTGCGCAGCTCGCACCAGGCCGCGAGCAGCCGCACCGCCTCGAGATAGCCGACCGCAATCGGCCAGATCGTGCGTTCGGTGGCGCGGCCCTGCTCGTCGCGATAATGCAGCGCGATCTTCTTGCCTTCATGGATATGCGAGCGCGTCCGCACCATGTCGATGCGGTCGGGCTCGCGGGCCCAGCCGGGCCGGGCGCGGCTCGCGGGCTCGAGCACGAAGGGCCGCAGCCGTTCCGGTACGGTGTCCGCGATCTTCGCGATCAGGTCGTCGGCGGCACGCGCCAGCACCGCGTCGGCATGGCCCGCCACCCATTGCGCGCCCAGCACCGCCGCCTCGATCTCGTCGGGTGTCAGCATCAGGGGCGGCAGGTCGAATCCCTTTTCAAGGATGTAGCCCATGCCGGCCTCGCCGCGGATCGGCACGCGCTGTCCGATCAGGGTCGCGATGTCGCGATAGATCGTGCGTTTCGAGGTTTCGAGCTCGGCGGCGATGGCGTCCGCCGTCAGCGGTTTGCGGGTGCGCCGGAGCACCTGGATGATCTGGAATAGCCGGTCGGCGCGTCTCATTGAAATTTCTCTTGTATCGCAGTGCCTTAGGACTGCTGACAGGATGTTGTCAGCAGGCCCTCTCTATAAAGGGGACAACACTTCAACTGCAGGGGATTCCCCATGATGTTCTCTCGCTCATTCGCTGTCCACGCCGGTTTTGCGCCCCTTGGTCGAATCCAGAACCAGATCCAGACCCAATTCCGGACTTGGGCGATCGCGCATGTCGTCTCCGCTGCCCCACCTTCCGGCGACCCCCGTTGGGTGATCGCGGCACTCGCCGCCACGGTGCTCGCAGCCGTGGACGCCGTTATCCGAAGGCAACTGGTCTTGCTCGCTCGCCATACCATGGGGCGCGCCCTCCAGGGGGCGCGTTTCGCCGGCTCGCGCTGCACTGCTGACAGTATGGTGGCAGCAGGGAGCCGCTAAGCCCCGCCAAGGTCCGGAAATGTGGAGGCTTGTATGATCACTCTTTATGGCTTTGGCGCGGGTTTCGGTCTGCCTGAAATCAGCCCCTTTGTGACCAAGACCGAGGTCCAGCTCAGGATGGCGGGCCTCGCCTACCGCAAGGAGCGGGCGATGCCGCCGGCCTCCCCCAAGGGGCAACTGCCTTACATCGAGGATGAGAGTGAGCGGGTCGCCGATTCCACCTTTATCCGCGCGCATATCGAACGCAAATACGGCTTTGATTTCGACGACGGCCTCGACCGCGAGGTCCGGGCGCAGGCCTGGGCCTATGAACGCATGATCGAGCACCATGTGTACTGGGCGCTGGTCGGCGCACGCTGGGTGGACCCCGAGAATTTTGCCAAGGGGCCCTCGCATTTCTTCGATGGCGCGCCGGAAGACCGCCGCGAGCAGCTTCGCGAGAATGCCCAGTTCCGTGTCGCCGAAAACTACCTGCTGAGCGGGCTCGGCCGGCATGCGCCCGATGACGATGTCGATCTGGCGCTGCGTTCCATCCTGGCGCTGTCGGTGCAGCTTGGCGACAAGCCTTGTCTGATGGGCCAGAAGCCTGTCGGGGTCGATGCCACCGCCTTCGGCGCGCTGGCCGGAATTCTCACGCCGTTCTTCGCGTCAAGGCTGCGCGCGCAGGTCGAGAAGTTCGACAATCTCACGGCCTATGTCGAGCGGATGATGCGGAAATATTATCCCGAATTCGCCTGGACGCCGGTGCGCGAAACCGAAGCGGCGTAGTTCGAAATGCCGGAAACGTAGGGTGGGCAAAGGCGCCCTTGCGCCGTGCCCACCATCGCATTGCAACTCGGATGGTGGGCACGCTTCCGCTCTCGCTCGCTGAGCTACGGCGGACGCGGTCGCTTTGCCCACCCTACGATTGGTGTGTCACTTCGCCCTTCAGCTTCGTCAACTCCGCTTCCAGTTCGGCGATCCGCTTGTCGCCCGCTTCAACTTTGGCGCTGGCTTCGGCCATCGCAGCCGCGACGTCCGCAGCATCGAATTTCTGCGGAATGTGCTGTGGGCAGTTGGTGTCCCAGGCTGCGATCTTGAACACGATGACCTGCTCGGGCCGCGCCCGATAGCCCTTCGGCATCAAGGCCTGCGTCAGTGCCGGATCGTCCTCGACCACGCGCGCCTCTCCCCAGATCTTCACGCGGCGGCGGTGTGCATAGTCCATGATGAAGATATGTGCCTTCGGGTTTTCCGTGAGATTGCCCTGGGTGAGATATTGCTGGTTGCCGGCATAGTCGGCAAACGCGATCGTGTTCTTGTCCAGGATATTGACAAAGCCCCTCGGCCCGCCGCGGTGCTGGATGTAGGGCTGGCCGTCCGCGGTCGCGGTCGCCATGAAGAAGCTGTTGGTGTTGGCAAGGAAGCCCGCGAGCTTCTCGTCGATCTCGGTGCGCCAGCCGCCTTGCTCCTCGACATGGGCGTAGGCCTCGCGCGAGCCTTTTCGCGTCTGGATCGCCTTCACCGCCGGCGTGAACGCGACATCGCTGGAATAAATGTGGGTGTCTGACATCGGATAATTCTCCGTCGCCGGGACGCCAGTGCGTCCGTCTCTCGACCCACAACATGGACCTTTCCGTAAATTAAACAATCTGCCGGATTGACAGTACATAATTGCATATTATGCAATAATCTTATGGACCGTATCGATGCCATGCAGGCCTTTGTGGCGGTGGCCGATCTCGAGGGATTTGCGCCGGCCGCGCGCAAGCTGAAGCTGTCGCCGTCGGCCGTGACCCGGCTGGTCGCGGCACTGGAGGATCGGCTCGGTGCGCGGCTGTTGCAGCGGACCACGCGGAAGGTCGCGCTGACCGATGCCGGCACGCGCTATCTGGAACGTGCCCGGCGGATTCTTGCCGACGTCGAGGAGGCGGAACGCGCTGCCGAGAGCGAGCGCACGCGGCCGAGCGGGCGGCTCGTGGTGTCGGCACCGCTCGGCTTCGGGCGGCTCCATGTCAGCCCGGTCATGACGGCCTATCTGAAACGGTACCCCGACGTGTCCGGTGAGTTGCGGCTGGAAGACCGCGTGGTCAGCCTGGTCGAAGACGGCGTCGATCTCTCGGTGCGAATCGGCGAACTCGCCGATTCCTCGCTGGTGGCGCGCCAGGTCGGCGAGATGCGGCGGATCGTGGTGGCGTCGCCGGCCTATCTGAAGGCGCGCGGCGAACCGAAAAGCCTTGCGGCCATCGCCTCCCACGACACCATCCAGTTCGGCAGCGCGGCAGGCGTTGCCGACTGGCGCTTCGTCGAGGCGGGCCGCGAAATCCGCATCGATTGCACGCCGCGATTTTCGACCAACAGTTCCGACGCGGCGCTCCAATACGCGGAAGCCGGCGGCGGGCTCACGCGGCTGATGGCCTACCAGGCCGCCGCTTCCCTCAAGGCGGGGAAGATCAAAATCGTGCTGCAGAAATTCGAGCTACCGGCACTGCCGATCCACGTCGTCTATCCGACCTCGCGGCTGTTGTCGGCGAAGGTGCGCGCCTTCATCGACCTCGTCGCCGAGATGACGGACTGGCGCTTCGGCTAGGCTCGTTCTTCACTCCTTCGGCTTCGGCACCACGCGGAACGTGGCGTTGGCGCGCGCGATGACGGTGTCGTCTGCCTTGATCAGGCTTTGCGCAAAGCAGAGCGTGCTGCCGGTCTTGATCACCTCGCACTCGATCGCGAGCCATTGGCCGATTTGCGCGCTGCCGATGTAGTCGACCGCAAGCGACACGGTGACGTACGACGTCGTCCAGCCCGTCGCCTGCGCGCAGCTATAGCCCATGGAGTTGTCGGCGAGCGAGGCGATCAGCCCGCCATGAATGAGCCCGCGCGCATTTGTGTGGGCCTTGGCGAGCCGCAACCCCATGATGACGGCCCTCTCTGTCCGCTTCGAATAAAGCGGCTCCCAGGGGTCGGTGAAGGGTGCTTTTCGGAAATGCGGCTCGAAACCGGCGGGGATGTCGATCGTCATGGTCATTGGCGGCTCACCTGCTTGCAAAACGTTGCGCCATTGTCCGCAAGTCCGGCGAGGATTTCACCGCCTACAAAGTTTTAAACTGAATTTGCGCCGATGTTTGAAACGATCTCACGCCGGCAATTCATAGCCGACGGCGGTCTCGGCCGCGATGGTCCGCTGCACGGCCGGCCGCGCCATCATCCGCGCATAATGCGCGTCGAGATTCGGGAACATGTCGGTCGCTGGTTTCAGCGAATTGAGAAACCGCCAATAAAGCCGGAACAAATGTATGTCGGCGATCGAATAGCGCTCGCCGAGCGCCCAGGCCCGACCAAGCCGTCGGTCAGCGATCCCATAGACCTCGCACGCATGATCGAGGCCTTTTTGCCGTCCCGGATGCAATGTGGAGGCAATGAATGACATCCAGGAAATCGCCTGCGCTTCGGCCTCGATGTCGTCCTTCGGCAGCAGCCCGGCTTCCGGAAAGCGCCTCGCGAGATAGAACAGGATGCCGGCCACCTCGGTCAGCACGCGGCCATCGATCAGGAGCGTCGGCACCAAGCCGGCGGGATTGATCTTCAGGTATTCCGGCGAGCGCATGTCTTTTCTTTTGAACGACATCGGCCTTGCCTCGAAATCCGCGCCAACTTCATGAAGCGCGATATGCGCGGCAAAAGAGCTCGAGCCGGGTGCGAAATAGAAGGTGAGCATCAGCAACTCCTGTTTCCGATGTCGTCACCCGCGAAGGCGGGTGACCCGGTATTCCAGAGACAGTCGTACTTGAATCGAGACGCCGCAGCGTATGGATACCCCGCCTGCGCGGGGTATGACAGCAGAGGATGAGGATAGTCCCCTAAAACGGCAACCCGACGTAGTTCTCCGACAGCGAGGTCATGGCGGCCTTTGAGTTGGTGACGTAGTCCAACTCGGCCAACTGGATGCGCGCGCCGAAGCTGCCGGTGTCCGGGAATTTGTGCAGCATCGAGGTCATCCACCAGGAGAAGCGCACGGCCTTCCAGACCCGCGTCAGCGCCGTGGCGGAATAATGATCGATCCCGGCGGAGGATTTCTCGTCGTAATATTCGCGCAACGCCACCGCGAGATAATGCGCGTCGCTGGCGGCGAGGTTCAATCCCTTGGCGCCGGTCGGCGGCACGATATGCGCGGCGTCACCGGCGAGAAACATCCGGCCGAACCGCATCGGCTCGGCGACGAAGCTGCGCAACGGCGCGATGCTCTTTTCGATCGACGGTCCCGTGACGAGGCTATCGGCCGCCTTCTGGTCCAGCCTGAGCTTCAGTTCATCCCAGAAGCGGTCGTCCGGCCACTGGTCGATATGATCGTCGAGCGGACATTGCACGTAGTAGCGGCTGCGGCGCGTCGAGCGCATGGTGCAGAGCGCAAAACCCCGCGCATGGTTGGAATAGATCAGCTCATGGCTGACCGGCGGCGTCTCCGACAGGATGCCGAGCCAGCCGAACGGATAGACCCGCTCGAAGGTTTCGATGGCCTGTGGCTTGACGCTGGCGCGGCTGACGCCATGAAAGCCGTCGCAGCCCGCGACGAAGTCGCAACTGATCTCGTGGGTGACGCCGTCCTTTGCGTAAGTCACGCGCGGATGATCGGTGTCGAAATCGTGCGGCTTGACGTCGGCCGCCTCGTAGACCGTCGTGAGCCCCGCCGCCTCGCGTGCATTCATCAGGTCGAGCGTCACCTCGGTCTGGCCGTAGATCATCACGGTCTTGCCGGTGGCGGCCTTCATGTCGATGCGGTGGCGGTGGCCTGCGAAGGCGAGCTCGATCCCGTCATGAACGAGTCCTTCGGCATGCGCGCGCTTTCCCGCACCGACTTCGTCGAGCAGCTTGACCGTGCCTTCCTCGAGCAGGCCAGCGCGGATGCGCCCCAGCACATAGTCGCCGGTGTGACGCTCCAGGATGACGTTGTCGATGCCGTAGCTGTGCAGCAGTTGCCCGAGCAGCAATCCCGCCGGGCCTGCGCCAATGATTGCTACTTTAGTCCGCAATACCCGTCTCCCCCGGTGCTATAAGACTCGAGCCGCAGCGCGGCCGGCGGCTTTGTCGCAGGCTTGCAATGATAATTATATCATATAACAATGTCTGCAAAGGGCGACGAAAGCCCGATTGAACAAGCGAAAGCCATGAGGGAGACGATGTCGATGAGGAAGACGTTTTTGGCGCTGCTGCTGGCCGCCGGTGTGACGCCGGCGCTCGCGCAGGAGAAAACCTTCGAGCTGAAAATCTCGCACTGGGTGCCGGCCTCGCACCCGCTGCAGAAGTCGCTGGAAGACTGGGGCGCGGCGGTCGAGAAGGCCTCTGGCGGCACCATCACCTACAAGGTGTTTCCCGCCCAGCAACTCGGCAAGGCGAAGGACCATTACGACATGGCGCGTGACGGCATCGCCGATGTCACTTACGTCAATCCCGGCTATACGCCCGGCGTTTTCCCGATCATCGGCGCGGGCGAGCTTCCGTTCCTGATGTCGGACGCCAAAGGCGGCTCGGAAGCGCTCGACGCCTGGTACCGGAAATATGCCGCGAAGGAGATGAAGGACGTCAAATTCTGCCTTGCCTTCATCCATTCGCCGTCGTCGTTCCATTCGCGCACCAAGAAGATCGTGGTGCCCGAAGATATCAAGGGCATGAAGATCCGTCCCGCGCACGCCACCATGGCGGACTTTGTCACGCTGCTCGGCGGTACCAATGTGCAAACCTCGGCGCCGGAAGTGCGTGACACCATCGAGCGCGGCGTCGCTGACGCCGTCACCTTCCCTTGGGGGTCTCTTGTGCTGTTCGGCATCGACAAGGTGACCAAGTATCACATGGATGCGCCGCTCTACGTCACGACCTTCGCTTTCGTGATCAACAAGGACAAGTACAACCAGATGTCGGATCGCCAGAAGAAAGCGATCGATGACAATTGCAACACCGAGGCGGCAGGCCGCGTCGGCGAGCCATGGGGCAAGTTCGAGGACGCCGGCATTGACAAGATCAGGGCCGAAGCCGGTCACGAAATCTACAAGCTGACCCCCGATCAGCTTGGGCAATGGAAGAAGGCCTCCGAGCCGCTGGTCAAGACCTGGGCTGACGGCGTGAAGAAGAAGTATTCCGATGTCAATCCGGACGAGGCGATGAAGGAATTGAAGACCTCGCTCGCCAAATACAACGCCTTGACGCAGTAACGGCCTCACCCGTCTATTCGGCGCGGCGGCAGGTTTTTGCCTGCCGCCGTTTTCTCGGATAGCCGTCGCTTTGGGGGAAAAGCATGCAGCGCGCGTCGATGGACCGCTTCATCGATACGATCGAATGGATCGCGGCCGGCTTTGTCGGCATCGTCGCGCTCGACGTTTTCGTCTCGGTCCTGCTGCGCAACACGCTGAATTATGCGATTCCCGACTCCTTCGACATCGGGCGCATGCTGCTCGGCATTTTGATTTTCTGGGGCATTGCCGCGACGAGCTATCGTGGCACGCACATCACCGTCGATCTGGTCTGGGCCAATGTCTCGCCGCGCTACCAGCGCTGGATCGACGTGTTCGCCACCCTCGTGCTGCTGTTCGTGGTGACGGTGCAGACCTGGACGCTGTTCGACAAGGTCCGTGTCACCTACAACGACAACGTGCTTACCTTCGACACGCACATGCCGACCTGGCCGTTCTTTGCCGTCGCCTGGGCCGGCGACATCTCCGCAGTGCTCTTGATCGCGATCCGCACCTATCGTCTGATCTTCCATCCCGAAGAGATACACGATCCAAAACTGAAGGCGACGGAGTAGCGGGAGATGAGTTCCAACGCCGTCGCCATCATCGGCTTCGTCTCGCTGTTCGGCCTGATGCTGCTCCGCGTGCCCGTCGGCATGGCGATGGGCCTCGTCGGCGTCTGCGGTTTTGGCTACCTCGTCAACGGCTCCGCGGCGCTGAAACTCGTCGGCCAGACCTCGATGCGCACCGTCACCGACTACACTTTCGGCGTGATTCCGATGTTCCTGCTGATGGGGACTTTCGTTTCCAATTCGGGTATGAGCCGCGAGCTGTTCCGCGCCGCCAACGGTTTTGTCGGACATCTGCGTGGTGGGCTCGGCATCGCCACCGTCGCCGCCTGCGGCGGCTTTGCCGCGATCTCGGGCTCCTCGGTCGCGACCGCCGCAACCTTTTCCGCCGTCGCTTATCCCGAGATGCGCCGCTTCGGCTATCCGCAATCCTTCGCCACCGGCGTCATCGCCGCAGGCGGCACGCTCGGCGCGATGCTGCCGCCGTCCACCGTGCTTGCGGTCTACGGCATCATCACCGAGCAGGACATCGGCAAGCTGTTCATGGCCGGCATCATCCCGGGCCTGCTGGCGATGACCATGTACATGGTCACGATCACCCTGATCGGCTTCATCAGGCCGGATTTCCTGCCGCGCGGGCCGGCGATCCCGTGGCGCAAGCGCTTCGCGGGCCTGCGCGACATCTGGGCGCCCGTGCTCTTGTTCATCTTCGTGATCGGCGGCCTCTACGGACTTCCCTTTCTGCCGCGTTTCACTCCGACGGAGGCCGGCGGCGTCGGCGCCACCGGTGCGTTCCTGATCGGCGTCGCCACCGGCCGCCTCGACAAGGAGAAGATCCTCACCTCGCTGCTGCAGGCGACGCGCACGGCGGCTGCCGTCTTCACCGTGCTGATCGGCGCGCTGATCTTCGGCTACTTCCTCACGGTGACGCAGACCCCGCAGAAGGTCACGGAATTCCTTACCGGCCTGGGCCTGGGCAGCTATGGCGTGCTCGCCGTCATCATGGTGATGTATCTCGTGCTCGGCTGCCTGATGGACGCGATGGCGATGATCATCCTGACCGTGCCGATCATCTTTCCTGTGGTGACGCACCTCGGCTTCGATCCGATCTGGTTCGGCGTCATCATCGTGATGACTGTGGAGCTTGGCCTGATCCATCCGCCGGTCGGCATGAACGTCTTCGTCATCAAGAGCGTGGTGAAGGACGTTTCCTTTGCCACCATCTTCAAGGGCGTGATCCCCTTCGTGCTTACCGACCTGGTGCGGCTCGTGATCCTGATCGTCTTTCCGATCCTGGCGCTGTGGCTGCCGACCCGCATGATGGCCCCGTGATGACCCCCGAGCTCCACACCCGATTCGCCTTCGCCATCACGGCCCGCATCGGCGAGGTGACGATCGCGGGCGATGTCGGCCATGGCGTCCGCCGCATCATTCCGATCACCGGCGGCGAGGTGAAAGGCGAGAGGGTCAACGGCAAGGTGCTGCCGTTCGGCGCCGACTTCCAGATCATCCGCCCCAACGAGCTGATCGATCTCGAAGCGAAATACGCCTTCGAGACCGACGACGGCGCGGTGATCTATGTCGAGAACAGGGGCATCCGCTTCGGGCCGGTCGAGCTGTTGCAGAAGCTCAAACGCGGCGAGCCGGTGGATCCAAAACTGATCTATTTCCGCACCGCGCCGAAATTCGAAACCGGTGCTGCAAAATACCGCTGGTTGATGGAGCACATTTTCGTCGCCTCCGCCGCGCGTCACGCCGACCGCGTGGTGATCGACGTGCATATGGTGTTGTAGGGCACAGTTGTCGTCCCGGCGAAAGTACGTAGGGTGGGCAAAGCGCAGCGTGCCCACCACCACGAGCGAAGCGCCGATTGGTGGGCACGGCGCAAGTGCGCCTTTGCCCACCCTACCAACTACGTCGTCATTGCGAGCCAACGGGTCGCGCGAATGCGCGCCCGATGACAGGGCCCGCGAAGCAATCCATGCTCGGCACGGGAAAAGATGGATTGCTTCGTCGCTTGCGCTTCTCGCAATGACGGCGGAGAGGCTTGTTGACTCTCGGCCTAATCGTTATAAAATATAACTATTCTGGACAGGACATAACAAGCCCATGGGAAACGCCGTCGGCGCCGCGAATGCGGAAACTTCCGTGCTGCTCAAGATCGAGAAGCAGGGCGCTGTCATGACCGTGGGCCTCAACCGCGCGGCGAAGCGCAATGCGCTCAACGACGGCATCATCCTCGAAATCGGAGACTGCTTTGCGAGCCTGCCCGACGATATCGGCGCGGTCGTCATCCATGGTGTCGGCGATCATTTCTCGTCGGGCCTCGATCTCTCCGAACTGACCGATCACGACGCGACCGGCGGCCTGATCCATTCGCAGATGTGGCACCGCGTGTTCGACCGCATCCAGTACAGCCGCGTGCCGGTGATCGCCGCGCTGAAGGGCGCGGTGATCGGCGGCGGGCTGGAATTGGCTTGCGCCGCGCATATCCGTGTCGCCGAGCCGTCGGCCTATTTCGCGCTGCCCGAGGGCCAGCGCGGCATCTTTGTCGGCGGCGGCGGATCGGTGCGGCTGCCGCGGCTGATCGGCGTATCGCGGATGACCGACATGATGCTGACGGGCCGGGTCTATTCCGCGACCGAAGGCTCGTCCTACGGATTTGCGCAATATCTCACCGAAGCCGGCGGCGCGCTGCCCAAGGCGCTGGAACTGGCCGAGCGCATCGCCGCCAATGCGCCGCTGACGAACTTCGCCGTGTTGCAGGCGCTGCCGATGATTGCGGAGGCCAACCCGCAGACCGGACTGTTGATGGAATCGCTGATGGCGACGGTGGCGCAGAGCGACAAGGAGGCCAAACGCCGCATCCGCGCCTTCCTCGACCGCAAGACCGCCAAGGTGAAACCGGCATGAGCGCGGCAGGCAACACCGCACGCGCCGCAGGCGCGCATCCCCTGCGAAGTATTTCCTTCGGCGATCCCGCCGTGTCGATCGAACGCAGAAGCGACGGCACCGTCTATCTTCGCCCGAAGACGCCGCTCAGCGGCTATCCGCTCCGCCTGACGGATCGGCTGCATCATTGGGCCGAGGCGACGCCGGACAACGTCTTTATGGCGGAGCGCGCCGCCGGCGGCGCCTGGCGCAAGCTCACTTACGCGGAACTGCTCGACGCCGTCAGGCATATCGCCTCCGGGCTGCTCAACCGCGGGCTCTCGGCGGAAAGACCTGTCGTCGTCCTCTCCGGCAATGCGATCGATCATGCGCTGATCGCGTTCGGCGCGCTCTATGCGGGGATTCCGTTCTGCCCGGTTTCTCCTGCCTATTCGCTGATCTCCCGGGATTTCGGCAAGCTGTCCTATGTGATGAAGCTGCTGACGCCCGGCCTCGTCTTCGCCGACGACGCGGACAAATTTTCCGAGCCGCTGTCGGCGAATGTGCCCGCAGGCGTCGAGATCGCAGCGACGACGGGTGCGCTGCCCGGCCGCGAGGTGACAAGACTTTCCGAGCTCCTGAAAACGCCATTGCGCGGGGATCTCGCTGCGACGCACGAGAAGATCGGCCCGGACACGATCGCGAAATTCCTGCTGACCTCGGGCTCGACCGGAAATCCCAAGGCGGTCATCAACACCCAGCGCATGATCTGCGCCAACCAGGTGATGATCCGCGAGACCATGGCCTTCCTGAAGGACGAGCCGCCCGTGATCGTCGACTGGCTGCCGTGGAATCACACCTTTGGCGGCAACCACAATATCGGGCTCACGCTCTACAATGGCGGCTCGATGTATCTCGACCAGGGCAAGCCGATGCCCGGCGGCATCGAGGAGACGGTGCGGAATTTGCGCGAGGTCTCGCCGACCGTCTACTTCAATGTGCCCAAGGGCTACGAGTCGCTGCTGCCCTATCTGCGCGACGACGCTAGCCTGCGCGACAAGTTCTTCTCGCGGCTGCATGCGATGTTCTTTTCGGGCGCTGCCCTGTCGCCGTTCGTCTGGAACAGCCTCGACGAATTGTCGGTGCAGGCGACGGGATCGCGTGTGCCGATGTTGACGGGCCTCGGCGCGACCGAGACTGCGCCGTTCTTCATGTCGGTCAATCCGCGCACCAGCCGCTCCGGCCATGTCGGCCTTCCCGTGCCGGGCAACGACGCCAAGCTGGTGCCGAACAACGGCAAGCTGGAAGTGCGCGCCAGAGGGCCCAACGTCACGCCCGGCTACTGGCGCCAGCCCGAACTGACCAAAGCCGCGTTCGACGAGGAAGGTTTCTATAAGTTCGGCGACGCCATCAAGCCGGCGGACGCCAGCGATTTCGACGCCGGCTTCGATTTCGACGGCCGCATTGCCGAGGATTTCAAGCTCGCGAGCGGCACCTGGGTTTCGGTCGGACCGTTGCGGGCGCGCTTTGTCGCCGCCTGTGCGCCGCTGGTGCGCGATGTCGTGATCGCAGGCATCAACCGCGACGAAATCTCGGCGCTGGTCATTCTCGATCTCGACGGCTGCCGCCTGATCAATCCAAAACTCTCGGCGGATGACATTGCCGCGGCAGCCGATGATGCGTCGGTCCGCGCGGCCTTCCGCGAGCGATTCCAGAAGTTGATGGCCGGCGCCACGGGCACGTCGAACCGGATCACGCGCGCGATCCTGCTCGATGCGCCGCTGTCGATCGACCGCGGCGAAGTCACCGACAAGGGCTCGATCAACCAGCGCGCGGTGATCGAGCATCGGAACGCGCTGGTGGAAGAACTCTATGCAGCAACGCCGTCGGCGCGCGTCATTACGTCTTAAGAATAAATCAGGGAGGACATCATGCAATTGAAGGATCAGGCCGCGATCGTCACGGGTGGTGCATCGGGCCTCGGCGCCGCCACCGCGCGCAAGCTGGCGGCGCAGGGCGCCAAGGTCGCGGTGTTCGACCTCAACGCCAAGCTCGCCGAGAGCGTCGCGGCCGAGCTCAAGGGCGTGGCCGTCGCCTGCGACGTCTCCGATGCCGTCTCCGCGGAGGCGGCCATTGCGCAGGCCGCCAAGGCGCACGGACCGGCGCGCGTGCTGGTCAATTGCGCCGGCATTGGTGTTGCCAAGCGCGTGGTCGGCCGCGATGCGCCGCACCCGCTTGCCGATTTCGAGAGGGTTATCAAGATCAACCTGATCGGCTCCTTCAACATGCTGCGGCTCGCGGCATCGGCGATGTCGAAGCTGGAGCCGCTTGCAGGCGGCGAGCGCGGGGTCGTGATCAACACCGCGTCGGTTGCGGCCTATGACGGCCAGATCGGGCAGGCCGCCTATTCGGCCTCGAAGGGCGGCATCGTCGGCATGACCCTGCCGATCGCGCGCGAGCTTGCGCAGTTCGGCATCCGTGTGCTCACCATCGCGCCCGGCCTGTTCCTGACGCCGCTGCTCGGCGGCCTGCCGCAGGAGGCGCAGGATTCGCTCGCCGCCGCGATTCCTTTCCCGCACCGGCTCGGGAGCCCCGAGGAGTTCGCCTCGCTTGCGATGCACATGATCGACAATCCGTATCTGAACGGCGAGGTGGTGCGGCTCGACGCTTCGCTGCGCATGGCGCCGAAATAGGCCCGGCCCATGTTCGTGCACCGGCGCGATGTCCAGATCCAGTGGGGTGATTGCGACCCCGCCAACATCGTCTATTACCCGCGCTATTTCGCGATGTTCGACGACTCCACCTCGATCATGTTCGAGGCCGCCGGTTTCTCCAAGCAGGACATCGTGCACAAATACGGTCTCGTCGGCATTCCCATGGTCGACACGCGGGCGAAGTTCTACATCTCCTCGACCCATGGCGACTGGATCACCATCGAAAGCCGGATCGAAAGTTTTGGACGCTCGAGCTTCGATGTCACCCACAAGGTGTTCAAGGGCGAGGCACTTGCGATCGAGGCCTTCGAGAAACGCGTGCTGGTGGGCCGCGATCCGAACGATCCGGAGAAGCTCAAATCGGCGCCGATGCCGCAGGAGATCATTGAAAAATTCATGAGCGGCTAGCGCGATCATGCGCCAAAAGAGCACACTTGCTGCAACGACCCTCGTCTAAAGAAAGGGTTGAATTAACGATAGAAGTTTGATCTGCACTCAATAAAGGCTTCCAGGGAGGAATGTATGAAAAAGGCTTATCTTGCAGCCGCGGCGCTCGCCGCGGTGCTGGCGCTGCCGGGCTCGCCGGCGCAGGCGCAGACCAGCGAAATCAATATCGGCATCTCCATCATCACAACAGGAGCTTCCGCCGCGTTAGGTATTCCCGAGCGCAATGCGCTCGAGTTCGTGCCGAAGGAAATCGCAGGCGTGCCGCTGAAGCTGATCGTGCTCGACGATGCCGGCGATCCCACCACCGCGACCACAAATGCGCGGCGCTTCGTCACGGAACAGAAGGCCGACATCATCATGGGGTCGTCCAATACGCCAGCGACCATCGCGGTCTCCAATGTTGCGAACGAGGCCGGCATTCCGCATATCGGGCTCGCGCCATTCCCGATCACGCCTGCGCGCATGAAATGGTCAGTGACCATGCCGCAGCCGATCCCGATCATGGGCAAGGTACTCTACGAGCACATGAAGGCGCATAACGTCAAAACCGTCGGCTACATCGGCTACTCCGATTCCTACGGTGATCTCTGGTTCAACGATTTCAAGAGCCAGGGCACGCCGATGGGCCTGACGCTGGCGGACGAGGAGCGTTTCGCGCGTACTGACACTTCCGTCACCGGACAGGTATTGAAGCTCGTTGCCGCCAATCCGGATGCCGTCCTGATCGGCGCGTCGGGCACGGCGGCCGGCCTGCCGCAAATCGAGTTGCGGGACCGCGGCTACAAGGGCCTGATCTACCAGACCCACGGTGCTGCCAGCATGGATTTCATCCGTATCGCCGGCAAGGCAGCGGAGGGCGTATTGATGGCCTCCGGTCCCGTGATGGACCCCGAGGATCAGCCCGACAGCGCGCTGACCAAGAAGCCCGGGCTCGCGCTCAACGCCGTCTATGAGGCAAAGTACGGTCCGAACAGCCGCAGCCAGTTCGCGGGCCACGCCTGGGATGCGTTCCTCGTGCTCCAGCGCATTGTTCCGACCGCGCTGAAGACCGCCAAGCCGGGCACGCCGGAGTTTCGCGAGGCCATCCGCCAGGCGCTCTTGACCGAGCGTAACATCGCGGCGAGCCAGGGCGTCTATAATTTCACCGAGACGGATCGCTACGGTCTCGACGACCGCTCCCGCATCCTGCTCACGGTGAAGGACGGGAAGTACGTCCTGGCGAAGTGAGCAGAGCCGTACGATGAGTTCCAGCCGGCCCGTCAACGGGCCGGCTTTTTCTTCCTGCGCTTCCCTGGAGAAGGGCGAGCCGACTTCCGGAGGATGTCGCTATCGCCGCATTTCGCGGGTCGGAAGCACAAGGACCTGGCCGGGATAGATGAGATTCGGATTACGGATCTGCTCCCGGTTCGCCTGATAGATGATGGCGTAGCGCTGGCCGCCGCCCAGGGTACGGTTGCTCAGGCGCCACAGGCTATCGCCCGGGACGACCGTCATCGTCCTGATCTTCGGCACAACCACGGCTGACCGCGTATCCTTGTCCGGCAGGATGGTGTTGTCGGCAGCGGCAAGTCGCGGCTGCGGTGTCGCGGCTGCCTCTCGCGGGCTGGATGTTGCGGCCTGGGTCGGCACCGATGCGGTGGCCATGGTGGCGGGCACGTCGAACGGCACCTCGGCGCGGCTTCGGACAGCTCCGGAGCTCGACGCTAGCTCGTCGAGCCTGATGCGGTAATTGCCGGGTGCGACCCCTTCCTTGATCGTGACGGCAAGATGTCCATCGGCGCCGGCTGTCGCCGATGCAATAAGGCTGTCGTTGAGATAGAGCCTCACCGCAGCGCCCGGCCGCGCCCGGCCACTCACATGGAGCTTGCCGCCCGGCTCAACGTCGACCGCCTCTACCACCGTTGCGTCCGCAACGGACGCAGGAGCCGGGGGCTGCGACAATACGACGGTGGGTTTGTCCGGCGTCATCAACGCAACCGTCGGCCGCTCGCTTGTGGGCTCAAGCACCACCGCCACGCTTTGTTTGGAAGTGATTTCCTTGCCGTCCGGCTGCTTCGATCGCAATGTCAGGCCATAGGTCCCAGGCGGCAGCGGCCGCGGAATCATGGCGAACTGCCCGGATTGATCGACGACGGCGCGATCATGCACCTCGCCATCGCGGAGCAGCTCCACCGTCGTGCCTGGCGCCGCTCGACCTGCAACGACGGCCTCGCCGGTTGGCGTGATGTGTACGATATCGAATTCTGGAACAGTGCCGCCTGTGGCTGCTTGCGGAGGCGGTGGTGTCAGCAAGGTGGTCAGGTCTTTTGCCTGCTGTTGGGCCGTAGCGAGCGCTTCACGCTGAAGCGGGAGGGCGGATGCCTGCTTCGAGGCCTCGGAGGAAGCGGTGGCGGGAGCGCCGGGACGATCCGACATCGCGGAATCGGTCCGCGATCCCTGAGGGGCTGGCCGGTTGATGGAGACAAGCACAGCCACGCCCGCGGCAGTAACGGCTGCAACAGGCACGACCGTCGATATGGCGCTGAGGATTCCCATTCGTCTGCAAAACCTCAGCCTGAGAGCGCTGGCACGGAAGCCCCACACTGCGCTCTTTCGTTTCATTCATCAAGTCCGGCCCCGACGGACTCGGAAAAGCCGCGAAATCGGCCTGCCTGGCCGGCCTGGCACAGCCCATACGGTCTTTTCGCTGGTATCCCACGTACATGTCCTGGGGGCGCCGACGCCGTAGCCGGCGACTCAGACCGCGCTTTCGCCCTCGTGCGTGAAGCCGAGATAGCTCGCGGCGACGCGGGTGTTGGACGCAATATCGGCGGCGGTTCCGCTCAGGATGAATTCGCCAAGCTCCATCACATAGGCGCGGTCCGCAATCTTCAGTGCGGCCTGCGCGTTCTGCTCCACCAGCAGCACCGAGACGCCGCTGGTGCGCAATTCACCGATGGTGCGGAAGATATCGGCGACAATGATCGGCGCCAGTCCAAGGCTCGGCTCGTCCAGCATCAGAAGTCTTGGTGCACCCATCAGCGCGCGGCCCATGGCGAGCATCTGCTGCTCGCCGCCGGAGAGCGTGCCGGCAAGCTGCTTGCGCCGCTCCTTCAGCCGCGGAAACAGCGTGTAGACACGCTCGAAGGCGCTCGCGGCCAGCGCCCTGGTGACGCGGAACGCGCCGAGCTGAAGATTGTCCTCGACATTCATACTGGAGAACAGTTCGCGGTGCTCGGCGACGAGGCTCAGGCCCAGCGCAACGCGGTCCTCGATCTCGTGCTGCGCGAGGTCCTCTCCCGCGAAGGTCGCGCGGCCCTTCAGCGGCAGTACGCCCATGATGGCGTTGAGCAGCGTGGTCTTGCCTGCACCGTTGGCGCCGACGATGGTGACGATCTCGTTGTCGCCGACGTCCAGTGTCACGCCGCGCACGGCCTCGACCTTGCCGTAGGCGATATGCACATCGGAAACCGAGAGCAGCGCACTCATGTCACCGCTCCCAGATAGGCCTTGATCACCTCGGGGTTGGTCTTGATCGCTTCCGGCGTACCCTCGGCGATCTTGGTGCCGAAATCGAGCACGACGACGCGATCGGCGAGATCCATCACAAATCCCATGTCGTGCTCGACCAGCAGTACCGACATGCCGCCGTCGCGGAGCTGCCGCAGCAGCGCGGCGAGCCGCTGCTTTTCCAGATGCCGCAACCCGGCCGCCGGCTCGTCGAGCAGCAGCAGCATAGGGTCGGCGCAGAGCGCACGCGCGATCTCGACAATGCGCTGCTGGCCAAGCGAGAGCGATCCCGCGGTTTGGTCGATCTGGTCGGCAAGCCCGACGCGCTCGATCTGGCGCGCGGCTTCGGCGAGCAATTTCGCTTCGTCGGCGCGGTCAAACCGGAACATGCTCGAGAGCGCGCCGGCAGCCCCTCGCTGATGCGCGCCGATCGCGACATTCTCCAGCACGGTCATGTCGGGCACCAGCTTCACATGCTGAAAAGTGCGGGAGACGCCGAGCCTGACGATCTCCTGCGGGGCTGCGTTGTGGATCTTCTTGCCGAGCACGGCGAGCGAGCCGCCGGTCACGCGCAACACGCCGGTGATGAGATTGAAGGTCGTGCTTTTTCCGGCGCCGTTCGGGCCGATCAGCGCCACGATCTCGCGGGCCTGGACGTCGAAGGAGACATCGTTCACGGCGATCACGCCGCCGAACTGCTTGCGGGCCTTGTCGATCTCGAGCAGCACGTTTGGCGTGCCGGTCGGCCGCTCGCGCGGCGGCAGCGCAATCGAGGTGTCCGACTGCTTGCGCGCCGGCTTGAACGGCAGACGCGACACCAGCCACGGCCAGACGCCGGCGGGGGCGAACTGCAGCAGGATTACCAGCAGAATGCCGAAGACGATGGTCTCGAGCTGGCCCTCGCCATGCAGCAGCATCGGCAGGTAGCTTTGCAGCACCTCTTTCAGCACGACGACGATGGCCGCACCGAGCACGCCACCCCAGACATAGCCGGCACCGCCGACGACCGCGACGAAGAGATATTCGATGCCGGCCAGCGCGCCGAAAGGCGTCGGATTGGCGGCGCGCTGGAAATGCGCATAGAGCCAGCCGGAAAGGCCGGCCAGCACCGCGGCGTAGATGAAGACGAGCAGTTTTGTGCGCGGCGTCTGCACGCCGAAGGCTTCGGCGGCGACATGGCCGCGCCGCAGCGCGCGGATGGCGCGGCCGGTTCGGGAATCCAGCAGGTTCATGGTCAGCAGCGCGGAAACAAGCACCGCGATCCAGATCGCGTAATAGATCGTGCCGGGGTCGATCATTTTCAGCGAGCCGATCGAGAGCGGCGGGATCGCGGAGATGCCGTCGTTGCGGCCGAGGAATTCCAGCTTGCTGAAGAGATAGAACAGGCCGAGGCCCCAGGCGATGGTGCCGAGCGGCAGATAGTGGCCGGACAGGCGCACGGTGACGAGGCCAAGCAGCACCGCCGCGACGCCGCTCACGACCAGCGACGCCGGGAGCGCCAGCCAGGGCGACACGCCATAGGCGGTGGTCAGCACCGCGGTGGTGTAGGCGCCGAAGCCGCAGAACGCGGCCTGCCCGAACGAGGTGAGGCCGCCGACCCCGGTGAGGAGCACCAGCCCCATCGCGACCAGCGCGGAGAGGCCGATATTGTCCAGCAGCACGATCCAGAACGGCGGCATGCCCGGGATGAAAGGGATCACCGCCATGACAACCGCAAACAGAAAAACCGGCCAGCGCTCGCGCATGGTCAATCCTTCTCTTCCTCGACCGTCGCTGGCGCGGCCAGCGAACGCAACAGGAGCACGGGGATGAGCAGGGTAAAGACGATGACCTCCTTGTAGTTGGAGGCGTAGAAAGAGGAGAAGGCCTCGACAATGCCGACCATCAGCGCCGCGATCGCCGTCAGGGGATAGCTGACGAGCCCGCCGATGATGGCGGCGATGAAGCCTTTCAGGCCGATCAGGAAGCCGGTGTCGTAATACAGCGTCGTGATCGGCACGATCAGGATGCCCGAGAGCGCGCCGATCACGGAAGCCAGCAGGAATGCGATCTGTCCGGACAGCGTGGTGCGGATGCCGACCAGTCGCGCGCCCAGGCGATTGACCGCGGTCGCGCGCAGCGCCTTGCCGTAGAGCGTAAGCCCAAAGAACAGCCACAGCGCGACGATGAAGGCGATGGTGATGCCATAGACGGCGAGGCTCTGGCCGGTGAAGCGCAGGGGACCTGCGGTGAGCGCCGCGTCGGCGACCGTTGGACCGCGCTGTCCCTCGGCGCCGAAGAATAATAGCCCAAGCCCCTGCATTGCAAGGTGACAGCCGACGGAAGCAATCAGGAGCACCAGCACGGAGGTGTGCGCCAGGGGCTGGAACGCGAGGCGGTAGAGGTACAGTCCGATCATGGCGACGATGATCAGCGACAGCACGATGGCAAGGGGGATCGGCGCGCGGTGTCCCGCGGCCCAGATAGTCAGCGCCAGCACAATCGAGGGCAGCACGATATTGACGACGAAGGCGCGGGCGATCTTCCGGGCATGAAACGCCCGCCGCGCGGCGAACAGGTCGAGCGCGAAGGCGACGGCGCCCATCGCGACCGCAAGCTTGGCCGTGCCCGGCATCTGGCCCGAGGCCAGCGAAGCATAGGTCAGCGCGCCATAGGTGACGAACTCCCCTTGCGGGATCAGGATGACCCGCGTCACGGCGAACACCAGCACGAGCGCGAGCCCGAGCAGCGCATAGATCGCGCCATTGGTGATGCCGTCCTGGATCAGGAACAGCAGGATCGTCGAGTTCAAGACGGGACGCTCCCCCTCGAGGTGCGGATCGCCGATGGGGACGGTCCGGTCGCCGCAGTTGAATTGGGCGGGCTATTTGGTATGGTGGATAACAATTATCAAATATAATCTCAAGGGCAGGATGGGTTTTGACCACTCTTTCCCGAGCTTCAACCTAGCGGGATGGCAGGCCGCACGCGATGACTGTTTCCAAGGCCGCGATGGCGGATAGCGGCAAGGAGAATGCCAAGGAGGGCGTCAAGGCCCGCAAGGAGCAGGCCGAGGGAGCGATCGACGGCTCGGCGCTGCAACTCGGCGAATTGTCCGAGCTGCTCGGCTATTCGCTCAAGCGCGCGCAGCTCCGGATTTTCGAGGACTTCCTGCGCTGCGTCGCGCCGCTGCAGCTCACGCCGGCGCAGTTCTCGGTGCTGCTCCTGCTCGACAAAAACCCCGGCCGCAACCAGACCGAGATCGCCAATACGCTCGGCATCCTCCGGCCGAATTTCGTGGCGATGCTGGACGGGCTGGAAAGCCGCGACCTCTGCGCGCGAATCCGCTCCACCAACGATCGCCGCTCGCACATCCTGGTTCTTACCGACAAGGGCCGCGCCGTGCTGGCGCGTGCGAAGAAGCTGGTCGCAACCAAGCACGAGGCGCGGCTGAACGAGCTGCTCGGGCCCAGTAACCGCACCGCGCTGCTCGCGATGCTGACCAGGATCGCGCAGGAGTTTTGAGGAACGCCCGTAATTTTCGGGTTCATCGTTGCGCGATATCCAGGAACGACAAGCACACGAGATCAGACCGCCGCGATCCGACGCAGCACGCCTTCGCGCGTTTGCCGCGACAGGAACAGGCGTTCGATGTCGGCGGCGGGCAGCGGTCGGCTGAACAGATAGCCCTGCATCTCCGTGCAGCCCTCGGCCTGGATCTTCTCGAGCTGCTCGATTGTCTCCACGCCCTCGGCGGTTGCGGTCATGCCCATGCCACGCGCCAGCGCTGCGACCGCGCGCACGATGTTCAGCGAGCCCGCATTCTCCGTGATGTCCTTCACGAAGGAGCGGTCGATCTTGATCTTGTCGAACGGAAAGCTTTGCAGATAGGTGAGCGAGGAATAGCCGGTGCCGAAATCGTCCATGGCGATGCGGATGCCGAGCGCGCGCAATTGATGCAGCACGGCAAGCGTCGCTGCCTTGTCCTGCAGCAGCACGCTCTCGGTGATCTCGATCTCGAGCCGTGTCGGCTGGACGCCTGACGCCGCCAGCGCGCCGACGATGATTTGGGTCAGGCCGGGGCTGCGGAATTGCGCCGCGGAGATATTGACCGCGACGCGAAGGTCGTCCGGCCAGTTCCTTGCGGCGAGGCAGGCCTCGCGGACGATCCATTCGCCGAGCGGCACGATGAAGCCGATTTCTTCCGCGAGCGGAATGAAGGTCGCGGGCGAAATCAAGCCGCGTTCGGGATGGTTCCAGCGGACCAGCGCCTCGAAGCCGCTGATGGCGCTGCTCTGCAGGTTCACCACCGGCTGGAAGTGAAGCTCGAATTCGCCCGACGGCAGCGCCTTGCGCAGATCCTGCTCCATCGTGCGGCGGTTTTGCATCTGCTCGTCCATCGCCGCTTCGAAGAAACGGAAGGTGCCGCGGCCGTCGCCTTTGGCGCGGTAGAGCGCGAGATCGGCGTTGCGCAGCAGTTTGTCCGACACCGGACCGTCGCCGGGGCTGACGGCGATGCCGATGCTGACGCCGACGACGGCGTGGTGGCTGTCGATGTCGAAGGGCTCGCCCATCGCCGTAACGATCGATTGCGCCAGCGATGTCGCTTCCGCGGCATCGGCGACCGGCGCCTGCACGATGACGAATTCGTCGCCTCCCATGCGCCCGATCGTGTCGGTCGGCCGAACCAGCCGGCGCAAGCGTTCGGCGACGGTCTTCAGCAGCGCATCGCCGCCGAGATGGCCGAACGTGTCGTTGACCGCCTTGAACTGGTCGAGGTCGAGGTGGTGGACCGCGACCATCTCTTCGGCGGTGGAGCGGGCCAGCGCCTGCTCCAGGCGTTCGTTCAGCAGCACGCGGTTGGCGAGGTCGGTGAGCGAGTCATGATGCGCCATGTGCTCGATCTTGAGCTCGGCCCGCCGCTGCTCGGTGATATCCTCATGCGTGGCGACCCAGCCGAGATCGGGCATCGGCCGGTGGCGGATCTTGAAGGTGCGCCCGTTGCGCAACTCGACGATGCTGTCGGTCGGATCGGCCGAGATCGCGACGTTGGAGCGCCATTTCAGGTATTCGTCGCGCGACATCGCGGGGAAGCTGCCGGCTTCGAAGCGCAGGTCGACGATCTCCGCCAGCGGCGTGCCCGGATGCACCCGGCCGCGCGGCAGGTCGTACATCTCGATGTAGCGGTCGTTGCAGACGATCAGACGATGATTGGCATCGAAGAAGCAGAGCCCCTGCGACATGTTGTTGATCGCGGTGTCGAACTGCAGGTTCCGTACCTTCAGGTTTTCTTCCTGCTCGCGGCCGAGCTCGTGTTGGAGCTTCAGGCTTGCGCCCATCTCCTCGCGCTCGGTGATGTCCTCATGCGCGGCCATGCCGCCGCCGCCGGCCATCGGATAGACCGTGTAATTGATGATGCGGCCGTCGGCGAATTCCTGCACGACCGAATCGTGCACGATCTCGCGGTCGAGGCGCTGGCGGATATAGTCTTCGGGCCTTGCGCGCACCTTCAGCCCGAGATTCAGGCGGTGCTGGATCAGGCTCGCGACGCGCGTACCCGGCTTCACCTGTTCAGGCGTGAGCCGGTAGATTTCGGCGTAGCGGCGGTTGCAGAAAACGACTTCGCGCTTCCTGTCGAAGATGATGATCCCGAGCGACAGGTTGTTGAAGGCCTCTTCGAGGCGCGGGCCCGAGCCCGCCTCTCGCTTGCTGGAATCCGTCATCCCGCGTTTCCCGCCGCGTCATGGCACGCCTGCCGATCGGCAGCCGGCCATTAGAAGCTGGAGCGGGTAAATCACAGCCTCGCGAGGCGGCGGTTTGCGAGCGGTTCCGCAAAACGCCCTCAACAAAGGGTTAACGCATGCCGCTCCCGATCCCGGAGCGGACCCGGTGGATCTACACCTGGTCCACCAGCAGCACGCGGATGTCGTTCACGTTGGTCAGCGTCGGGCCGGTCTGCAGGAGATCGCCGGTCGCGGCGAAGAAGGCGGTGGCGTCGTTGTTGTCGAGATAGCCGTGTGGGTCGAGGCCTTGCGCCTTCATCTTCGCAAAGGTCGCGGCGTCGATCAGCGCACCGGCCGGATCGGACGCCGAGCCTGCGCCGCCGTCGGCGCCGTCGGTGTCGCCGGCAAGCGCGGCGATGCCGGGTGTGTCCTTCAGCAGGTCCGCCAGCGCCAGCGCATACTCCTGGTTCGGACCGCCGCGGCCATTGCCGCGCACGGTCACGGTCAGCTCGCCGCCGGAGAGGATCGCGATGCGCTTGCCTTTGGCGCGGGCGTCGAGCGCCAGCCGCGCATGATCGGCGGCGACCTCGCGCGCCTCGCCTTCGAGATCGGCGCCGAGATCGATGGTCTCGTAGCCCGCATCGCGCGCAAGCGTGATTGCGGCGTCGAGCGACTGCCGGGGACGCGCGATCAGCTCGAAGCGGGCGCGGGCAAAGGCGGCATCGCCCGGCTTGCAGCTTTCATTGGCGGGGTTTTCCAGCGCGCGGCGGATCGCGTCGTCGATATCGAGCCTGTATTTCGCGACGATGGCGCGCGCATCGGCCAGCGTGGTCGGATCGGGCACGGTCGGCCCCGAGGCGATCGCGGACGGATCGTCGCGCGGCACGTCCGAGATGGCGAGCGTGACGATCTCGGCGCGTTGGCCGGCGCGTGCCAGCCGCCCGCCCTTGATCCGCGACAGATGCTTGCGGACGGTGTTGACCTCGCCGATCGGCGCGCCGGAACGCAGCAGCGCCCGGGTCAGCTTCTGCTTCTGCTCGAAGGTGATGCCCTCGGCCGGCGCGATCCAGTTTGCCGAGCCGCCGCCGGACAGCAGCACCAGCAACAGGTCGTCCGCTTCCGCTGTCTGCGCAAGCCGCAGCGTGTCCTCCGCGCCCTTCAGGCCGGCTTGGTCGGGCATGGGGTGGCCGGCCTCAACCACGCGGATGCGCCGCGTCGGCACGCCGTGGCCGTGGCGTGTGGTGGCGATGCCCAGGAGACGCGAAGGCTCCAGCTCCAGCGCGTCCAGATAATGCTTTTCGGCGGCGGCCGCCATCGCGGCGGCACCTTTGCCGGCGGCAAGGCAGATCACACGCCCCCTGGGTATCGCGCGCAGATGCTGCGCCAGCACGACATCGGGATGCGCGGCGGCAATTGCGGCGTCGAAGATCGCGCGCAGGAGAGGGCGTCGGTCGGTCATGGGATCGGATCGGGAAGCCTGAAGGACATGCTGGTGTCCTTATCCATTCTCTGCCGCCAAAAGAAAACCCCCGCAAGATACCTTGCGGGGGTCGTTAGGGATTTCCTATCGGGCGATAAGTCCGGATCAGCCGCCGACCTCGCCCGAGATGATGTCGCCGAACAGCTCCCATCGCTCGCCCTTGAAGCGCATGAGCTGCAACTGGTCGATCGGGGCGAAATCGGTCGGCGAGGTGTTCATCGCGATGCCGGGCAGCAGGACCTCGGTGCGGAAATCCTTCAGGCTAGCCGCCTGCTTCATGATGTTCGCGCGCGTGAGGTCGTCGCCGCACTGCTTCAGCACCTGGACCATCGTCTGTGCGACGGCGTAGCCGACCATGACCGAGGCATTGAGCTTGTCGCCTTCCGGGAAATCCTTGGCGAGGAAGTCGAGGAAGGTCTTCATGCCGGCGTCGCTCTCCCATTGCGGATCCGAGGCATCCTTCAGGTAGGCGGCCGAGACGATGCCTTGCGAGTTCTCGAAGCCGGCCGGCTTGATCACGCTGCCGACGGACGCTCCGACGTTGTTGAGGATGTGAAGCGACTTCCACTGGATCTCATTGACCTTCTTGATCGCCTGCGCGGCGAATTTCGGGGTGGTGACGTCGAAGAATACGTCGGCGCCTGAAGCCTTCAGCTTGACGACGTGATTGTCGATGGAGGGTTCGGTGATCTCGTAGCTTTCCTCCGCCACGATCATCGAGGCGGTCTTGGCGCCGAGGCCGTCCTTGAGGCCCTTGACGTAGTCTTTGCCGTAATCGTCGTTCTGGTAGAGGATGGCGATCTTGGCGTCCGGCTTCTCCTTCAAGAGGTACTTGGCATAGATATGCGACTCACTCTGGTAGTTGGGCTGCCAGCCCATGGTCCAGGGGAAGTCCTTCGAGTCGTTCCACTTGGTGGCGCCGGTGGCGATGAAGAGCTGCGGTACCTTCTTGGAATTCATGTATTTGTGGATCGCCGAATTCGGCGGCGTGCCGAGCGAGTTGAAGATCAACAGCACCTCGTCGCTCTCGACCAGCTTGCGGGCCTGCTCGACCGTCTTCGGTGGCGAGTAGGCGTCGTCATAGGAGATGAAATTGATCTTTCTGCCGTTGATCCCACCCGCCGCGTTGATCTTGTTGAAATAGGCCTGCTCGGTCTTGCCGATCACGCCATAGGCCGAAGCGGGACCGCTATAGGGCATGATGTTGCCGATCTTGATCTCGGTGTCGGTGGCGCCGGTGTCGTATTTCTTTTGCGCGAGCGCACCGGTCGAAGACGCGGCAAACAGAATAAGCGCGGTAGAAGCTATGGCCAGACGAGTGGCGATAACGGGCATTACGTTCTCCCTCAATTCAAAATATCGACGATGTGTGTCGCGGCTTCTTGATCAGCTCTTTTTGAACCGGCGCCGTCATTAGCATTTTGCCGCCTTCGCGACAACAAAAAGCCCCTGCGGCAAAGCCGCAGGGGCTGCTCCCTTCGTAGTCAGTAGCTCGCCGTTAACCCTTTAACCGCCGACGTCGGAGCTCAGGATGTCGCCGAAGCGCTCCCAGGTCTCGCCCTTGAATCGCACCAGCTGCAACTGCGACAGCGGAGCGAAGTCGGTCGCCGATGTGTTGGCCTTGATGCCGGGCAGCAGTCCGCCGAGCTCGAGGTTCTTGATGCTCGCGGCCTGTTTCATGATGTTCTCGCGCGTGAGGTCGTTGCCGCAGTTCTTCAGCACGAAGACCAGGCCCTGCGCCACCGTGTAGCCGTACATCACCGAGGCGTCGGCGCGGTTGGCTTCGGGATAATACTTGTCGAGGAACTCGTTCCAGGCCTTCATGCCCGCATCGTTCTTCCACTGAGCGTCGGTCGGGTCCTTGAGATATTGCGACGAGATGATGTCCTGCGAGTTCTCGAAGCCCGCCGGCTTGATCACGCTTCCGATCGAGGCCGAAACGTTGTTGAGGAAGTGCGCCGGTTTCCATCCGATCTCGGCATTCTTCTTGATCGCCTGCGCGGCGAACTTCGGCGTCGTGATGTTCATGAACACGTCGGCGCCGCTCGCCTTGAGCTTGACGATATGGGAATCGATCGTCGGTTCCGTGACCTCATAGCTGTCCTCGGCGACGATCAGCGACGCGGCCTTGGCGCCGAGCCCGTCCTTGAAGCCTTTCAGATAGTCCTTGCCGTAATCGTCGTTCTGGTAGAGCACGGCGATCTTCGCATCCGGATGGTTCTTCAGGATGTATTTCGCGTAGATCTGGGTCTCGCTCTGGTAGTTCGGCTGCCAGCCCATGGTCCAGGGGAAGTCCTTCGGGTCGTTCCATTTGGTGGCGCCGGTGGCGACGAAGAGCTGTGGGACCTTCTTGGTGTTCATGTATTTCTGGATGGCGGAATTTGGCGGCGTGCCGAGCGAGTTGAAGATCAGGAGCACCTCGTCGCTCTCGACCAGCTTGCGCGCCTGCTCCACCGTCTTCGGCGGCGAGTAGCCGTCGTCATAGGAGACGAAGTTGATCTTTCGTCCGTTGATGCCGCCCTCGGCGTTGATCTTGTTGAAGTAGGCCTGTTCGGTCTTGCCGATCACGCCGTAGGCCGAGGCCGGGCCGCTATAGGGCATGATGTTGCCGATCTTGATCTCGGTGTCGGTCGCGCCGACGTCGTATTTGTTCTGTGCAAGTGCGCCGGTCGAAGATGCGGCTAACAAAGCAAGCGCGGTCGAAGCTATGGCCAAACGGGTGGCAATAACGGGCATTACGTTCTCCCTTGTTTCAATAATTCGACGGTAAGTGTGGCGGCTTTCTGAAACGAAAGCTCTGTTGGTTTGGCGCGGAAACTACCATTTCGCCTGAACCGGCTCAATAAAAGCCCCCTGCGACAAAGCCGCAGGGGGCTGCATCTTTAGTAGCTGGCGGCGTTGAATAGCGGGCGGCGTCCGGTGTTAACCGCTGACGTCGCCGTTGATCACGTCGCCGAAGCGTTCCCAGCTGTCAGCCTTGAACCGCATGAGCTGCAACTGCGAAATCGGGGCAAAATCCGTCGGACTGGTATTGATCTTCACGCCGGGCAACAGTCCGGCAACGACATAGTCGTGCATGCTGGCCGCCTGTTTCATGACGTTTGCGCGGGTCAGATCATTGCCGCACAGCTGCAGGACGTGGGCCATGGTTTGCGCAACGGCATAGCCATAGATCACGAAGGCATCGGCGCGATTGGCTTCGGGATAGTATTTGTCCAGGAAGGCGTTCCAACCCTTGATATCCGCGTCATCCTTCCATTGCGGGTCGTTCGGGTCCTTCAGATAGGTCGCCGAGATAATGCCTTGCGAATTATCGAAGCCGGCCGGCTTGATCGTGGCGCTGATCGACGAGCTGACGCTATTGAGGAAATGCGTCGGCTTCCATCCGATCTCGGACATCTTCTTGATGGCCTGTGCCGCGAACTTCGGAATCGACAAATCGACGAACACGTCGGCGCCGCTCGCTTTCAGGTTGACGATGTGCGAGTCGATGGTCGGCTCGGTCGTCTCGTAGCTCTCTTCACTCACGATCATGGAAACTTTTGAGCCCAGTCCGTCCTTCAGGCCCTTCAGATAATCCTTCCCGTAATCGTCGTTCTGGTAAAGCACGCCGATCTTGGCGTTCGGAAAGTTCTTGAGGATGTATTTTGCGTAGATCTGGGTCTCGCTCTGGTAGTTGGGCTGCCAGCCCATGGTCCAGGGGAACTCCTTCGCGTCGTTCCACTTGGTGGCCCCGGTCGCGACGAAGAGCTGCGGCACTTTCTTCGAGTTCATGTATTTGTGGATCGCCGAGTTCGGCGGCGTACCCAGTGAGTTGAAGATCAACAGCACCTCGTCGCTTTCGACGAGCTTGCGGGCCTGCTCGACCGTCTTCGGCGGTGAGTAACCGTCGTCATAGGAGATGAAGTTGATCTTTCTCCCGTTGATGCCGCCCTCAGCGTTGATCTTGCTGAAATAGGCGGCTTCGGTCTTGCCGATCACGCTGTAGGAGGACGCGGGCCCGCTATAGGGCATGATATTGCCGAGCTTGATCTCGGTGTCGGTCGCGCCGATATCATACTTCTTTTGGTCAGCAGCATTGACGCTTGTCGACGCAAGTATCGCAAGGGCAGCCGAAAGAAGCCCCAATCGCAAAGGAATGGCAGGCATCGTGATCTCCCTGGACCTGGTTGAACGTGTCAATGTTTTTGGAATGGGAGCACTTGGCGGCTCCTGGCAGCATTCAATACCCCTCCGGTGTTCCCGGCAAGAAAAAGCCCTCCGCGAGATTATCGCGGAGGGCGTCATTTAGTCGAACGGTCGGGGCCGGTGGGCCCTGAACGGATCGATTAGTTGCTCAGCTCGCCAGAGATGATGTCGCCGAACAAATCCCATTTCTCGCCCTTAAATCGCATCATCTGCAATTGCTCGATTGGCGCGAAGTCGGTCGCCGAGGTGTTGATCTTGATCCCCGGCAACAGCGTGTCGGGCTCGAAGTCCTTCAGGCTCGCGGCCTGCTTCATGACGTTGGCGCGGGTGAGATCGTCGCCGCACATCTGCAGCACCTTCACCAGCGTCTGCGCCACGCCGTAGCCGTACACCACCGAGCCGTCGAGGCGGTTGCCTTCCGGATAATTCTTGGCGAGGAAGTCCAGGAATTTCTTCATGCCGGGATCGTTGTCCCACTGCGAATCGGCGCCGTCCTTGGCGTAGGCGGCCGACAGGATCCCTTGCGAGTTCTCGAAACCGGCCGGCTTGATCACGCCGCCGACGGAAGCGGAGACGTTGGACACGATATGCAGCGGGTGCCAGTCGATCTCGGCGAGCTTCTTGATCGCCTGCGCTGCGAATTTGGGAGTCGTGATCGAGATGAACACGCCGACGCCGGTGGCTTTCAGCTTGACGATGTGGCCGTCGATCGACGGCTCCGTGGTCTCGTAGCTCTCCTCGGCCGCGATCATCGAAGCCTTGGCGCCGAGCCCGTCCTTCAGGCCCTTCAGATAGTCCTTGCCGAAATCGTCGTTCTGATAGAGCACGCCGATCCTGGCGTCCGGCTTCTCCTTCAAAAGGTATTTCGCGTAGATATGGGCTTCGCTCTGGTAGGAGGGCTGCCAGCCCATGGTCCAGGGGAAATCCTTTGGGTCGTTCCACTTGGTGGCGCCGGTCGCGACAAAGAGCTGCGGGACCTTCTTGCCGTTGAGATATTTCTGGATCGCCGAGTTGGACGGCGTGCCGAGCGGGTTGAAGACCACGAGCACCTCGTCGCTCTCGACGAGCTTCCGGGCCTGCTCCACGGCCTTGGGCGGGGAGTAGCCGTCATCGTAGGAGATGAACTTGATCTTGCGGCCGTTGATGCCGCCTTCGGCGTTGATCTTGTTGAAATAGGCCTGCTCGGTCTTGCCGATCACGCCATAGGCCGACGCCGGGCCGCTGTAGGGCATGATGTTGCCGATCTTGATCTCGGTATCGCTGGCGCCGGTGTCGTATTTCTTCTGGGCAAGCGCGCTCTGGGATACGCAAACGATGGCGACCGCCGCGAGCGCGGCGGTCCGTAGACCTGTCAAAAGCATGGTTTCTCCTGTTTTATTGCTCTTGTTTTCTTCCGGACTATCTCCTGAGCCGGCCGGCCAGTTGCTGGCCAACGATGGCGATCTGTCTCGCCCCGTGCGGGATCAGGAAGATGACAAGGAAGAGCAGGACGCCGAACACGGCGCCGGAGAGGCCCTTGGAGATGCCTTCCGCGATGTTCGGGACGAAGATGATGAACGCCGATCCGACAAAGGAGCCGGGCAGCCAGCCGACGCCGCCGACGACCATGCCGAGGAACAGGGAGATCGCAAGCGTGATGGTGTAGCTGTCGGGCGCAACGAACTGCACCGCGATGGCCCCGAGCCCGCCGGCGATGCCGGTGATCCCGGCGCTGACGCCGAACGCGAGCGTCTTGTACAGCGAAACATTGACGCCCATCGAGGAGGCCGCGATCTCGTTGTCGCGGATCGACATGAACGCGCGCCCCGATCGCGAGCGCAGCAGATTGACCGAGCCGACATAGATCGCAATCGTGATCGCGAGCGTGAAATAATAGAGCCACATGTCCTGGGACATCGGCAGGCCGAACGGCGCATCCGGCTTGGTCACGACCAGGCCCTGCACGCCGCCGGTCCAGTGCTCGAAGAAACCGAGCTTCAGGAGCTGTGGCATCGCGGTCGCGAGCGCGAAGGTCGCGAGCGCGAGATAGACGCCGGACAGGCGCAGCGCCGGCTGGCCGAACAGGAAGCCCACGGCGAAGCAGATGATGCCCGCGACCGGCAGCGTCAGCGCATAATTGATGTTGGCGTGCTCCATCAGGATCGCGGAAGTATAGGCACCGATCGCGTAGAAGGCGCTCTGGCCGAGCGAGAACTGGCCGCTGCCGCCGGTCAGGATGTTCAGCGCCAGCACGGCTACGCCGTAGATCAGCAGCATCGTCATCTGGAAGATGATGAAGTTCTTGACGAACAGCGGCACCACGAGCAGCAGGGCGAGCACCACCAGCGAAGTGCCGGTGCCCAGCGTCATGGCGCGTTTCGGAACAGCCTCTACCGCCTGGCCTTCGGTGACGACTTCCTCGGCAGCGCTCATGATCAGACTCGCTTCACGATGGGCCGGCCGAACAGGCCAGCGGGTTTGACGACCAGGACGGTGATGATGAGGGCCAGCGCAATCGGCAGCTTCAGCTCATTGCCGACGCCCGGGATATAGGTTCCGGCGAGGTTCTCGAAGATGCCGACCAGGAAACCACCGACGACGGCGCCGAGCGGGCTGGTGAGACCGCCGAGCACGGCGGCGGCAAAGCCGTAGATCAGGACGCCGCCCATCATGTTCGGCTCCAGGAACACCACGGGTGCGATCAGGATGCCGGCGATCGAGCCGATCGCCGCGGCCATGCCCCAGCCGAGCGCGATCATCCAGCTCGTGTTGATGCCGACGAGCCGCGCCGATTCCGGCAGCGAGGCGGCGGCGCGCATCGCCAGGCCCATCCTTGTGTACCTGAAGAAGAAGAAGAGGCCGAGCAGCATCAATAGTGTGACGCCGATCATGCCGGCCTGGTGGGTCGAGATCAGCTGGCTGCCCAGGAACGGCGAGGAGCCGAACGGCGTCGGAAACTGCTTGATGGTGAAGTCCCAGATCAGGCCGGCGCAGGAGTTGATGATCGAGAACAGCGCGATGAAACCGGCGACATTGGTCAGGATCGGGGCCTTGGCGAGCGGCTTGAACAGGATCCGCTCGATGGCGATGCCGGCCGCGAAGGAGAAGGCGATCGTGAGGATGAACGACCACCAATAGGGCACGCCCCACTGCATCAATTGCCAGGCGATGAAGGTCGAGAACATCGCCATTTCGCCCTGGGCGAAGTTCAGGTGGTCGATGGCCTGGTAGATCATGACGACGGCGAGCGCCATGCAGGCATAGATCGCGCCGGTCGATATGCCGGCAAGGATCTGGTTGATGAAAAGCTCCATGCCTCGCTCCTAAATTGCGAGTTCGAGTTGAACGGGTGCGGCATCAACGGTCGACCTCTCCCTTGGGGAGAGGTCGCGCCGAAGGCGCGGGTGAGGGGTTGCGGTCCCTCGTTGGAGCTGCGGCCCCTCACCCGGATTGCTTCGCAATCCGACCTCTCCCCTTTGGGGAGAGGTGAAACGGATGCGCGGATAGATCGATCCCATCATTCTCAGTAACCGAGGTACGATTTGCGAACGTCTTCGTTGTTCGCGATTTCCTTCGCACGACCGGACATCACGATGCGGCCGGTTTCGATCACATAGGCCTGGTCGGCGAGCTCGAGCGCAAGCTGGGCGTTCTGCTCGACGACGAGGATGGTGACCTTGTCCTCGCGGTTGATCTTGCCGAGGATCTTGAAGAGGTCGCGCACGATCAGGGGCGCCAGGCCGAACGAAGGCTCGTCCAGCAGCATCAGCCGCGGCCGCAGCATCAGCGCGCGGGCAACCGCGAGCATCTGCTGCTCGCCGCCCGACAACGTGCCGGCCTGTTGGGTATGCCTTTCCTTCAGCACGGGGAAGTGCTCGTACATGCGCTCGATATCGGCGACGATGCCCGCCTTGTCGCGGCGGCTGATGGCGCCGAGTTGCAGGTTTTCCTCCACCGTCATGGCAGTGAAGGTGCCGCGGCCCTGCGGCACATGCGCGATGCCCAGCCGCACGATGTTCTCGGTCGAGCGGCTGCCGAGCGGCCTGCCCTCGAACTCGATCGCGCCGCTCGATCGCACCATGTTGCAGATGGCGCGGAGCGTGGTGGTCTTGCCGGCGCCATTGGCACCGAGCAGCGTGGTGAGGGAACCTTCATTGAGCGAGAAGCTCAGCCCGTGCAGCGCCTGCACCTGGCCGTAATAGGCGCGCAGGTCCTTGACGTTGAGCATCGCCGTCATTGGTCCTTGCTCCCCAGATAGGCCTTGATGACGTCCGGATCGGCTTGCACCTGGGCGGGCGTGCCTTCGGCGAGCTTGCGGCCGAAATTCAGCGCCACGACGTGGTCGGCGATCGACATCACGAGACCCATGTGGTGCTCGACCAGCAGCACGGTGATCTTGCGGTCGTCGCGGATCTTGCGGATGAGGTCGCCCAGCACATGGACTTCTTCGTGATTGAGTCCGCCGGCGGGCTCGTCGAGCAGCAGGATCTTCGGATCGGCTGCGAGCGCGCGTGCGAGCTCGACGCGCTTCTGGGTGCCGAAGGGAAGGCCGGCGACCGTGGTATGCGCGACGCCCTCAAGGTCGAGATAGCCCAGGATCTCGTGAACCTTCTTGTTCACGTCGGCTTCGCCGCGGCGGACCCAGGCGAGTTTCAGCGCGTCGCTGACGATATCGCTGGAAGTGCGGGCATGGGTGCCGACGCGGACGTTGTCGAGCACGGAAAGATTGGGAAACAGCGCGACGTTCTGGAAGGTGCGGCCGATGCCGATCTCGGCGATCCGGTGCGGCGGCCGCGACAGGATGCTGGTACCTTCCATCAGGATATCGCCCGCACTCGGCTGATAGAGGCGGGAGAGGCAGTTGAACAGGGTGGTCTTGCCGGCGCCGTTCGGACCGATCAGGCCGAGGATCGCCCCCTGATGCATGTCGAAGGAGACGCCGTTCAAGGCGACGATGCCGCCGAACACGACGCTGACGTCGCGCACCGCGAGCAGGGGATCCCGTCCCTGCGCAAGCTGGGCCCGCGTCATGTCATCCCGCCTAGCTCGACCGTCGCGCCGGAATGAGCTTGCGACTTGCGTCGCAGGTCGCGACAACGGAGGCTATCTGATCCCCTCGGCCACACGTGCAACTTTCCCTCCTGACCTAGATTTCTTGCTTTCTTCTTTTTTTGCAGAGTTTTTTTGTGATTGTGTCGAATGCGGCGCCATCCCGCCAAGGGCCGCTTCGATGTTCCTTACCATCGCCACGAGACGAGGTCCAATATCGTTGCGCAGCCGGTCTTCCGTGAAGCGGAATGCCGGCGCGCCGCAGTTAAACGCATAAGGACCGGTCCCGTCATTTAACTTTAGTGCTACGCCGACCGCGGCCACGTCGTCCTGCCAATCGCCCGCCGACATCGTAAAGCCGTGCTTCGCGGCGAATTCGCCGGAACGCTCGATGCCGTCGCGCATCTTGTTCCAGCGGCTGCCGTAATGTTCGCGCAGGTCTCGCATCAGGATCGCCCGCTCCTCCGGGGGCAGCGCCCAGAGATACGCGCGGCCCATCGCCGTGGTTGCGATGGGAATGCGGGAGCCGACATCGAGTTGAACCCCGAGCGTCAGGCCGTTTCGGCTTTGGCCGAAGTAGATCATGCTGTGACGGTCGCGGCCGCCGACCGCGACGGCGCCGCCGGTCTCGCGCATCACTTCCTCGCGGAACGGCTCGGACAAATGACGAACGCCGAGATTGGCCAGGGCGGCATAGCCCAGCGCCATGGCGGACGGCGCAAGCTGATACTTCTCAAACCGCGGAACCGGCGTAAGATAGCCGAGCTTGGTCAGCGTGTAGGTCAGCCGCGACACCGTTGGCTTCGGCAGATTCGTGCGGGCCGCGATCTCCTGATTGCCGAGCAGTCCGTCATTGGGCTGGAAGGCGCGCAGCACATCGAGGCCGCGGGAAAGTGCGACGACGAAACTGCGATCGGTCGCGCCTTTCTTGCCTGAACGTTTCATGCCCTGCGTGCTGATTGTGCTCGTTGACAACGGACGTGCTTCAAAATAACCCTCGATGTCAAGATGTGGAATTTAGTTTCGCAGTGCGAAATTGGTCGAAGGCGCAGCCGGTAAACGCAAGCCGCGCGGCGCCTCAACGCAAGTCGACAAGCAACGAAGAACAAACATCCAAGGAGCGTAGCGTGAACGAAGTGGTCAAGCTCGAACGTCACGACGGCATCGGCGTCGTCACCGTCAACAGTCCCCCCGTCAACGCACTGAGCGCCGCGGTCCGCGGCGGTATTCTGGAATGTATGAAGGCCGCCATCGCCGATCCCGAGGTGAAGGGTATCGTGCTGACCTGTGGCGGCCGCACCTTCATCGCCGGTGCCGACATCACCGAATTCGGCAAGCCGCCGAAGCCGCCCGGCCTGGTCGAGGTGCTGACCCTGATGGAGAACTCGCCGAAGCCGATCGTGGCCGCGATCCATGGCACGGCGCTCGGCGGCGGCCTCGAGGTCGCGCTCGCCTGTCATTTCCGGGTTGCGGTCAAGGAAGCGAGATTGGGCCTGCCCGAGGTGAAGCTCGGCCTGTTGCCGGGCGCCGGCGGCACGCAGCGCCTGCCGCGCGCGGTGGGACCGGAACTCGCGGTCAAGATGATCGTCGGCGGCGATCCGATCTCGGCCTCCGAGGCGCTCAAGAACGGCCTGATCGAGGAGATCGTCGAAGGGCCCGCTTCGGGCGGCGAGGCATTCGCCCGCAAGGTGCTGGCGGAGAAACGCCCGCTACGCAAGCTGCGCGACGATGACTCCAAGCTCGAGGCGGCCAAGGCCGACCGTTCGATCTTCACCAATGCGGTCGCTGCCATGACCAAGCGTGCGCGGGGGCTGGAAGCTCCGTTCGCCGCGGCCGACGCCGTGGGCGCGGCGATCGACCTGCCGTTCGACGAGGGCCTGAAGAAGGAGCGCGAGGGTTTCCTGAAACTCGTCTCCAGCGACCAGTCGAAGGCGCAGCGCTACGCCTTCTTCGCCGAGCGCGAGGCCAACAAGATCGCAGGTGTTCCCGAGGGTACCAAGCCGCGCAATGTCGAGCGGGTCGCCATCATCGGCGCCGGAACGATGGGTGGCGGTATCGCGATGTCGTTTGCCAACGCCGGTATCCCCGTCACGCTGATCGAGACCGGCGAGGAGCAGCTCAAGCGCGGCATGGGCGTGATGCAGAAGAACTATGAGGCGACCGCGGCGCGCGGCGGCATCCCCGCCGATGCGCCGGCCAAGCGCATGGCGCTGATCAACGGCGTCGTCGGTCTCGAGAACGTGAAGGACGCCGACCTCGTGATCGAGGCGGTGTTCGAGACCATGGCGGTGAAGAAGGAAGTGTTCGGCAAGCTCGACCAGTACGCCAAGCCCGGCGCGGTGCTGGCTTCCAACACCTCCTATCTCAACATCGACGAGATCGCGAAGGAGACCAGGCGGCCGCAGGACGTGCTCGGCATGCACTTCTTCTCGCCGGCCAACGTGATGAAGCTGTGCGAGATCGTGCGCGGCGCGAAGACAGCGCCGGACGCGCTGGTGACCGCGGTGTCGACCGCGCGCAAGATCGCCAAGGTGCCGGCCGTGGTCGGCGTCTGCGACGGCTTTGTCGGCAACCGCATGCTGGCGCAGCGCGGCAAGCAGTCGGAGAAGCTGCTGTTCGAAGGCGCGCTGCCGCAGCAGGTCGATGCCGTCGTCACCAAGTTCGGCATGCCGATGGGGCCGTTCGCGATGAGCGATCTCGCCGGCCTCGACATCGGCTGGCGCTCGCGGAAAGATCGCGGCATCAAGTCGGAAATCGCCGACGCGCTCTGTGAAGCCGGCCGCTTCGGCCAGAAGACCGGCAAGGGCTACTACAAATATGAAGGCGGCTCGCGCGCGGCGCTGCCCGATCCCGATGTCGAGAAGCTGATCGACGAGACCCTGGCGCGTCTCGGCCGCAAGAAGCGCGTGGTCTCCGACGACGAGATCCTCGAGCGCATGATGTACCCTATGATCAACGAGGGAGCGCGCATCCTCGAGGAGGGCGTCGCGGCGCGTGCGAGCGACATCGATGTGGTCTGGCTCTACGGCTATGGCTGGCCGATCTATCGCGGCGGCCCGATGTTCTGGGCCGACAGCATCGGCCTCAAGCACATCGCCGATCGCCTCGCTTATTACGCCAGGGAGACCAACGATCCCTCGCTGGAACCCGCGCCGCTGCTGAAGCGCCTCGCCGCCGAAGGCAAGACCTTTGCGTCGCTGGCGGCCGAGAAGTCGAAAGCGGCGTGATGGAGCTTCGCTCCCTTCGTCCGTCATTCCGGGGCGCCCGAAGGGCGAACCCGGAATCTCGAGATTCCGGGTTCGATGCTTCGCATCGTCCCGGAATGACGGTCGACATGACAAAAGGCCGCGCATGACCCATCCCGGCGAACAGTTTTACCCCGAAGGCGTGCACTGGAACGATCCGATCGCGCGCGGCACGCTGCCGGGCCTGCTGTCGAACGCCGCAGCCGAGTTTGGCGACCGGCCGGTGATCGAATTCCGCGACCGGCCGATCAGCTACAAGGAGCTGGAAGGTCTCGTCGAAATCGCCGCTTCCGCGTTCCTGCGCGCGGGCTACGGCAAGGACACTTCGGTCGCGCTGTTCCTCGGCAACACGCCCGACCATCCCGTCAATTTCTTCGGCGCGCTGAAGGCGGGCGCGCGCATCGTCCATCTGTCGCCGCTCGACGGCGAGATCGCGCTGTCGCACAAGCTCGCCGATTCCGGCGCGCGGGTGCTGGTCACCAGCAATTTGTCGGCGCTGTTGCCGACTGCGCTGAAATTCCTGGACAAGGGCCTGCTCGACCGCCTGATCGTCTGCGAGGACGATCATTGGGGCAGGATCGGCACACCGCAAACGCCGCTGCCGGACAATCCCGCGATCATCACCCATAAGCAATTTATCGATGGTGCGACGAAGCCCGCGCAATGGCCAGCCATCGACGTCGAGGACATTGCGCTGCTGCAATATACCGGCGGCACCACGGGCCTTCCAAAAGGCGCGATGCTGACCCACGGCAACCTCACAGCCGCGGTTTCGATCTACGACGTCTGGGGCAGGGCCGCGCGCGCCGAACGGGGCGATCCGGTCGAGCGCGTCATCTGCGTGCTGCCGCTGTTCCACATCTTCGCGCTGACGGTCGTGATGCTGTCCTGCATCCGCCGCGGCCATTTGATCTCGCTGCATCAGCGCTTTGACGTCGAGGCGGTGATGCGCGACATCGAGGTCAAGCGCGCGACCTATTTTCCGGGCGTGCCGACCATGTGGATCGCGATCGCCGCCTTGCCCGATCTCGACAGGCGCGATTTCTCGTCGCTGCGAAGCGCCGGCTCGGGTGGTGCGCCGCTGCCGGTGGAGGTTGCGAGCGTCTTCGAGCGCAAGGTCGGCATGAAGCTCCGCTCCGGCTGGGGCATGACCGAAACCTGTCCGGCCGGTACCGCGCATCCGGACAACGGGCCGGACAAGCCCGCCTCGGTCGGCGTGGCCTTGCCCGGCATCGAGATGGACATCGTGTCGCTGGAGGACCCCACGAAGGTTCTGCCGACCGGTGAGGTCGGCGAGATCCGCATCAAGGGTCCGAACGTCACCAAAGGCTACTGGAACAAGCCGAAGGAAACGGCCGACTCGTTCGTCGGCGACCACTTCCTGACCGGCGACATCGGCTATGTCGACGAGGACGGCTATTTCTTCCTGGTCGATCGCAAGAAGGACATGATCATCTCCGGCGGCTTCAACGTCTATCCGCAGATGATCGAGCAGGCGATCTACACCCACCCGTCCGTGCTCGAGGTGATCGTGATCGGCATTCCCGACGATTACCGCGGCGAGGCGTCGAAAGCCTTCATCACGCTGCGCGAAGGTGCTACGCCGTTCAGCCTCGACGAGCTGCGAGCCTTCCTCACCGGCAAGCTCGGCAAGCACGAATTGCCCGCCGCGGTCGAGTTCGTCGACGCGCTGCCACGCACGCCGGTCGGAAAACTCTCGCGCCACGAATTGCGCAAGCAGCAGCCTGCGATCGCACAACCCAAACAACAACGCGTATCCGGAGGCTGACCATGACTACCGCCGTCGTCCCGGCGAAAGCCGGGACCCATACGCCGCGGCGTTGCTTGGGGGGCGCGGGGAGACGGCTTTCGCAATAGTGGAGTTCGGTGGGTATGGGTCCCGGCTTGCGCCGGGACGACGATGAGAGATTGGGAATTCACAAAGGAGGATCCGATGGATCTCGCTTTCACCAGGGAAGAAATGGCGTTCCGCGAGGAAGTGCGGGCGTTTTTCCGCGATCATGTGCCGCCGGACACGCGGCGCAAGCTGCAGGAGGGACGTCACCTCTCCAAGGACGAGATGGTGACCTGGTGGCGTATCCTGAACAAGAAGGGCTGGGGCGTCTCGCAC
>Ga0207707_10000142_pt1 | contig 74613 bp, 51 predicted proteins | sample KBSC83BmetaG_FD_184336 | JGI IMG/M metagenome (GOLD analysis project Ga0207707, IMG submission 184336) | Corn rhizosphere microbial communities from Kellogg Biological Station, Michigan, USA - KBS C8-3B metaG (SPAdes) (version 2) | ecosystem: Host-associated > Plants > Roots > Rhizosphere ... | reverse complement strand
GAAAATTGAAACTCCACGCTGCTGAAGCAGGTGGTATCTAACCGTCACTCCAAAGCTACCACCTAGCGCGAAGCTGAGACTCCACGCTGCTAAAGCAGGTGGTATCCGACTTTTTGTGCAAAGCCTGGGGGTGGACGAATTAAAACGTATCCTCAAAATAGAACAAGTAAGGAAGGGCGGTTTACCCCCGCTGGCCAATCAATGATCTCTGTATTTTGGGATCAACGGGGGTAAACCGCCCTTCCTTACTTGTTCTATTTTTGGGGCCTATCTGATTCTCCCGGACTAAGACCGAAAGACCCTTTCCTGTAGATAACTGTCGCGCCGCAATGCTATAAACTGTCCGTCAGAATGCGCAGGCCGCGACAAATAAAAGGAACAACTTATGCCACGTACAGTCAAATGCGGACTCATTCAGTGCACCAACGCCGCACCTACTGATGCGCCCATCGAAGAGATCAAGCGACTCAACATCGAAAAGCATCTCGGCTTTATCGAACAGGCGGCAAAACAAGGCGTACAGATCATTTGTATGCAGGAAGTTTTTACTACACCGTATTTCTGCGCGGAACAAAAGACACGCTGGTACGAAGCTGTGGAACGTATTCCTGATGGTCCGACTGTCCGCTTAATGCAGGAAGTCGCGAAAGAACACGGGATGGTGATTATCGTCCCGATCTATGAAGAGGAGATCACGGGTATTTACTACAACACTGCGGCAGTGATCGATGCCGATGGGAAATATCTTGGCAAGTATCGTAAGAACCATATCCCGCATGTGAATCCGGGCTTTTGGGAAAAGTTTTATTTCCGTCCAGGCAATTTAGGCTATCCCTGTTTTGATACCGCTTTCGCTCGGATCGGCGTGTACATCTGTTATGACCGGCACTTCCCCGAAGGTGCGCGCGCACTTGGATTGAATGGCGCCGAGATAGTTTTCAATCCGTCTGCAACGGTCGCAGGGCTTTCAGAGTACTTATGGAAACTCGAGCAACCCGCGCACGCAGTTGCGAATGGATACTTCATCGGCGCGATCAATCGAGTGGGCCATGAGCAACCGTGGGACATAGGCGAGTTTTACGGGCAGAGTTATTTCTGTGATCCGCGCGGTCAGTTTGTCGCCCAGGCTCCACGCGATCAAGATGCACTGGTCGTTGCAGATTTGGATCTCGATAAGATTCGCGAAGTCAGAAACACGTGGCAGTTCTTCCGCGACCGGCGTCCGGATAGTTATGGCGCGTTGGTAGCTGACTGAAGGTATTAAGATTCTCTGCGTTTCCTCCGCGTTCTCTGCGTCTCAGCGGTAAATATTGGCAGGGCTACTTCAACCGCAGAGACGCAGAGACCGCAGAGGAAGCGCAGAGAAGAGAACAATCGTAAATGGAGTTAATCGATGGATCTCTCAATTACAGTTAACGGCATCAAGTTTCCTAATCCATTTCTTCTAGGTTCCGGCCCTCCAGGAACTAATGCACGTGTGCTCGCAAAATCATTTGATGCCGGGTGGGGTGGAGCTGTCGCGAAGACAGTCAGCCTGGAGTCGGCGAAAGTCGTTAATGTTGTCCCTCGTTATGGAAAACTGCGCTCCAGATCAACTGGGGAAGTTATAGGATTCGAAAATATCGAGTTGATCTCTGATCGTCCGATAGAAGTCTGGCTTGAAGAGTTTCGTGAGATAAAGAAAGAGTATCCAAACAACGTCGTCATCGCCTCGATAATGGAGGAATACGAAAAGAGTCGTTGGCAAGAGTTAACTAAAATGGTGCAGGACACTGGTGTCGATGCCTTTGAGTTAAATTTCTCGTGCCCGCATGGAATGACTGAACGAAAGATGGGTTCGGAAATGGGTGAACATCCTGACCTGACCGAAGAGGTAACGAGTTGGGTTACTGAAGTCGCTAAGATTCCTGTTTGGGCAAAGATGACTCCCAACATCACAAACATTCGCGAACCAGCTCTGGCTGCAGTTCGCGGCGGCGCAGATGGCATTTCAGCTATTAACACGATTCTTTCAGTCATCGGTGTCGATCTTGACACGTTACGACCAATGCCGACTGTTGAAGGGCACGCCGTGCCTGGCGGTTATTCATGTCAAGCCGTGCGACCAATTGCGTTACGAATGGTCAGCCAGCTTGCGCTCGGTCTTCCGCAAGAGACAAGCATCAGTGGGATCGGTGGCATTGAGAATTCGCACGATGCTCTGCAGTTTTTCTTGCTCGGAGCTTCCACCGTCCAAATTTGCACTGGAGTTATGCTTCAAGGTGTGAAGATGGTCGACGAGTTGATAGAAGGCGTGACGAAGTTCATGACCGATAAAGGATTTGAGTCCGTTGAGGAAATGGTGGGAAAGAGTCTTCCGTACTTTTCAACACACATGGATTTGGTGCAGAAAATGAAAGCGGCCAAACGTTCGAAGGCTGGTGAAGCGAGCCGCGACAATGAGTGGGCGCAGAAGGACATTACTGAGAAGACGGCAGAGCTGACATCAAACTGAAGCCCCTTTCAATAAAAGAATCCCTGAAAAAAGAACAAGTAAGGAAGGGCGGTTTACCCCCGCTTATGACCGATCTCAATAGTCGGTGAACAGCGGGGGTAAACCGCCCTTCCTTACTTGTTCTTTCTTTCAGAACTTGTTCTTTTTTTCAGAGATTCAAAAACGGAGGGAATCTAGACTTCAAACTCTGCAACCACTGGCGCATGATCTGAAGGCTTCTCCCACTTGCGTGGTTCGATATCTATCCAGGTCCTCAAGTTTCTTTTCACCAATGGTTCGCTGATCCAGATGTGATCGATCCTCAGTCCCATATTCCGGCGAAACATTCCGGCTCGATAATCCCACCACGAATAATGCCCTCCAGTTTCTGTGTGCAAACGAAACGCATCAGTGAAGCCCCAATCCTTGATATGCAGTAGAGCAGCGCGTTCGGGTTCACTAAACAAAATCCGACCTTGCCACAGTCGTACATCGTGGACGTCACGCTCTTCAGGAGCAACGTTGAAGTCGCCGCACAAGAGTACGGGAGAATTTGTTTGGAAGTGCTCGTCGAAAAACGATCGAAGCCTGTTCATCCAATCCAGTTTGAACGCGAATTTTTCAGAACCGACCATCTGGCCGTTTGGAATATAGACGTTCACGATGCTGATACCCGCAACAGTAGTCGTAATCAAACGTGACTGGGCCGTCTCATCGTCTCCTGGATAACCTCGATGTTTGGTTTCACACGTTCCACGCGTCAGAATCGCGACTCCATTGTATGACTGCTGACCAAACAGCTGGCATTGATAACCTCGTTCCTCGAATGCTTCCTTCGGGAATTTGTCGTCAGTACATTTAGTTTCCTGCAAGCAAAGAACATCGGGCCTGACCATATCCAGCCACCTTATTACGTTCGCGACGCGAGCGAGAATCGAGTTGACGTTCCAGGTGGAAATTAACATTAGAGTATCGGTGCTTCGATCCAAATCATTTTCCAGATCTCATTTGACATTTCTCAGTTGCCATTTGAGGTGCTTGCAAAAGCAAATAACAATTGAACAATGTTAAATGAGATCTGGAAAATGGTTCTTAAACAGAGAGAACCAACCCCGCGATCAGCGTTGCCCGCACAGCAATATCATTCTCCAAAATATGTTCGTGAACCGCGTGTGCACCGTCGCCACTTATTCCCAATCCATCGAGCACAGGGATTCCCATTGCAGCCAGGAAATTACCATCCGAAGCACCGCCGACCTGTGCTTCGCCCAGTTCAAAATCAATCATCGCTCCGACTGATCTGGCAATCTCGAATAGTTCCGCAACCGCGGTGGTGCGTTCCAGCGGCGGTCGATTGATTCCGCCGGAGACAAATACCTTCACACGTTCATCGACCGGCCTAAGGTTCTTCAACAATTGATCCACTTCCTCCGCCTCATTCTCGGTGGAGAAACGAACATCAATTTCACCCTCGGCTTCAGCTGCAACAACGTTTGAACGAGTGCCACCACGAACCACACCCAAGTTTATGGTGATTCCTGATCCCTGACGGTTGATTGAATGAAGAAGTTCGGTCTGTCGGGCCAGCTCGAGAATCGCACTGGCGCCTTTCTCGGGTTCAAGTCCCGCATGTGCAGCTTTGCCTTCAACGCGAATAGAATAAATTCCAGTTCCCTTTCGTCCGGTCTTTACATGGCCGCCGAGCGCTGGTGGTTCCAATACAAACGCACATCGCGTGTCGGTTCCTTTCGCAATCTGTTCCATCAACGGCCAGCCTGTTTGACTTCCAACTTCTTCATCACATGTCAGAATAATGGTGACGGCTCTTTGCGGTTTGAGTTGAAGAGTCTCAAGGGCGCGCAAAATCTCGATCGTCAAAGCACAGTTGGCCTTCATGTCGAATATCCCTGGTCCGTAGATGCGATTGTCTTCTTTGCGCCAGGGTCGTAGTTCAAGTGAGCCAAGCTCGTGAACAGTATCTGTGTGTCCAATCAGAAGGATCTGTCCTGCATTTTCGAATTCGGAAAAACTACGAATGACGAGATGTTCACCAAACGCGGACATCGTCCTTCGTTCGATCGCATCAACACAAGCTAAATCATTCGCTCCGGCGACAAGCCGATCAACGACCGCTCGACTTCCAGTTTCATCACCCGAGGGGGATTCGATCTCAACCAGTGTTTTTATAAAGGCCTCGATGCTTTCCTGCCGAGACCTGAAGACAGTTAGCAATTGATTTGCGAGATGCGAAGAGATGACTTTTGAAGGCATTCAGTTGTTTAGACGAAGGCTGTTGACGTTCTAATCGTTTCTTTGCGTACGGTGAGCGACTCAATCCGTGGCAAGTTCAAATCGAATCCAATGCCGGGTGCTTCGGATGGTTTGATCGTTCCGGAACTGCTAACAATTACCGGGGGGTCGATGATGTCTTCTGACCAGTAGCGCGCGCTCGCTGAGACGTCTCCTGGTAAAGAGAACCCGGCGAGCGTTGACATCGCAATATTGTGGGCCCTTCCCACACCAGACTCCAGCATCCCTCCACACCAGATCGGTAAATTGTTTTCACGAGCGACGCTCTCAATGCGTTTGGCCTCAGCGTGACCCCCGACTCGACCAAGCTTTACGTTAATAATCCTGCATGAACCCAGCTCAATCGCGTGAGTCGCGTCCGCTGCCGAATGAATCGACTCATCAAGGCAAATGGGTGTTTTCATTTCCCGTTGCAACTTTGCATGGTCGAAAATATCGTCGTGCGCCAGTGGTTGTTCGAGCATCATCAGATTGAACCCATCCAACTCTTTGAGGAGAGGCACGTCCGCTAGCGTGTATGCTGAATTGGCGTCGCCCATCAGCCGAATGTTAGGAAACTCCTGACGAACGGATTCAATGATCTTCAAATCCCAGCCCGGTTTGATTTTGATCTTGATGCGTTGATAACCCGCATCGACTTCCTTTCTGATTTTTTCCAACAAAATCTCGAGAGAGTCCTGAATTCCGATGGAAACTCCGCAAGCGATCTCCGAACGAGTGCCACCCAGATGCTTCCAAAGGGGAACCCCACGAAGCTTGGCTTCAAGGTCCCAGCACGCATTTTCGATCGTCGCCTTCGCCATGCGATGTCCGCGCACAGGCTTCATCAGAGCAGAAACATCAGCGGCGGAATCGAAGGCTTTGCCAACAACCATCGGGGCTAGAAAATGACGCAGCGTCGCCCACGCCGTATCGGTCCATTCGTCGCTATAGAATGGTTCTTCACCGGCAGTACATTCACCCCAACCATCCGCACCGTCAGAGTCCGTCACTCGTACCAAAACTATTCGTCGTTCGGTTGTGCGACCAAAGCTGGTTTCGAAGAAGTGAACAAGTGGCAGGCGAATTTCGCGCAGTTCTATGGAGTGAATAAGCAAGGTAGCAGGGAGTTCCTCCGTGTCTTCATTATGCCTTTCAGGAAGTTAGTTGTCAGCCGCTTTTGAATGGGGTGTTAACAAAAGAATAAGTTTTACTCGCAAACACGATGGATGCTTGACCTAAGATTTTAGAATTGGTACAAGGCTCCCAACTTCCCTACCGGCCTCGTAAGTTTTTCACACCGGTATTCCTCTCAAACAAGTGCGGAAAGTCTTAATCGATCGAAATCGGAGAGGATTACCTATGCGCAGAATTACGGCCAGGGCCACACGTACAGACCATTTCATAAAAAGATTCACTTCAATTTTTGGTCAACATTGGAGCGGCGTGCTGGCGTCATTTGTTGTTCTTTCATTTATCACAATCTTTATCCTTGGCTTTAACCGAAAAGTTTCGGCCGATACTTCTACGCCAATTAGTATTTCCAGTTTCAATACGGCAGTAACACAGAACTTCGATACTCTCGCGTCGACGGGAACCTCCAGTACGACGCCCGCTGGATGGGGTTTCGCGGAATCCGGTACCAACGCGAACACGACCTACACCGCCGGCACCGGCTCATCAACTGCGGGTGATACCTACAGCTTTGGTACGACCAGCGAACGCGCATTTGGTGGACTTCAGAGCGGCACTCTTGTACCAACTGTAGGAGCCGTCTTTGTTAATAACACTGGCGGCGCAATCAACTCACTCATCATCAGTTACACAGGCGAGCAATGGCGCTTAGGCGCAACTGGCCGCGTTGACAGGTTGGATTTCCAATACAGCACTAATGCCACAAGTCTCACTAGCGGCACTTACAATGACATTAATGCACTGGATTTTACCGCACCAGTCACAACTGGTGCTGTTGGTGCCCTTGACGGTAACGCTAGTCCTAATCGCTCAATCATCACCAGCACAATTTCGGGTTTAAGTATTCCAAACGGCGCCACCTTTTGGATTCGCTGGGCCAGTTTCGATGCAGCCGGCTCTGACGACGGTCTGGCAATTGACGATTTTTCGATCAGCGCAACTGGAGGTGGCGATGCCGCACCGTCCGTATCAACAACCGTGCCTGCTGCTGGTTCAACAAACGTCGCAGCCAATTCCAATGTGGCTATCACCTTTAGCGAACCAGTCAACGTCACAGGTAATTGGTTCCAAATTGCCTGCATCACGAGCGGTACCCGTCAGGTGGCAGATACGACTGTAACGGGCGGTCCAACGACTTTTACCATCGATCCCAATAGCGACTTTGCGCCCAACGAACAGTGCACCGTAACCGTTTTCGCTGCTCAGGTTTCAGATCAGGATGCAAATGATCCTCCTGACAACATGGCAGCCAACGCGCTGTTCTCATTCACCGCAGCTGGTCCCCCAGCAGAACCTCGCAGCGTTGTCATCAGTCAAGTTTACGGTGGCGGTGGCAACAGCGGAGCAACTATCAAGAACGATTTTATCGAGCTGATTAACCACACCGGCTCATCGATAAACTTGAGCGGTTGGTCAGTACAATACGCCGGCGCAACAGCGAGTTCATGGTCAGTCACTCCACTGACAGGAACTCTTGCACCAGGTCAATATCTGTTGATTCAGGAAGCAGCGGGCGCGGGTGGAACACTGAATCTCACACCGGATGTTATCGGTAGCATTGCCATGGGTGCGACCGCAGGCAAGGTCGCATTGGTCAACAGCACATCGGCCCTAACCGACGCATGTCCATCCGATCCGTCAATAATTGATTTTGTTGGCTACGGAACAACAGCAAGTTGTTTCGAAGGTTCTGGGCCAACTTCTGCACCCAGCAATACCACTGCGGTACTGAGAGCAACAAATGGCTGCACGGACACAGATGACAACGCTAACGATTTCGATACGGGCACTCCAAATCCGCGCAACACATCTTCGCCAACCAACAACTGTGCAGTATTCGGCGGCGTTGGATCTGCGAATCCAGCGAGTGTGCAACCCGGCGACTCTTCGACACTTACTGTTAACGTTACCCCGGGTTCAAACCCAACCAGCACCGGCATCGCCGTAGTTGCTGATCTTTCGTCGATTGGCGGTTCAGCGAGTCAATCATTCAGCGGAATCGGCAATAGCTTTACGTATCTGACCACTGTTGCGCTGAGCACCACGCCCGGCCAGAAATCGTTGCCGGTAACAATCACAGATGCTCAAGCCCGCACGGCAAACACAACCATCAACATCACCGTTCTTCAGCCACCTCCGAACGCCGATCACGTGGTGATCAGTCAGATCTACGGTGGTGGTGGTAACAGCAATGCCACTTACAAGAACGACTTCGTTGAACTCTATAACCCGGGCCAGAATCCATTCGATCTGACCGGTTGGAGCATTCAATACTCAGCGTTCAACGGGAGTGGTTGGGGTAGCAACAAACAACCCTTAGGTGGAACCATCGGCTCTGGTGAGTATTACCTGGTTAAGCTCGCTTCTGGAGGAACCGATGGCGCTGACTTACCAGCCGCGAATGTTGAAGGTGTAATCAACTTAAGCGGCACAACGGGTAAGGTGGCATTAGTAAGTAGCTTCCAACCTCTTAGTGGAAATTGTCCGCTCGCCGATCCAAATCTTGTGGACTTCGTTGGTTATGGCAGCACTGCAGCAACCTCCGGCTTCTGTTACGAAGGACCGGCACCCGCACCAGGTCCAGCTGGAAACAACACTGTATCCGTTCTGAGAAAGGGCGCAGGCGCTACAGACACAAACAACAACAGTAATGACCTGCAGATCGGGGCGGTTAATCCGAGACGAACTGCTCCAATCGTTGAACTCGGTCCAAATGTACTAACGACCGATCCTGCATCGAACGGATTCAATATTCCTCATGACGCGAGCATTACTGTTTCCTTCACTGAACCAGTAGACGTCGTTGGTGCATGGTACAACATTGCCTGCGCCGATCTAACCACCCACAACGATGCGACAGTAGTTGTCTCCAATAACTTCAAGACCTACGTCATCACTCCAAATGTGAACTTTGGATTTGGTCAGCAATGCACCGTAACCATCAATAAGGACAATGTTCACGATCAGGACACCGATGACTCTGGCCCAAACACAGATACGCCTCCGTCAGACTATAGCTGGACATTCTCAGTAGTAGCTGCCGGCGATCCGGCTCCGTACCCACCCAGTGTTCATTTGACGATGGGTAATCCATCGAACGCAGTTGTTGATACGAATCAGTTCAACAACTACTTAATGGTGAAGCCGACTTACTCTCTCTCGTACAATCGCGATAAGGGAACTCCAAACTGGGTAAGCTGGCATCTCGAACCGGCGTGGTTCGGCAATCTGACCAGGTTCGACACGTTCAGACCTGATCCGGCAGTGCCGCCGGATTGGTATCGCGTTCAGGCAACAGATTACTCAGGGAGTGGTTTTGATCGCGGACACATGACACCAAATGCTGACCGCGATAACGAGAATCGAATCCCGATCAATCAGGAAACTTACCTGATGAGTAACATGGTGCCGCAGGCTCCGGATAACAATCAGGGTCCGTGGGCTGCGTTTGAAAACTATCTGCGTAGCATTGTCACGTCTCCGCAAAATAATGAACTCTACATCGTGTCTGGACCGTTGGGAGTTGGTGGCACCGGTTCGAACGGCGGTACGACCAACAGCATCGCAGGCGGCCATGTCACTGTTCCTCAATACACTTGGAAAGTTGTGGTGGTAATTCCCATCGGCGACAACGATGTATCTCGAGTAACGGCTGCTACACGAACAATCGCCATTCTGATGCCCAACAGTCAAGGTATTAGAAACGATCCGTGGGAAAACTATCTGACAACCGTCGATCACGTCGAAGAGTTGACGGGATATAACTTCTTCTCGAATGTTCCGGATGCGATTCAGAATGCAATTGAAGCGGGAACAAATGGAACAAATCCGCCAGGCACTTCAGGTCAGGCAGTAACAACCGCAGAAGATAACTCGACGAATATCACGTTGACTGCGGTCAGTCCGGGCGGACCATTGACTTATTCAATCGTCACGCCGCCGGCACACGGCCAGCTATCTGGCTCGGACGCAAATCGGAACTATCAACCCGATCCGAATTACAACGGGCCGGATAGTTTCACTTTCAAAGTGAATGACGGCAGTAATGATTCGAATACATCTACTGTCACCATTACCGTGAGCGAAGTAAATGATCAGCCGACAGCGAACGATGACAATGCTGGATCCACGGATGAAGATCTGGCCTTGAACATCTCTGCCGCGGATCTCACCGTAAACGATCAAACGGGCCCGGCAAATGAGAGTGTGCAGACACTCACTGTAACGGGTGTCAGTTCCACTGCAGACACGCATGGTTCCGTCTCATTAGACAATGGAACCATAACCTACACTCCGGCGGCCAACTACAATGGTCCAGCAAGCTTTAGCTACCAGGTGTGCGACAACGGAACCACTAACGGCAGTTCGGATTCACAATGCGCCAGCGGAACTGTCAACCTGATTGTCAGTCCAGTGAATGACAATCCGGTTGCGGTTAACGACTCGGCGACAACTGACGAGGACACTCCGGTGACGATCGATGTCGTTGCTAACGACACCGATGTTGACGGAGATACGAGGACGTTGCAGAGCGTGGGTACAGCATCGCATGGTTCAGTGACGATCGTTGCTGGTCAGGCTCAGTACTCTCCAGCCTCGAACTTCAATGGCAGTGACAACTTTACTTATGTCGTTTCCGATGGGCATGGCGGTACGGCAACCGGCAATGTCAACATCACGATCAATGCCATCAATGACAATCCAGTTGCCGTGGATGACTCGGCAACCACCGATGAAGACACGCCAGTAAATATCGATGTAGTGGCGAACGACACTGATGTTGACGGCGACACCAGGACTTTGCAAAGTGTCGGTACGCCTTCGCATGGCTCAGTGACAATTGTCGGTGGTCAGGCTCACTACTCACCGGCAGCAGATTTCAACGGCAGTGATAGCTTTACCTACGTTGTTTCCGATGGGCACGGCGGTACTGCAAGTGGAAATGTCAACATCACGGTCAACCCAGTCAACGACAATCCGGTGGCTGTTGATGACTCCGCTACAACCGATGAAGACACGCCGGTAACTGTCAACGTGATTGCTAACGATACGGACATCGATGGCGACGCGAGGACTTTGCAGAGCGTTGGTACAGCTTCACATGGTTCAGTGACAATCGTCAGTGGTCAGGCCCAATACTCGCCAGCGACTGATTTCAACGGCAGTGACAGCTTCACTTATGTTGTTTCAGACGGACACGGAGGCACGGCAACCGGCAACGTCAGTGTCACGATCAATCCTGTCAACGATAATCCGGTTGCAGTGAATGACTCGGCGACGACGGATGAAGACACAGCGGTGAATATCGATGTAGTTGCGAATGATACCGACGTCGATGGCGACACCCGCACGTTACAGAGTGTCGGCACTGCTTCGCATGGTTCGGTAACAATCGTCGGTGGCCAAGCGCACTACTCGCCAAACGCAAACTTCAACGGCAGTGACAGCTTTACCTACGTCGTTTCGGATGGCCATAGCGGAACCGCTACCGGCAACGTCAACGTTACGATCAACCCAGTCAACGACAATCCGGTTGCCGTGAATGACTCGGCGACGACGGATGAAGACACCGCAGTAACGGTGAATGTTGCCGCCAACGACACTGATGTCGACGGCGACACACGCACGCTGCAGAGTGTGGGCTCTGCTTCTCATGGTTCAGTGACGATCGTCGGTGGGCAAGCACAGTACTCACCAGCTGCAAATTTCAACGGCAGTGATAGTTTCACCTACGTTGTTTCCGATGGACACGGTGGCACAGCGACTGGCAACGTCAACATCACTGTAAGTCCTGTTAACGATGCGCCAGTTCTCAACGGCGTGCCACCTAGTGCTTCGGTGGTCTACGGCACAAACTTAACGTTTACGGCATCTGCATCTGATGTCGATTTGCCCGCTCAGACCTTGACCTTCTCGCTTTTCGGTCAGCCGGCCGGTGCTTCAATCAATCCGAGTACAGGCGTCTTCTCGTGGACACCAACCGCTGTCCAGGCGGACGCGAACTACACGTTTAGCGTGCGAGTTAGCGATGGGCAGGCAACCACGTCGAGTTCAATCACGGTAACTGTGCAGCTCAAGCCGGTAACTTCTCTCGGGCCGGCGCAACTATGGCTGGGTGTAAATAAGGGTGGTGATGTCGGCACGAAGTTCGATTTATTGGCTGAAGTATTCAGGAACGGAGTGCAGCTAATTGGATCAGGAGAATTGGACGACGCCGATGTAGGCGCCGTTAATTTCAACACGGCACTTCTTCAATCCATCACAATCAATCAAGTTGGTCCCTCGGGCTTCCGAACTGGTGACACACTCAGCATCAGGTTGTCGGTGCGAATCGCTGACGGCAGTCCAAACAAGAATGGGACTGCAAGGCTTTGGTACAACGATGCAGCCGCAAACAGTAATTTCGCAGCGACGATTGGCGGAATAGCAAACAACTACTTCCTCCGCACTGGCTCACTTCTGACAATCGCGCCGGGTGCAGGCCCGCGATCGAACATCGATGTAACGGTGAAACGAACGGGAGGAAATCCCTGGATACCGTTTGGAACCTGGAGCATTACGTATTGAGCTTGCGAGACTCCAAAAATTAAAAAGCGCTGCTTTCACTTAGCAACGCTTTTCTGGTTTCGCAGAAATGTAAAGACAGCCAAATAGAACAAGTAAGGAAGGGCGGTTTACCCCCGCTGGTTAGTAAAGATCCCCAGGCAATCTTAGTTAACCAGCGGGGGGTAAACCGCCCTTCCTTACTTGTTCCATTTTGAGTTGCTGTCACTCGGTTGACACAATCTCTTTCTTATTCAGTGCCGCATGCAGTGTGTGCCAGGGAAGCGTCGCGCACTTCACCCGAACCGGGAAGTCGCGGACTCCCGCAAAGATTTTTAAATTGCCGAGACGGTTTTCGTCTTTCTCTTCATCCAATTCACCTGTAACGAGCGAGTGAAATTCCTTGAACAACCCTTCAGCATCTTGCCGTGACTTGCCTTTAACAGCCTGCGTCATCATGCTCGCCGAGGCTTTTGAAATCGCACATCCAGATCCTTCAAACGCAACGTCCTTTACCTGATCATCTTCAACTTTTAAGTAAATAGTTAGCTGGTCTCCACAAAGAGGGTTATAGCCCTCAGCTGTGTGACTCGGAGATTCGAGCTTGTGAAAGTTTCGTGGCTTCTTGTTATGGTCGAGGATGACCTGCTGGTAAAGTTCGCTTAACTCTGACATGGCTCTTTCCTAGTTGACGTCCCAGTATGCGAAGGAGTCGAAAAACTGTTGCACATCCTTTGGCACTGTCGCTTCCGTCACCACCTCGCCTTTCCGGTCAACTTCCAACATATACATACGTCTCAAATACAAAAATGCTCTGATATAGCTGATGAGGCCTGCCTTATTAAGGATGACGCATTCGGTTCCTAAACGACCGTTTAGTCTCACGTCCTTCTGTGACAATAACTGCGCCTGGTTACGCTTTACTATCGATTCAACGCTGCCCGCATAAGCACTATGAAGAGTCCCATCGTCACTCTTTCGTAGCTCGGGGTAATCCAGATAATAAGCGGTCCAACTAGTGGAAGTCTCAACCAGACTAAAGCCCTTTAAGGTCGAAAGATCTTCTCGCAGTCGCGGCGTATTAGGAAACAATATCCTGAACCTTCCCTCCTCAGATATCGCTTCTTTCCAATTATCAACAACCGCGAGTTTGACATTGTTTCTAGCATCGGCCTTCATAACCGGTTGAGTGCGCTTGCAAGCTCCCGTCAAAGAAATCAAGAAGAGGAGAGGGAGAAGAAACTGAAGAGGTGAGCTTTTCACGCTAGCTAAATATCTCAATCACCTTCTCGATCGTCTGCGCCAACACATCGATTTCTTCTTTGGTGTTGTAGAAAGCAAACGATGCACGAGCTGTTGCCGGAACATTGAATCTTTGCATTACCGGCTGCGCACAATGGTGGCCAGCACGAACTGCGATGCCCTCTTGATCGAGAATGGTTCCGATGTCGTGCGGGTGAATTCCATCGATCACGAATGAAAGCACACTCGCTTTATTTTTTGCTGTGCCAATGATCCGAACACCCTCGATGGCTGATACGCGCTCAGTCGCATAACGCAGCAACTCAGTTTCCCACACGGCAGCCTGTTCTCTTCCAATGCTGTTCAAATAATCGATAGCGGCGCCAAGTCCAATCTGTGAAGCAATGGCCGGCGTGCCGGCTTCCATCTTGTTTGGCAACTCCGCATAGGTTGTCTTCTCAAATGTGACGGTCTTGATCATGTCGCCGCCGCCCTGAAATGGATTCATCTTTTCGAGTAGTTCAGCCTTGCCGTAAACAATTCCGCTGCCCGTCGGGGCATACATTTTGTGACCGGAGAACGCATAGAAGTCGCAATCCAGGTCCTGCACATCCACCGGCATGTGCGGAGCGCTTTGGGCCCCATCGATTAAAACGGGCACGCCATATTTGTGTGCCTGCACAATCATCTCTTTGATCGGATTGATGGTTCCGAGAGCATTGGAGACGTGCGTGACAGCTACCAGCTTCGTTCTGGTGTTCAGCAGAGCATCATATTCTTCGAGTATCAGCTCACCCGCATCGTTCATCGGAATAACACGAAGTCGAGCGCCTTTCTCTTCACACAACATCTGCCAGGGAACAATGTTGGCATGATGTTCCATCGCGGAGATGATGATCTCATCGCCTTCGCTAATAAACTTGCGACCGTAGCCATGCATCACCAGATTGATGCCTTCAGTTGCGCCACGAACGAAGATGCACTCACGCGACTCGCGCGCGTTAATAAATCGTTTGACCTTTTCGCGAGCGCCTTCGTAAGCAGTGGTCGCTCGCTGACTCAGATAATGAACTCCGCGATGAATGTTGGAGTGTTCCTGTTCGATGTAGAAGATGCCGCGGTCAATGACGACTTGAGGGACTTGCGACGAGGCGCCATTGTCGAGATAGATCAGTGGCTTGCCGTTGACTGTTTGATGGAGGACGGGAAAGTCCGCGCGAATACGCTCGACGTCCCACGCGCTCGTTGGGATTCTCGTTTCAACTTCCGCTATTGCCATTAAGTCTTCAGTCTCCCGTGCTGGCGTCCTCGCCTGCGTAATATGTCCGATATGCGTCTGTCTTGTCGTGAGTTGCCAAATACGAATCTTAATGATTCAAGAGACTCGAGATTAATGTATTAGCGTTCGTATTTGGCAACTCCCGACAAGCTAAAGCATATCGGACACATCAGCCTGCGGTCCCAGCTCTGTGTGAATCTGACTCAGGACTGCCTGGTCCAGCTGGGCGCGAATTGAATCGAGACCAATCTTGCCGATGACCTCTTCAGCGAAACCATAAGTTAATAGGCTCTTACCTAACGCTGGATTGATTCCACGCGTTGCCAGATAAAACAACTCTTCCTGATCGATCTGTCCAACGGCGGCGCCGTGCGCACACTTCACATCATCCGCATAGATCTCAAGCTGCGGCTTTGTATCAACGCGTGCCCGCGGCGACAGCAATAGATTCTTATTCGTTTGCATCGCATCGGTCTTCTGCGCACCTTCGCGAACGAAGATTTTGCCGTTGAAGACTGCGCGTCCGTTGTCATCAAGGATTCCCTTGTAGAGTTGATGGCTATTGCAGTTCGGTTGTTTGTGATCGATTACGGAATGCGTGTCCGAATGCTGGCTGCTACCCACAACGTAGAGTCCGTCAACCCAGCATTCCGCGCCTTCATGGTTCATCACGACCGAGATATCGTGTCGTGCCAGCTTCGCACCAAGGTTTACAGCGGTTGTGTTGTAACTACTGCCATGCCCCAACTCCGCAGCGGTTGTGGCGATATGAAATGCCTGAGGGCCTTCCTGCTGGAGGCGATCGTGTTTCAAACGTGCGCCGTCGAGTAACACAATTTCAACAACGGCGTTCGTAAAGGTTGCTTGTTGACCTGCCGATACAAAACGTTCAACTAACTTGAGGGAACTATTCTCCTCGGCAACGAGTAATACACGCGGAAAGTTTGCGGTGTTTCCATACAGAGAATCAGCAACAAAAGTAATTTGTAGTGGTGACTCCAGTTCGACGTTGCGAGGCACCAGAACAAAAACACCGGACTCCAGAAAAGCTGTATTTAACGCAGTCAATCCGCGGTCATGATAACTGGCATTACGCGCAAGATACTCTCTAACCACTTTGCTGTAACTGGCATTGGCAATCGCATCCAGGAGATCGAGAACCACGACGCCTCCCAGCTTTTCAGTTGTGGAAAGATCGCGACGAAAGTTGCCATTGACTAATACGATGTGACTATTTGCAGTCTCAGGAAACGAAAATTGCGCAGCCTTGTAGTCATTACCTTCATGCGAGCTTGCCGGATTGAAGTGTTGTTTCGAAAGCTCGGCGAGATTTGTGTATTTCCACTCTTCCTCCGCCACGGTTGGAAATCCCAACGATTCGAAACGATCCATGGCACTGTCACGCACCAGTTCAATCCACGCTGCTGTTGGTTTTCGCGACTTTAGCGCTTCAAACGCAGCCTGATATTTGTTTTGTCTCTTTACGACTTCAGAAACCATATTCAGTTTGCTGGTACCACCGTGGATCCACTCTCGTGCATTTGCGCCTTAATCCAATCGTAGCCTTTCTCCTCAAGTTCGAGAGCCAATTCCTTGCCGCCTTCGCGTGCGATTTGGCCGTCGGCCAGTACGTGGACGTAATCCGGGACGATGTAATTGAGCAACCGTTGATAGTGGGTGACAACGATAATTGCGTTTTCAGGACCCTGAAGTTGGTTGACACCTCCAGCCACGATGCGAAGTGCATCAATATCCAAACCTGAATCAGTTTCATCGAGAATGGCGAGTTTGGGCTCCAGGACCGCCATTTGCAGAATTTCGTTTCGCTTCTTTTCGCCGCCTGAGAACCCCTGGTTGACTGATCGCGTCATGAAGCTCGCATCCATTTCAACAACCTTGGCCCGCTCTTTCAAAAGATCTTTAAACTCGAGCGGATCGAGTTCTTCTAGAGCGAGGTGTTTCTGCTTCTCGTTGTAAGCGAGTCGCAGAAATTGCGCGTTGGAAACGCCAGGCACTTCAATTGGGTATTGGAACGCCATGAACACTCCTTCGCGAGCACGTTCATCGGGCGACATCTCGAGTAGATTTCGGCCTTCATACAACACTTCGCCGGCTGTTACTTCATAATCAGGATGGCCCGCCAGAACCTTTGCGAGCGTCGATTTACCCGAACCATTCGGGCCCATAATGGCGTGAACTTCACCTTTATTAACGGTGAGATTGATTCCCTTTAGGATCTCTTTGCCGTCAATGGCTGCATGTAAATTTCGAATCTCCAGCATTCCTCGCTCCTGAAAAGTCTCTGCGTTAACTCTGCGTTCTCTGCGTCACTGCGGTTCCTTCAGCCAAACTGTAAAACCGCAGAGACGCAGAGAACGCAGAGCTAACGCAGAGATATAAACTAGCCAACACTGCCTTCCAACTTCAGCCCTAATAATCTTTGTGCTTCAACCGCAAACTCCATTGGAAGCTGCAGGAACACATCCTTGCAGAAGCCATTGATGATCAACGACACCGCGTCTTCCTGGGAGATGCCGCGCTGCTGCAAATAAAAAAGTTGCTCTTCACTAATTTTCGACGTCGAAGCTTCATGCTCGACACTTGAACTATCGTTCATTACCTCGATGTACGGAAAAGTGTTTGCGCCACAATTCGAACCAATCAACATCGAATCGCATTGCGTATAGTTTCGCGCGTTCGTAGCCTTCGGCATTACTTTCACGAGTCCGCGATAACTATTATTGGATTTACCTGCAGCAATACCTTTGGAAATGATTGTCGATCGAGTGTTCTTACCGAGATGAATCATCTTCGTACCGGTGTCCGCTTGCTGCGCATGATTAGTCAGTGCGACTGAATAGAACTCTCCGATCGAGTTATCACCCTGCAGAATGCACGACGGATATTTCCAGGTAATAGCAGATCCCGTCTCCACCTGTGTCCACGAGATCTTTGAATTGCGTCCGGCACACTTACCTCGCTTGGTGACGAAGTTGTAAATGCCACCACGCCCTTGCTCGTCACCTGCATACCAGTTTTGCACCGTTGAGTATTTGATCTGCGCATCGTCGAGAGCCACGAGTTCCACAACAGCAGCGTGCAATTGATTCTTGTCGAACTTAGGCGCAGTGCAGCCTTCGAGGTAGGAAACGTACGCGCCTTCTTCAGCAACAATCAGCGTTCGCTCGAACTGTCCCGACTCTGCATTATTGATGCGAAAGTAGGTGGACAACTCCATTGGACAACGCACGCCCTTCGGAATGAAGCAAAAGCTACCATCCGAGAAAACGGCACTATTCAAAGCTGCGAAGAAATTATCGTTTGTTGGAACAACCGAACCCAGATACTTCTTAACAAGTTCCGGATAGTCTCTGATCGCTTCAGTGAAGGAGCAGAAGATTACCCCGTGCTTCTTTAACTTTTCTTTGTAAGTGGTGGCGACTGAAACCGAATCAAAAACCGCATCCACTGCTACACCGGCAAGCTGTTTCTGTTCCTGCAAAGGAATACCGAGTTTTTCAAATGTTTTTAGGAGCTCGGGATCAACTTCGTCGAGACTTGCTTTGGTAGGTTTCTGTTTCGGCGCACTGTAATAAATGATGTCTTGATAATTGATTTCTGGATACTTGATATTTGGCCAGTGTTTTGGCTCGGTCATCGTCAGCCAGTGACGATAAGCCTTTAGCCGAAACTCAAACATCCATTCAGGCTCGTTCTTCTTTTGCGAGATCACACGAATAGTGTCTTCGTTCAGACCTCTGGGGATGACATCCGATTCTATGTCTGTAACGAACCCGTATTTGTATTCTTTGCTGCCCAGCAACTCGACGGTACTCATGATTAAGCTACAAACTATCCTCCAGAATTAGTCTCTCACGCTCGAATCGGTTCATCCTTTTGCCTAACACTTTGAATCTGATGCAATACCGCATCAACGTTAGCTTCGGTTCCCAGCAATTGTGACAAGGTGATCTCGGCCAACGCGTTATCCACAATCTGGTGCAACTCAACGATAACCGGTCGGATGCCACAGTCACCCGTGTGAATGCAGGCATCGAGCACTCCCGCGTAGCTCTTGCAGTGCGATTCAGCGGGTTCGCCCTCCAGCACTCGAATCACTTGATTCAGCCGAATCTCATTTGCAGGCATGGCCAGGACATAGCCCCCCTTTGTTCCTCGCGTGGACTGAACCAGGCCGGCTTTGGTCAAAATCCACATCAATTTTCCGGCGTTGGCGGAGGAAATACCTTCCTGTCCTGCAATCTGCGACAACGTCAGGATCTCGTTTGTTGTTTGTGCCCGAGCGAGCTGCAGCAGGCACCTCAAACCATATTCTTCTTGCGCGGAGAGTTTCATCTCAAATCGCCTAAAGTATTAGCTGCCCGCATCTTAAGTGAAAGCTTACTTTAAAGTCAAGATTGCGGGTCGGTATAGAACCTAGAGAACCTATTCGATCTATCGTTGAACAACGGGCCCTTTAAAGTTTGAAATCGAAATCGAGATAACCGGCAATCCTGACCGCTTTGCCGGAAACCATGGTGGGTGGGAACGTCCAATTTCGGGCGGCGTCTTCAGCAGCCTTTTTCAGCAGCGGCGGACCTTCGGAGTTTGTTACCCAAATCTTGCCGTTCTCATCGACAATTGCGAACACGCGAACTGTACCTGTAACGCCGGCATTCCGCGCCACCGATGGATAAACGGGAGTAACCCGCTTGCTCTCACGTCCACTCAGTGAGCCGGTGCTGATTAACTGCGGAGATGTTCCACTGTCCGTGGCAGCTGCAGGTTGGGTTTGAGCTGAACTCGGGGCGTCCGAATTGTTCGAAGAAGACCCTTGAGGCGCGCTGGTTGGTGTGGTGGCAAAGGGATTCGGAATCCGAGCCTTCACTGCATCCAGCAACGCCGAACGTCCAATTGATGAAACTTGTGCCGGGGAGGACGCAAGCTTTTCACGGATCGCGACATACTCGTTTTGCCATCTGTCGCGGTCCTCATTATCTCGTGCAATCGACAAACGAATCCCAACCACGTCTTCCTGCAGTGCGACTGCGTCGTACGAACGGCCCGCTTCGTTGCTGATTTCTTTGGCCTGTGCCGCCAAACGTTCGAGTAAACCGCGAACACGGTCCAAATCGGCATTCGCTTCAGGCGCAAGTCCAGTTTCACTCGGATTGATTCCGAAACTTCGATAACGCGCAAGGTGAGTCCGCAGACCGTTGACGGTTTGACCAGCCATTGCAAAGTAAGTTCTCAGAGATTCGTCCTTCTGTGCGGCTCGAGCCATGAACCCCTCTTCGAGAAGAGTTTGCGTGCGAACGTAGTTTCCTTCCTCAAGATAAATTCCAATCAACATTAGAGTGGCCACATTCCGCAACGCCACGTCACTAACGGACGCGCGAATGTTTTCCAAATCGACGGCCGCCTGTGGCAGTTGATGCGCAGCAGCCAGAGCCCGCGCGCGTTCAATCTTCTGCAACAGCGGGTTGACGGGCGGGGTTTCTTCGCTGGCCGTGACCTGGATTACGCCAGGCGTGACAGACGCCTGAACCGGCGTGACAACGCTCGGCTGAATTGGAGCTGCTGAGCTTGTTGTTGACTGCGTGGTCGATGGTGGCGCACTCGAAGGCGTTGGACTGTTCGAGGTTGGGTGGGTTGAAGAAGACGATTGTCCCGCCGCGGTAAAAGCGGTGATTAGAACTAAAACTGTCGGGAGGATTACACGGTTGTTTGGATTAATAAAAGACAAAAACCTCAAAATTGCTGACTCCCGGAAACACAAAAGCGAGCGTACATGCTCGCCTTAAGGGTTAGTATTAATTTTTACGGTGGCTATTATGGCGGAGCGATACGGCTGAGGCAAGCACGGATTTTGGAGTGCGCCGACCTGGCGCCGTTTTGTCACAGGGCCAGCAGCCCGGTAAAAGCCAGCGAACGCGAGCAAAAACCAAAACTAAAATCGAACTAGCCTTTTTAATAAAGCGGCGCCAGGTCGCCGCACTCCAAAGAGTAGTTTGACACCCTCATACCGCCTTCCTATGATCCCCTAACATGCCTGACAAATCGGTTCCTACAAGTACTGATCAACCTGAACGTGTGTTCTTGATTGATTCGATGTCGCACATCTTTCGGGCTTTTTATGCCCCGATGCAGAATCGTGCTGCACCCCTCGCTACTTCTACCGGACAGGTGACGCAGGCTGTTTATATCTTCACGAACATGCTCATCAAGCTGCTGCGCGAAGAAAAGCCCGACTACATCGCGGCGATTTTCGAATCGAAAGAAAAGACTTTTCGTCACGAGACATTCGCAGATTACAAGAAGAATCGCGAGCAAATGCCGGATGACCTCGCGAGTCAGCTTCCTTACATCCTTCGACTATGTGATGCATTCAACATTCCCGTGATCAATGCGCCGGGGTATGAAGCAGATGATGTAATAGGAACGTTGGCCAGGCAGATTGCAGAAAAAAAGATGCAAGCAGTTATCGTCTCGAACGATAAAGATATGTGTCAGCTGGTGCGTGATCCATTTGTCATCTGCATGCGTCAGAATTCCCAGGTAGTCAAACGCAAAGAGCCGGTACCACCAGTTGAATGGTGCAATGAGGAATGGGTCGAAAAGAAATTTGGAGTACCTGCCGACAAGCTGGTTGATTTACTCGGGCTAATGGGAGACTCCATAGACAATATTCCCGGAGCTCCCGGCATTGGTTCGAAGGGTGCGGTACAGATAATTCAGCAGTTTGGCTCTATCGAAGCAGCGCTAACTGGATGGGAATCCGTCAAGCACAAGACCTATCGCGAGTCATTGCGCGACAACGCTGAATTGATTCGACAATCACGTGAGTTAGCGCGAATACAAATCAATCTCGAAGTCCCGCTCAAATTAGACGAAATCAAAGCACGTCCGCCCGATCGCGCTGCGGCTTACCAACTATTTCACGAACTGGAATTCGCAGCTCTTACTCGCGAGTATGTCGACGCCGCTGCACCGAGCCCAGCAGTCGTTTCTGAGAGGAATTATCGAATCGTCCAAAACAAGACGGAGTTGGATAATCTCGTTCGTACTCTTTTCGACGCGGAGAGCATCGGGATTGCGATTGCTGATTCATCGCCCGCAGGCTCGGGCGAACAAGAGTGCTTCACTGAACTTCAAACGACCCGCGGCATCGCTTTTTCAACCAACCCTGGCGTTTCAGCTTATGTTGATCTCGAGAAATTCGCCGGGGGCACGGGGAGCGCAATCGATTCGTTGCGTGACGTTCTAACGAATGGACTGGTTGAAAAGTCTGTCCACGATTTGAAAAGAGCGACGGCGCTGCTGGACAAATTTGACGTGACTCTTGAAGGTGTCAAAGACGACACATTCTTAGCCGCTTACCTTCTGGATCCAAATCGCAGCAAATACGAACTGGTTGATCTTGCGCGGGAGGCTGTGGGAGTGGAAAACGGTTCTACTCCACCTGGCAACTGGTCAGCGACATCCTGGGACACCGCAACCTCAGCGGACTTTACATTTCAAACTGCCAAAGTTCTTCGTGAACGAATCCTCGAAAAGAAACTCGAAACTATTTACTCAGAAGTCGAGTTGCCACTTGCTCCGCTGCTGTATCGAATGGAACGAGCGGGTCTCAAAGTGGATCCCCGAGTTCTTGCAGATCTCTCCAACTTTATTGGTCAGGAGCTTCACAAGCTTACTCTCAAAGTCTATGAATTCGCCGGACGAGAGTTTAATATCGCTTCGCCAAAGCAAGTCGGTGAAGTCCTCGGCGAGTTGAACATCAACTCTAACCGCAAAACTTCTACCGGACGCGTCTCAACCAGCAAAGCCGTGCTGGAAGAGCTCGCGCAGACTTTTGAGCTCCCTCGCCTGATCATTGAATATCGGGAGTTGGATAAACTTAAAAGTGTCTATACCGATGCGTTACCCGATCAAATAGCGAGCGACGGACGAATTCACTGCCAACTCAACCAGACGGTTGCTGCGACTGGCCGTTTGTCTTCAAGCGATCCCAATCTTCAAAATATTCCTATTCGAACCGAGTTGGGCCGTCGCATTCGTAAAGCCTTTGTTGCCGAAAAGGGCAACAAGATCATCTCCGCTGACTATTCACAGCTGGAACTTCGATTGCTGGCCCATATAACTCAAGATGCAGTTATGCTCGAAGCGTTTCAGAAAGGCGAAGACATTCACGCCCGTACTGCACGCCTTGTATTTGGAGCGCGAACCGACGAAGAGCTCAAAGAAGCGCGCCGGTTTGCGAAGATAGTGAACTTTGCAATCGCCTACGCCATTGAACCATGGGGTTTGTCTCAGCGGGTCGGAATTAGCCGGCAGGAAGCAAAGAAGGTCATTGAAGATTACTACAACACTTACAAGGGCGTTCGTCGTTACATGGAGGAAGTTCCCAGTCGAGCGCGTGAACATGGTTATGTGCGTTCAATCTATGGACGCATCCGCCCATTACCCGGCATCGCAGATCGAAATGCCAACATTCGCCGAGCTGCAGAGCGCGAAGCGATAAACATGCCAATTCAGGGGACCGCAAGTGATATCGTAAAAATCGCCATGCTTCACGTGGAAGAGGAACTAAAGCGAACGGGATCGAAGGCTCTTTTGTTGATGCAGGTACATGATGAGTTACTACTGGAAGTTCCGGAACTCGAAGTCGAAGATGTAAGTAAGATGTTGAAGCATGAGATGGAATCGGCCGTCTCACTCGATGTTCCACTTGTGGCCGATGTAGGCGTAGGAGACAATTGGATGGACGCCAAGCCTTAATAGGTCTCGCTTATGAAGCCCGTTCCTCAAAAAGAATCCGACGTTGTCTATCGCCGTCCGCTAACGTCGGATAATCCACCGCCGCCAAGTCAAACCACTGAAACACCGACGACGGGTTTCGCACCAACTTTGACCCCCATTGCAATCGGATTTCTGTTGCTGCTCGGCCTGATCTCCGGATTGGGACTCTTGAGCACAAACAAGATGGAACGAGTCTCTTTTGATGCTCAGACCAAGGTCACTCAAAATTCTAGTAATAAGAGCACTTTGTTAAATGTTCGTTTGGCCGTGACGAAACTTGATAATGAGGCTCGTGTAGAGAGCGCTGCTGAGTCTCAACGAATAAAACCCCCGCTGGATTTGAGGTTTCACGGTGCACGCGACGAAGTAAGAACGCAATTGGCGATTTTGGAGCGGCCACCTTTATCAGAAAAGGCCGAATGGCATCAGTTGCACGACGATATTCAGAGTTTCCTCGAGATAACTGACGATCTGCGTGACTACAGTTTGAAGGGTTTTGAACAGTTTCGGAAGATCAGTGATGAACTGACCGTAATCGCGGGTCTCTTAAATCAGGAACAAGACAACATTTTTCTGGAGGTACAAGGGCTCCAAAACCAGGCCAGACGATCGATCCGACTGTGGAGCGTCATTGCTTTGATCGCTGGTGTCCTGGTCGCGGTTGGTACGGTCTGGGAGGTGCAAAGGCGCTTCAAGCAAACGCGTCGGAGCAGATCCGAAGCAAGACGTGAACGCACATTCACGAACCAGCTTCTGGAAGGAATGGTCAGCGCTGTTGCAGCTGTCGATAACGAAGATCGGATCAGGAGCGCGAATGCCGCATTCTTCAAGATTTTTCCGCGAGCAACTGTGGGCGCCTCCGTCCTGGAACCGTTGGGCCCGGTCGATGCAATGAAAATGCTGGAAGCAGCAACCGCCACTCAAGTCGACCACGCAAGTTATCGAGGCCGATGGGAGGTGAAGCTCGACAGGGAGGAAAGGTCGTTTGACGTCTATTCGTCACCTTTGGCCATTGATGATCAGAAGGGTCAAATCTTAACGCTGGTTGACGCCACCGAGGTCGCCGAATCTGAACGGGTTTTGCGAAGGGGTGAATCTCTTGCCGCGGTTGGACAAGCAACCACACAGGTCGCACACGAGATTCGAAACCCGCTCGGCAGTATTCGACTCGGCGTCTCAATGTTGCGCGATAGCGTTTCCGATCCTGATGCGCTTAACACGATCGAACTGGTCGAGCGTGGCATAAAGCACTTGAACAAGCTCGTCGTAGACGTCACCCAGTTTTCGCGGCAGAAGAGTTTGGATCGCTCGCGAGTTGATCTGAATGATTCACTTGACCGCAGTATCGATCTGGTAAGTGATCGCATTCGAGAAAAGAATACGAAAGTAGAAAAAGATTTCAGCGAAGACGCATTGGTGGGTAACTGGGATGCTGATCAGCTGCGTCAGGTATTTGTTAATGTCATCGCCAACGCAGTTGATGCGAGCCAGGAAAACGCCGCGGTTCGGATTGCGACGGAACGCTTAAGTCTCGATGGTCATGACGGTCACGCACCTAAAAGCTATGCGCGCATCACAATCGCAGATCGCGGCAAAGGTATGGATGAAGTCACGCGGGATCGAATCTTTGAGCCGTTCTTTTCTACTAAGAAGCGAGGAACCGGCCTCGGTCTGGCAATCGTGAAGCAGATTGTGGAACAGCACGAAGGGCGCATAAGCGTAGCCAGTGAGGTCGGCAAAGGCTCGAAGTTCATAATCGATCTTCCGCTCTGAGACTTTGGAGTGCGACGGCCTGCCGACGCTTTGTCACAGCAGCCTCCTGAGTTAGTAACCCTGTAACAAAGCGACGGCAGGCCGTCGCACTCCAAAGTAGAGATCGTGTTAGCTGCCGGATTGAATCTTTTCAAACGCTCTTGTCGTGGCTGCGATTGTCTGATCAATCACTTCATCCGTATGCGCTAGACTCACGAACGCGGCTTCAAATTGAGATGGGGCGAGATAAACTCCTTCACGCAACATCGCGTGAAAGAACTTGCCGTAGAGCTGTCTGTCACATCTATCCGCGGTCGACCAGTCCGTGACCTCACCAGTCGTGAAGAATCCAGTCCACATCGAACCCACGCGGTTGATCGTATTTTTCACATTGGCCGATCTGGCGTTGTCAGCTAAACCGTCGCACAACTTCTTCGTGGCTCTATCCAGTTGCCGGTAAATAGACGGGTCGCGCAATCGTCGCAAAGTAATCACACCAGCGGCCATAGAGAGAGGATTTCCGGAAAGCGTTCCTGCTTGATAGATCGATCCGGCCGGCGCGACGTTCGTCATCAAGTCTTTACTACCGCCATAAGCGCCAACAGGAAGTCCACCACCAATGATCTTTCCCAGTGTCGTAATATCCGGCTTGATGTTATAGAGTTCCTGAGCACCGCCGCGAGCGACGCGAAAGCCAGTCATCACCTCATCAAAGATGAGAAGCGCACCGCTCTTTGAGCAAACGTCACGGACAGTCTGAAGATAACCAACTCCAGGCGGAACACAACCCATATTGCCGACAACCGGTTCGATGATCACCGCGGCGATGTCCTTGTGTTCCTCAAAAACTTGAGTCAGCGCTTCACCGTTATTGAATGGCACTGTGATCGTATTTTGTGCGAGTGCGGCCGGAACACCCGGGCTATCTGGTAAGCCGAGTGTCGCGACTCCTGAGCCAGCCTTCACCAAAAGACTATCGCCGTGACCGTGGTAACACCCTTCAAACTTCACAAGCTTATCGCGGCCAGTTACACCCCGAGCCAATCGTATCGCCGACATCGTCGCTTCGGTTCCGCTACTAACCATGCGAACCATCTCGATCGAAGGAACTGCGTCGATGATTTCTTCCGCCAACTGAATCTCCAGTTCGTTGGGTGCTCCAAAGCTGGTTCCTCGAGTTGCCGCCTCCCGAACAGCATCGATTACCTCTGGGTCTGCATGGCCTAAAATCATTGGACCCCACGACCCGACATAATCGATATACGTCTGGTCATCTACATCCGTAATCGTTGCACCAGAGGCTTCTTTGATAAACAAAGGAGTGCCGCCGACTCCGCGGAACGCTCGCACCGGCGAGTTGACTCCACCTGGCATCAATTCAAGAGCCTTGCTAAAGAGCATTTCGGATTTGCTTTGTTGCGGTTTCGATTGCATGGATGGAAGGATAACACCCTGATATCTCTGTTTAGCAACGGCGCAACTTTGTGTTTTGTTGACGACTTTTTTTGAGACAGATTTGGAAACGGTCAGTACCACCTCGCGGTAGCGGGTGGGTGCGAAGCCAGATTGGACCAGTGTTTCAGAGCTTCGCACCCACCCGCTACCGCGAGGTGGTACTGACCGTTTCCAAGTCAAATCCTTTCTACCGACTCGCCAGGTTCCACAGTCATTGATTTGAATTTCGATAACCTGACCAGACCAGGCGTCGCACCTTTCGGCTTCGAAAGAAACTTCCGCTGAGTGTAATGAATGACTACCCTGGAGTCTTCGCTCGCCTGGCTGAATCGACCGGCAAGTTGCGCTGCTTCAATTACGGTTCGCTGTGGTATGTCCTTCTTAGTTGGATTGCGAATAACGACGTGCGATCCAGGGTAGTCACCCGCATGCAGCCAGATATCGTTGGGACTCGCTATACGAAACGTCAAGTGATCGTTGTCTCTGGCACCGCGCCCGACCAGGATCTCGTAACCATCTGTGGACAAATAACGCCGAACTCCCGGGATCTGTTGTTCTGTCTTCGATTCAATTCGACGCTTTGGCTTCTTCTCAGACTTGTCAAACTGCTCCAAAGCTTTTTCGTCACGATGCGCCGCGATCTGCTGCAACTCGGTTTGCTGTTTTCGAAGTAACTCAATTTCCGCCCGCAAATTCTGAATGCGCTGCGCGGTTTCTTCCCCGGCACGCTTTGCCTTCGCGTATCGCCGAAAGAACTGCGCTGCCGCTTCCTGGAGCGAAACAGTTGGATCAATCTCGAGTTCAATGACCGGCGCACCTTCAGAATAAAAATCTGAAATTCTGGTCTTGTTACCGTCCCGAGTCGCAGTAGAGAGATTGGCTAGAAGCAAATCGCCGGCGCGCTTGTGCCTGTCAGCATCGCCATGAGTTGCAAGATCATTTTCAAGATTTGCAAGAAGCTTGCTTTTTTGATCTGTCTTTTTCTGGAGCTGACTAGTTAAGGCCGCAACACGCGAATCAAAAGTTTTCTCTTCATCAAGCTTCTGGAAAAACAGATCTGCTGCTTCTGATGGAGACGCGCTCATGCCGAAAGGTTCGGCGCGTTTCTGCACACGTTGCGCTGGCGGACTCAAATAATACTCTCCTGGACTCTGCCCCAAACCTTTCGGAGCTCTCAGAGTGCTCTTTATTCGATTCAGCTCGTCGAGGATGAAGAGATTTGCTGCGCGCCCTGTAAGTTGCGCCACTAACCTTCGAAAATGAGCTTCTCCCAACTCGTCAACCACACGAAAAGTCAGTCGCACAACTCTTTCACCCGGATCTTTCGTGCAACCGAGAAGTTGACCACCACCCAGTTGTGACTTTACGAGCTGACCAAAATGCAAAAGCCCAATCGACGCCTTCTCAAGGTCTTTAGAACGGCGACAAATCAGGTAGAAGCGGGGACTTGATGGTTCGGCACTGATGAAGAGAAAACAGCCCTTGATGCCGAAATCCAGTGCGAAGGAGAGATTGGTTAACTGAAATATTTTGCCAAGAAAGTGACCTGCCGATTCTGTTCGAACTTCTTCAACAACACTCTGAATCAACTGGTCGTGCATCAGATGCGAGGCTACCAGATTGTCGTTCCAAAAGAAAAAACTCGCCCGATCTGATCGAGCGAGTCAACCACTCTGAGCTCACAAACTAAGTCTTAATCACTGCCGTCCGCGTAAGGCGATCATGGGTTGTATAACCCTCGCGACTCAGCAACGCGACCAGGATACCTATCCCGGCGAACACCAGTGACAGGAGATAAAGCACCGATCGACCGATTGACTGTCGTCCCGTTGGGATTAGACCAGTCTTTATATCGATGACCCGAAGCGAAAGCATCCGCATCGCCAACGTGCGACCCGTCAACGCGATGGTCAGCGTCAGGTACAAAAAGGTAACGGTGAGCAAAGATGCAACCAAAACTTCAATGGCTCTTAGATCTTTCAAGTCCGTTCCCGTGGCTCTCATTGCGAATGCGATCGGCGCACACAACGAGGCACAGATCACCAGATCGCTTAGGCCACAAACAAGTCTGCGAAATACCGATGGTCTGCGTGAGTCTATCTCATCCACACGAACGGTACGCGAGATCGAATCGAGATAGTTAAGTGAGGGATCGTTTTCGAGAATCAAACGTCGTGGTGACGGTTGAGTGCTGGGGTGTGTTTGGGTAACCGCTTCTTCGATTGGAGGTACAACTGTTAGGTTGTGACTCCTTTCAATGGGAGGTACTGCATCATTTTCCCGACTGGGTTCGGGTTCCAAAGCAGCTTCAAGAGGGAGCGGGTCTGTTACAAGCGGTTCGATAACTTCCGGCTCATTCTCTTCGCGCGCGGGAGCATACGCTACTGCTGTAGCAACTACTTGTCGAACATTTCTTGCTTCATTGCCCGATTGATAGGCTCTTTCAATTCTTTTCAAGGCAGCGGCAACGAGAGGATTCATTGCCGGCAAATCAGTATGAGGCAACAACTCTAGCTGGTGAGTTGCTACTTCTGCTTCAGAGGCGTGATGTTGTTGTTCGGCAGTTTCCCTGGCGGATTCTCGTGCGCGTCGTTCCTGCACCTCACGCACACGTTCGCTAAGTTCTTTGCGCCATTCTGGGATTGGAGTGCGGTTTACTCCCGGAAACTCGATGAGCGTGGATTTCTTGACTGGTGCCTGTTTTAAAGAATCACTCGCAACGTTCATGTTGAGTTGGTTAGGGGCGACCACCTCTTGATCAAGTGATCCAACGTGAAGTTCTACACAACAATCGGCCTTGTCTGAGATAGCGCCGCACGACGGACACTGCATTCCGAGCTGCCTCCGGAGATTGCCGAACGGCGGATGGACACGCTTGTTATCCGCTTCACTCGGCTGCGCAATCGCGACGCATCCTATCAGGAATAACTTTAACTGGCAATGAGAAAATTATGCAGTGGTTGGAGTTGCGCTGTTCGATATGCGTCTAGCTTGTCGTGAGTTTCCAAACTCGAACATCGATTAAGTGCGAACCTTAAAAGACTAGAGTTCGAGTTTGGGATCTCACGACAAGCTAAAAGAGGCTCTTGCAAAATTCGTGACTCTTCTCATTCGCCCCAAGCTTCAGCTTGGGGTTTGGCGCGCTTACATTCTCCGAACCGTTTCAACGGTTTATCAACTCGGGAATCACGGATCGGCGACGGGCTAAGATCCTCACGTAAACCGCTGAAACAGTTCCGAAATCAAATTCTTCCTTCGACCCCAAGCTAAAGCTTGGTGAGAATGAGAGGCTGCAATTCCAAACAGTCCGTTTTGCGAGCGGTTCCACTGATATTGCAAGAGCCTCTAAAGAACATCGGACATAAACCTAGAGGCGGGTGCGTCCGGCAAAACCAGCTTCAACATCGTGCCACCACTCGAGCTCATCTCCTTCGCCCAACTGCCAACAAAGTAAAACGACTCGACCGTCGCGAAGATAAGGGAAATCAACCAGTCCCCGGTCAAAGTCCTTGAGTTGGACGCCCAGGCCATCGAGATTCGAGATCTGAGCTGTCAATGCGGTAACCAACTCGGCGTAATGTTGACCGTTTGCGATGCCACCACCACCCCGTTCCGCAGCCTCAGACGCAGCTTGCGCTTCATCGCGGTACCTGGAAAGACCACGATGAGATCGCTGAATTTGAGTAAGGATTGTTCTGACTCGCGGAAGCAGCGCGTTGGCTTCCTCAATCGTAAAAATCTTCATCTCCACGTCGGATTAGTGTTCGTCGGTTATTCGAATGAATTCGGTTGACGCTTCGAACTCCGCAGCCTCTTCATCCAGCTCGGCTTCAATCACCACGCGCATTGCCTCGAACGACGCAGTGGGCACCTGCGCAAGCTGCATGTCCTCCTGCAAGTATTGCGAGGGAACGTGCTCATGTAGATCTCTTTCATCGTAACGAGCACCATGAGTAAGTTCTTTCCGAACCTTCTCAGCGATTTCGCCAAGGTCGATGAAATAGTCCGCAACATCGATCAGCTTGGGCGCAGTGTTGGACCGGAAGCCGGCAATTTCCACTCTACATCCTTTATACGCTACCGCGTTCACAGCGTAAACGAAGTCCTCATCACCTGACACCAGCACCGCCGTATCGTAACGACCAGCAAGTGACAACATGTCGACGGCGATCTCAACATCAAGATTCGCTTTTCGCGTGCCGTCGTAGAAGGTCTTCAACTCCTTTTGAATTACTCTGAACCCGTTGCGTCTCATCCAAAGTAAAAAGCCTTGCTGGCGTTCGGCTCCTACATCCACTCCGGTGTAGAAGAACGCTCTCAGCAACCGCCCATCGCCCAGAAGAACTCGCAATAGTTTGTTGTAATCAATGTCGATGTTGTGAAATCGCGCTGCGTGAAAAAGATTATTGCCATCTATGAAAACTGCGACTCTCCCGCGATGTCCCAACTGCCAAGAAACATTATTAGTGGGATCGTAATTATTGTTCATAAACTGACTCCAAACGGTACCCCTATAATGGAAACTAGCATGCTGGTTTAAAGTTCGTTGGTCAAGCAGAAAGGTTATCAGGCAACGGCAAGGATCTGGCGTGAAATCGCATCGAGATAGATAGTCTTAATAGGCCCATTAGCCACATCTATCTCCCATGCCAAATGTAGTTCGAGAGCTTGAGTATTGGCCGCCGGCTTCGCATAGACCACGAGTTGCTGAACGGTGATGTCGGCATTGGTCGGCAGAGTAATGGTGCGCGTTTGGTCCGCGGCAACCGAGATTGGTTGTTGCTTTACCAGATTAGCGGCGTCTTCGACGGTGACGACGGCATTAAGAGAAGCCAGCGCTGACTGAAAGTGTTCGGCATTTGGTATACACGTACTGGAGATATCCAGGACTCGACGATCATTTTGAAATCGAATCGTCAAACTACCGACGTCGCCTCGCAGCGGATAACGAAATGGTCGCTGCTCATAACGAGCGGTTTTCACCACACCAGTATCCGTTCTTTCAACAAGCGAAAGTTGATGAGGATCAGCACCGATAAGACTCTGCCATTCAGCAATGAATCTGCGTAGCGACTCTCGCGTCTCTTCTTCAGTCTGCGATGACTCGGCACCAACCTTGGGCAGTAAGATTGAGCCGTTGAGATTCGTAGGAACACTATGAATCGTCGCAGTAAGTGGCTGAAGATCTAATGGGCTGTCTTGTGACAATCCATATCTCTGGGCTAGTTGGTGCCACGCCAATGTTGCCCCTTCCCGCGCTGATGCATCCGTCGCCAGTATCGGATATGGAGGCGCGTTCGAACGTGGCCCATTAGCATCTGAAGGTTGCAGCACAGCGCAGGAACTGGTCGCGATCGATAAAGTCACGATGAAAGCGGTGATTATTGGTTTGAGTTCGGAGTTCAATGACATTTGTTCGCCCGTGCGTTTTCGACTAGTCGTATAATCCAAATAGTTGGAGGAGCTGTTGCCTAAAGATAACGAAACAATAAATCTGCCGCTCGATGGCCCATTAACTCCTTCTGAGCCTCCCGGCTTCGCGCCTGAGGAGATGATTCGTTGCAATGAATGTTTGCGCGCAAATCCACCGACGCGGTTTGCGTGTTTATATTGTGATTCACCTCTACCACTCAACGAATCAACTGCTCATCTTCGAAAACCAACCCTGAGAAAACCTGAAAAGCACCAGCTTGGTTTTAACTGCATTCTTATTGGCTCCGATTCCCTTCCCGCGGACGCGGATAGCTTATCGAAGGTGGCCGAACTTCTAAAACTAACACCTGAAAGCCTCGACACCATACTTGCGATAAAGGCGCCCATGCCGTTGGCACTCACAGCCAGTCGTGAAGAAGCGGAACTGGTTAATGACCGGCTCCGCGAGCTGGCTTTTCCAACTGTCGTGCTCTCGGATGAAGATCTCGGCAGAGATGATACTGTGGTTCAAGTGCGATCGCTGCACCTGGATGACAATTCACTGTCGCTCCAACAAGCAGGAGGCCAGAGCTCGATCACTCTTTCGTGGGACGACTTGCGTTTGATTGTTTCCGGTCGCTTAGTGGTGCAGCAGCTTGAGGTGACGGAGCGTGTTTCGCGGCGTCCTGAAAATGAAATACTGGAAGCGAGTGAATTCTTTTCTGACGAACCGGTGCTCGACCTTTATTCTTCAACCTACGATCGAACCTGGCGCATTGGGACGAACAATTTTGATTTCTCCTGTCTGCAGGCTCAAAAGGTGTTCATCGCCGCGGAGAACCTTCGGAAGTTGCAAGTACTGATCTGCTCCAAGTGTCCGCGTGTTCAGCACGACACAGCATATAACGAGCTGCGAAACACTTTGCAGCTTGTCTGGCCTGCAGAGCAGGAGACTAAGTCTCGTGGTTGGCGACGTGAACGACCCGGCAAATACAGTTTGGCTGCAGTGACCGCAAATACGAACCGTGCGCAGTTCACTCGTTATTCAAGGTTGCGACGTTACTTCACGATAAACAATTGATCCATGGCTCGCCACAGTCCTCAAAAAGACGTCTACGAAAAATCGGTCCGGGATATTGAGCGCTCTCCGGCCGATAACATCATTTACGGGGTTAACGCAGTCCTAGAGGCTGTGCGCGCAGGCAAGCGATCAATTGATTCGATATCAATTCTTGAGAGTGCCAGGCCAGAGCGCCTCAAATTACTACTCGAACAAGCTCGACAAAAACGAATACCAGTTCACCGCGTCCCTAAATTGGATCTTGGTTCTGATGCACGGCATCAAGGCGTGGTAGCACGCGTGGCCGCCGCACGTTACACCGACGCCGAAGACCTTCTCGAAGCGCTGGAAGGACGAATGGAAAGTACGGATCCACCACTGGCTCTTTGCCTTGATGGAATCGAAGACCCTCGCAACCTCGGTTCAATTCTTAGAACGGCTGAATGCGCTGGCGTACATGGTGTATTCGTACCGGAACGCAGAGCGACCGGACTAACCGAAGTCGTCGCCAAAGTGGCGGCAGGCGCTTTGGAATACGTGCCGGTTGCTCGAGTCGTTAACCTGGTTAGATTGATAGAGCAAATGAAAGCTCGTAACATTTGGGTCGTGGGTGCTGCAGGAGACGCGAAGCAGCTATATACCGACTGGGACTGGAAGCTTCCTTCAGCAATGATCCTGGGAAACGAGGGATATGGATTGCACCGGTTGGTTCGTGAGAATTGCGACACGCTTGTGCGTATTCCAGTTATGGGCAATCTCGATTCCCTGAACGTTTCTGTTGCGGCCGGAGTAATACTCTATGAGGCGAGACGTCAGCGCAGCGCAGATCAGCAATCGCTGAGAAGGGGCGACAAATAATGTTTTGTCCAAAATGTGCAACGCAGAATCTTGAGGGTGCCAGTTTTTGCAGATCGTGCGGTGCCAACATCAGTCTCATTCCGCAAGCACTCTCTGGCCAAATGCCTGAAGCGATACCGGAAGTAGGTCGGAAAGGCGGGCGAGGGCGTCGACGTGGAAAAGAACTTAGCCTCGATCACTCATTCAAAAACATTTTCATGGGCATCGCCTTTTTAATCGTCGCAATCGCCTTGTCGAGATCAATCGGCGCGGGGTGGTGGTTTTGGATGCTCTTGCCCGCGTTCTCAATGATGGGAACCGGTGTTGCCCAATACATCCGGCTAAAGGAACAAGAGAGGAAGAGCATGATTGTTTCCGCTCCTCTTAACCAGACACTGCCAGATCGAAAGACTTATGCTGCGCCACCAAGTCTTCCACCACGAAACACCGGAGAGTTAATGCCACCGGTTCCGAGCGTTACCGAAGGCACAACCCGACACCTCGGAGCGGAAGCGCAAACGCGGCACCTTGATGCCGATCAAAAGTAACTTTGGAGTGCGACGGCCTGCCGTCGCTTTGGTACAGCTATAGGTCGATTTTGCTAGACCCGCTGTAACAAAGCGACGGCAGGCCGTCGCACTCCAAACGTCTGCGCGATCGTTTTTTATGGTTTCTAACAACGACATTCGGATTTGTGTTCCCGTTAAGGAACAGACTGTTACGGCGTTGATTGCCGCGGCGAAGAAGGCGACGCCGTGTGCCGACATCGTTGAGTTGAGACTTGACGCGTTAGAGCGCGGCGAAATTCAAAAGGGCGCCACCCAACTAGGCGCGATCATTCAATCCTTCGAGCGTCCTCTCATTCTCACCTATCGCCCCGCTGAACAAGGCGGATACAGCAAGCTTTCGAGAAACGATCGATTGACTTTCTGGGAGAACTACTTCCCTTCTCAGGCCGCGTTCTTTGATGTTGAAGCTGATCTGATTGGAGAATTAGTAAACCTCGATCCTGACGCACAGCCTGATTGGTCACGAGTCATTTGTTCATTGCATGACTTTCAAGGTGTACCCCGGAACCTGGATGAAAAATACGAGCAAATGGCATTCACACCTGCTCGAATTCTCAAACTGGCGGTCCAGGCGAATGACATCACTGACTGCATCCCCGTCTTTCATTTAATCGAACGAGCGCGTCGAGATGGTCGGGAGATTATTGCGATAGCAATGGACGCTGCAGGACTGATTACTCGAATCCTCGGACCGTCACGCGGCTCTTTCTTGACCTATGGATCAGCTGAACCTCACGGCGGTACGGCACCCGGACAACTGGTTGCGAATGATCTGAAATCGTTGTACCGAATCGATCACATCGACACTGAAACAACTATTACAGGACTCGTCGGGTTACCAGTTTCCCATTCAGTTTCGCCGCATATCCACAACGCTGCTTTTAAAGCTGCCGATCTCGACGCAGTATATCTGCCATTTCACGTTGAAAATCTCTGTGGCTTTGTACAAAGGATGGCTAATCCGCGCTCGAGAGAATTAGATTGGAACCTTAGAGGACTAAGTATTACCGCTCCTCACAAGAATGCCGTGCTCAAGCTGCTGGATTGGGTGGATGACGAGGCGCTGAAGATTGGTGCAGTCAACACCGTAGTCTTGGAAGGTGAACAACTCCTCGGATACAACACGGATGCTGACGGTCTGATTGAACCTTTGCGAAAGAGATTCGGTTCTCTTTCAGGAACTCGTGTTGCCGTCCTGGGTGCAGGAGGCGCAGCGTGTGCCGCGTTGTACGCGCTGCAACGAGAGCGCGCCGATGTCACAGTGTACGCTCGCGATCTGAATAAGGCCCAGCTTCTTTGTCAACGATTCAATTTATCGTATGAATCATTAGCTTCATCGAACTTCGCCGGCAAAGACATTGTAGTCAATGCAACTCCATTGGGAAGTTTTGGTACACACGTCACTGAAACTCCTGCCGTTGCAGAACAACTACGCGGCGTCAGACTCGTTTATGATCTTGTATACAATCCGATCGAGACGCTCCTACTCAAAGAAGCGCGCGCCGCAGGTTGTGAGACACTCGGCGGACTCGAAATGCTGGTGGCCCAAGCCACGCTCCAATTCAAATTGTGGATGAATACGGATACCTCGTACGACTTAATGTACGCCGCCGGCATGAATGCCTTGTCCGCTATGCTTTAGCTTTTAGTGACACAACTGATCAAGCCTCTTTGAAATCGTCTGAGAATTTTGAGGCTTCGTTGGTTGTGTCACGACAAGCTAAAGCATATCGAACACACTAGAAGCCGCTCCATCACCTAATCTCACCCTTCCATCACAAACCTCAGCCCACACTGAAACTCTTTTCGTACTCTCATCGACATCGTTGCTCCACTGATTGTTCGTTTCGACACAGCAGTCTCTTTTTTCAACCGAACAATGGAGGTGCGACGTGACACGATTCAGAGGCGTACAATTCACCTGGCTCATCCTAATTCTGACGCAATTCAGTTCGATCAATTCTTCAGGTCAAAACTCACTCAAAACTGCGCTTGAAACACCAAACCACGTCAAGGATGACATCACCAGCACTTCCTCAACATCAGCCGTACCGGAAGAACGCGCAAGTGTTCCCACGCTATTCCCTCCGGTGCCAAAAGCACTAAGCAGTCGCGACCCACGAAAATTTAATCTCATCGACCGCGCGTACCTCGACGTATTCACGATCCTTAACGAAGACAATACGTGCAGCCGTCTCTTCGGAGGGCGCAACGCGATAGCAGCGCTCAACGAAATGGTCTTACGATTAAAGCCACGATACTTTGAGCATGACATCGCTATTCGAATGAGCGGCGAGACAACGATGGTTCAAAGTCATTTGACCGGTTTCACTTTCCGGCTATTCGATAGGATGGAACTAAACATGGCCGGCTCTTTCTTTCGGACTCCCTCCCCTTCTGAAAGGCACTTCTCAATTACTCCGATATACCCGCCGAACAGTAGAGAAACACGGGTCGTCGTTTTCCTTCACGAACTTGGTCATCTTGTAAGAGGAGTTGATAATAAGTGGGTGCTGGTCGATGACGGCAACGACCCCAGCCAAAGTCTCAACAATACGGAGCGAGTGATTTCAGCTTGCCGCGAACAAATTACATCGCTTGCCGGACTCACTTCCGCGCAGGAGTTAGAAATGACAACCACTTTGGCCGCGAAGGTGTCGAGTACGCAATCAGCAAACTAAATTCATTCGTGCAACCACCCAACGCTATGCGCACGTTTTAACCTGAGCTTGGACGTGCTAAATTCGCCCGTTCACACCCAGCCGAGTCCTTTTGGTCACAAAGCGTTAGGCGTCGGTGTTAGTTAAAGGATAAAGGCTGTGTTTGTGGCAGACTGAGCGTTTTGGGCTTCCCCGCCCTTCTTGAGCAAAATGATTTATGAAATGAGTGAGGCGGAACCGCAGTCTCGCGTAGCTGAGCTTCTCCGAAAGCGGCGCGTACGATGGGCACTGATCTGGGGCGTTTGGACGATCGTCGCGCTGTTCTTCAGTACTCAGGCTTTCATGATGTACTCGGCGGAGAACCTGCCGATTCCGTACGCCAAAGCCGTTCTTTTCCAGGCTTCTGCTTGCTATTTGTGGGCGCTTATGACGCCTCTGATCCTGTGGCTGGCCCGCCGTTACCGGATCGATCGTCAAAATTGGCGTCAGAAGCTATTTTTTAATATCGCGTTGAGCGTTATCTTCACCAGCGCAGTCATTCTGATCCATTTTGTAATCTACGTGCTCATTACCGGTAGGACAGACAAACTCACTCCCTATTGGGCCTTTAATTTTCTCTATCCTAACCTTGACCGTTTTCTCCTCGTTTACTGGTTCATCTTCCTGCTGAGTCACGCCTGGAATTACTACGCGAGCTATCGAGAAGGCGAGTTGCGGTCTTCCAGACTCCGAACCCAGCTGGCACAAGCACAACTTGAAGCACTCAAGATGCAAATTCATCCTCACTTTCTCTTCAACACTCTCCATTCGGTTTCGGCATTACTCAGCAGAGATACAGAGGCCGCACGAAAAATGATCAGTCGCCTCGGCGATTTCCTGCGCCTAACTTTAGAGAACGGTGGCGCTAGTGAAGTCTCACTACAACAGGAGCTGGAATTCCTGGAGGGCTATCTCGAAATTGAGCGAATCCGATTCAAGGATCGACTGACAACAACTATTAACGTGGATCCTTCAGTGTTGGATGTTCAAGTGCCTAACTTAATTCTCCAGCCGATCGTAGAAAACGCGATGCGTCATGCGATAGCTCGTACAAATTCCGGAGAGGTGGAGATCAGCGCCGCACCCAGAAACGGCGCAGTACGGATCGAAATAAGAGATAACGGTCCGGGTATTGAGGAGCCGCAGTCTCTCGGCAAGACCTCCCGAGGCGTAGGACTAGCGAACACGCAAGCGCGGTTAAGCGGTTTGTACGGATCAAACGCAAAATTTGAATTGAGAAACCGGCCTTCAGGCGGATTAACCGTAATGCTGGAAATTCCGCGTCACTCTTAAGTCCAAAGTCCAACGTCACTCTTAAGTCCAAAGTCCAAAGTCCAACGTCCAATGTCCAATGTTCACTCTTAGGTGGGACGTTGGACTTTGGACGTTGGACTTTGGACTCAGTAATTCAACGAGAACCTGTATACAAATTCGGATTCTCGTCCCGCCTCTCTCAAGTTCAATTACTAGAAACATTCATTACCAATTTGTCGTAAGGAAATCGACAACAGCAGCGCCATTGAATGCTCTGGTTTTCGCCACAAGCCATTCGATGGCGGTGTTCATTTTTATAGAGCGTGCCTCACGCGCTCAGCGCAGTTGAACTGAATCACAGAGAACGGGAGGCATGTTGACGGACGCAACACCTCGTATTCGCGCGTTGGTCATCGATGACGAACCACTAGCACGCGACATGATTCGCGAAATGCTGTCAGGCGATTCGGATGTCGAGGTCGTCGGGGAATGTGCGAATGGACGAGAAGCAATCGAGGCAATCAAATCGTTAACACCAGATTTGATCTTCCTCGACATTCAGATGCCGGAGATCGGTGGCTTCGAAGTACTCGAGTCGCTTCAGGGACGCAGTTCGCCTTACGTCATCTTTGCGACAGCCTATGACCAGTACGCGGTTCGAGCATTTGAAGTCCATGCGTTTGATTATCTCCTGAAGCCCTTCGACCAGGAACGCTTCGACGCCGCCTGGCAACGTGCCAAGCAACAGATCAAACACGACCGCACGGGTGAACGGGATCGACACATTCTTGCCCTTCTCGAAGAACTGAAATCAGGTCCTCGCTATCTGGAACGATTGGTGGTGAAGACCGGCGGCAGAGTTTTCTTTCTTGACGTCGACGACATTCATTGTATCGAGGCGGAAGGAAACTATGTACGCGTTCATGACAAAGCCAAGCACTATCTCCTCCGTGAAACCATCAGTGGACTCGAAGAACAGCTAAACCCCAAAGAGTTCCTCCGCATTCATCGTTCAGCGATAGTTAAGATCGATAAGATAAAAGAGCTGCAGCCATGGTTTCATGGTGAGTACCGAATCATTCTGGAGAATGGCAAACAGCTCACATTGAGTCGAAACTATCGTGCGAATCTTCAGGATGCCGTCGGCCATGCGCTGTAATCGAGATTTGTCCACGAACATGGCCGCTCCATCACAAAATTTAGCCGTTCTGTCACACAGTTAGTTACGTTAGTTTGGAGTTTTGTGAAGATTGCGTCGTGCCCAATCACGGGTTCGAGGAGTAGCCCAGTACTAAACGAACTCCGTCGATTCAGGGGTCTTATGGCTCCCCAAACATAGACCAGAACTGGAGAACAAGCGACGTTATTTAGGAGGTCAGCCATGAGTAGTGAAACGCTCTCGGAGATCGCAGCGAGCAGCCAAGAGCAAAGAACTGATGAACGGCTCAGCGAACACAGCCTGGACCAAAAAATCAATACCCTTCGCGAAACAGTGTTGCAGTTGCTGCAGGAGGTTGAGTCTTTGACAGTGGCCGCGCCGTCTGGACTAAGGTCAGGCGCACGCCTGGATGAAGAAGTGCGGCAGTTTGAAATGAATCTGATTCGCACAGCTCTTGGCCGAACGGCTGGGAGTCAAACCCGCGCGGCGAAATTGTTGGGACTTAAGCTCACAACCCTGAACGCAAAGATAAAGCGCTATCACATTACACCCACCGGTTATCAGGGACACTTCACTCGATCGGAACCGCAGGAGAGCGCCGCGTGAGGCGCTCTTCTTTCACTTCATAAACCGTTACCCAAATCGACAGGAAAGTTCTCGAACTCGTTGGGACACCACCAGGCTTTAGCCGGTGGTGCTTCAACTTTACAGCTACAACAAAGCAGCACTTACTCAGGACACCACCAGGCTTTAGCCGGTGGTACTTCAATTTCACTGCTGACCGAACAGGCGATCCTCGTGAGTGTTCTGCGGATAGAAAGTTGAAGTACCCCCGGCTAAAGCCTGGTGGTGTCCTGAGTAAGTGCTGCTTTGTTGTAGTTGTAAAGTTCAAAGACCACCGGCTAAAGCCTGGTGGCGTCCTGAGTAAGTGCTGCTTTGTTGTAGCTGTAAAGTTGAAAGACCACCGGCTAAAGCCTGGTGGTGTCCTGAGTGAGTGCTGCTTTGTTGTAGCTGTAAAGTTGAAAGACCACCGGCTAAAGCCTGGTGGTGTCCTGAGTAAGTGCTGCTTTGTCGTAGCTGTAAAGTTGAAAGACCACCGGCTAAAGCCTGGTGGTGTCTAATTCGTTTCGCCCTGCTCCACGCCAGTCAAACCACACTGCTATACTGCAAACAGTGACTGAGCGGTATAGCCGACAAATTCTTTTTCCTGGTATTGGCCTCGAGGGTCAAAAGCGTTTGCTGAACTCTCGTGTGCTAATTGTGGGCTGCGGTGCCCTCGGCTCATCACACGCAGAATTGCTGGCGCGTGCGGGTGTAGGTTTCGTGCGAATCGTCGATCGCGACTTCGTTGAGGCGTCAAACCTGCAACGACAAACGATGTTCACCGAAAGCGACGCTGAAGACCGTCTTCCCAAGGCCGTTGCGGCCGCCAATCACATCAAACAGGTTAACTCAGACGTGGTCGTGGAAAACATAGTTGCCGACGTCAACCACTCGAATGTCGAAAGATTAATTGAAACGTGCGACCTTGTTATAGATGGCACTGACAATTTTTCAACGCGATATCTGCTCAACGACGCTTGCGTGAAACATAAAGTGAACTGGATTTACGGAGCGGCTGTTGGTTCTTACGGCGTAACAATGACGATACGTCCACATCAAACTGCCTGCCTGCGTTGTGTGTTTGAAGAGTTGCCTGCTGCTGGAAGCGCACCGACTTGTGAAACTGCCGGCGTGTTGATGCCGATCGTCACCGTGGTGTCCTCGCTGCAAGTAACCGAAGCACTGAAACTGCTGACGGGAAATTTCGCTGACTTACACGGCTCGCTAATGCAGGTTGACGTTTGGAACAATGGCTGGCGCAAGATCAATCCAGGACCACCGCGTCCCGGATGTTCGACATGTGGTTTGCTCAAATTCGAATCACTGACATCGGATGCCAGGCGAGACGCCGCGGTTTTGTGCGGACGTGAGGCCATCCAGATTTTGCCGGCAACACCAACCTCAATAAACTTTCAATCACTCGCAGCGCGCCTTGAAGGTGTGGGTGACGTGAAATTTAATGACTACTTACTCAGATTCCGGACCGGTAATTTCGAACTGACAGTTTTCCCAGATGCTCGCTCGATCATTCGCGGCACGGATGAGATCAACACAGCACGCTCGCTGTACGCAAAGTACATAGGAAACTAATAACCGATGATAATCAAACCCCTTCGACCAACAACATTAATATCCATCCTTTTTTTGATCTTGTTCAGCTTTCGAATTACACCCGCGGGCCAGCCCGCTGTTTGGGAAACCAGCGGTCGAGTTGACCTATTGAAAGGTGACTCTCGAGGCGTCTCCATCAGCGATACGGGTGTCCTGATGCTCGCGCCAAAGATCACTGAAGTCTTCAATACGCAACAGACCTACATTTGGTCTACCGTCGTCGATAACCAGGGCACCGTGTTTCTGGGAACAGGACACGATGGGAAGATTTTTCGCGTAACTTCAAGCGGCGTTGGGTCGTTATTCTATGACGCTCCGGAATTAGATGTGACCGCGCTGGCAGCAAAAGATGGTGTTCTCTATGCCGGCACGTCACCAGACGGCAAAGTGTATCGAATCACTGGTGATGGAAAAGCTGAAGTCTATTTTGATCCGGCTGACAAATATATTTGGTCTCTGGCGCTCCTCCCCGATGGTTCATTGGCAGTAGGAACCGGCGATTCGGGCAAGCTTTATAGAGTCAAAACGGCAGGCGCGAAACCCGAAGACTCGCTACTGGTCAACACTACTCAAACACACGTTATCTCTCTGGCAGTAACAGCGCAGGGAGATTTAATTGCAGGTACCGACTCTGGAGGTCTGGTTCTACGAGTTTCGCCGGAAGGAAAAACTTTTGCTCTGTTTGATACGCAACTACGTGAGATTCACTCTCTGGCGGTTGCGCCGGACGGGTCAATCTATGCTCTCGCGTTAAGTGATGCCGCAGCCACCGCGAAGCCGCAGCCTGTATCGGCACCTTCTGCACAACCAACAGAAGGTGCAAATCCAACCACGTCAGTCACCGTTACCGCAATTGATGAAAGCGGAAATCCAATTCAGAACCAGCCTACACCCGCGCGAAGCCGGAATGATGTGTCGACCGCGCGTAGTGCAGTGTTTCGCATACTGCCCGACGGAGGTACGGATGTCGTTTGGAGCTCAACTTCCATAACTGCTTTTGCGATTACACCAGGGCTGCAACCCGGCACAGTGTTAATCGGAACAAGCGATAAGGGTCGAATCTATTCGGTCACAAACGACGGACGCGATACCCTGCTTCTGCAATCATCTGAAGGTCAGATCTCGGCGCTCCAATCACGCAACAATCAGGTTTACGCTGCTGCGAGTAATCAGGGGAAGTTGTTTAGTTTTGGTTCAGCGCTGGTCAATGAAGGAAGCTATGAATCACCCGTGCGAGACGCAAAGTTGACTGCGTCATGGGGACGGCTGTGGTGGCGCGGAACTGGCAGTGCGGAATTACAAACACGAACGGGAAATGGCCAACGGCCTGACGCAACCTGGAGTGATTGGAGTGTCGCTTATAAAGACCCGGACGGAAATCAGATCACAAGTCCCCGCGCGCGCTTCATTCAGTGGCGCGTTACGATGCGTTCTTTGACATCAGCATCTCCCATTGCATCAGTTGAGGATGTGAGTGTCGCGTATCTGCCGCGCAACGTTGCACCCGAAGTGCTATCGATAACTGCCCTTCCGATTGGCGTCGGTCTACAGCAGGTAGCTCAAGTAACAACGGATCCAAATGTGGAATCCTCCGGGTTGGACCCGTCGGTATTTGGACCTGTAGCCCAGGTACCTCCACGACGGTTCTATCAAAGAGGTGCCAGATCGTTTCAATGGCAGGCCGAAGATCGCAATGGCGATACGTTGGAATATGCGATTTACTATCGTGGCTTAAACGACCAGACCTTCAGGTTACTTAAAGACAAGGTACGCGACACCTTTTACACCATTGACGGCGCAACGCTCGCGGATGGCAGGTACATCATCAAAGTAGTGGCCTCAGATGGACCTGACAATCCGGTTGGGCAGACATTGACTGGCGAAAGACTTAGCGAACCAATTGACATCGACAACACTCCACCAGTCGTCAAATCCACAGGCCAACCACAAATAATTCAAAACAGCGTGAGAGCTGTGTTCACTGCTGACGACGCGACCGGGAAGATCAAACGGGCTGATGCTAGTCTCGATGGAGCTTCGTGGCTCCCTGTGTTTCCGGACGACAAGATCGCCGATAGTGGGCATGAGACCTACACCGTAGAGTTTCCTATTCCCACGGCCGGAGAGCACACTGTTTCATTAAGGGTTTTTGACAGCAGCGGGAACGTCGGCACGATGAGCATCACGCTTCGACGGTAAGGTGAGGCAGTTTTGCTCTTCATATTGCCTGCACCATTCAGTGCACGTAATGCGAAACCGTGCGATTCGCTCTGTTTTCTTGGTAAACTTCGCCAGCAAATCAACGGGTTAATGAACCCGCGCTTATGGCATCTGTCTTGCTCACTTCCGGAGTGGCGCATCTCTTTCTCCCTCCTTTGCGCGCGAAGTCGGCATGAGGAGGCACGAGCTGGAAATGAAGAAGTTAGTCAGAGATTTGGTGGTAGTCGCGATGCTCGGCAGCTTTTCTATAGCTGCCTTTGCTCAGAGGGGGCAGGACAAGGACAAGCGACCGCCAAAGGAGACGGTGCGAGTTGTCGATAAGAAGGACAACAATCGACCACCCCCGCCGCAGAATAACAACCAATCCAAACATAATGACAAGAAGAAACCGTAACGTTTCTTCGCACGAAAGTGGAGCCCGCGACCAACGGTTGCGGGCTCTTTTTCTTATTCCAGCCCTTCAGCTTCGTCTGGTTTCCACCAGTTGTAAATTTACATTTTGGGGCAGCTCCTGAGCAGAGAATTGCTCAGCGATGCTTTCTCTCTTTAATCGCTTTGCGTCGTACATTGCCTGGTCCGCGCACGTGACATACTCGTCAAGCGGAGTATCACAGTCGTGCTTTAAGGCAATCGTTCCGATACTCAATGACAGTTCGAATGGCTGACTCTGTTCAGCATTCGCGGCGGCAAGGTTTCCAGCCAGTCGCTCGATTAGAACACTCGTCTCTTCAAGATCTACGTTTGGCGCGAGAACAACAAATTCATCGCCACCCAATCGAGCCACAACGTCACAATCGCGAAATGTCTTCTTGAGTACGGACGCCACTCTGACGATAGCGTTTGAACCAGCAGCGTGGCCAAAGTTGTCGTTAATTTGTTTTAGACCATCCATGTCGGCAAAAAGCAAGATCGAGTTCTGGCAAGACCTTCTCGCGATCTTCATTTGATGCTCAGCAAGTGTGTAGAAGCCGCGGTGATTGTAAAGACCGGTCATGCTGTCGGTTAAAGTCATGTCGCGCAGCGCTTGCTCAGCGTGCTCAAGTTGTTGCACTCGGTCCTGTAAGCTCAATTGCAAATCAACGATGCGTTCACCGGCTTTCAATCGGACGCGTAGCTCGTGTGCGTCGAACGGTTTTGTGAGGTAGTCGTCGGCGCCGGCTTCCATTCCCTGGATCACATACTCTTTTCGATTCAAAGCAGTAAGCAGAATCATATAAAGCGGACGATCCGTAATTTCTTGTCGCGCTTTTGTGCAAATGTCGACGCCAGTCATTTTCGGCATCATCCAATCGAGAATTGCCAGATACGGACCATCGGCTGCGCTGAGCAACTCCCAGGCTGCATGTCCGTCCTGTGCGCTAAGCACCTCGTGACCCCACCTGGTCAGGTGAGTGATCAAAATACGACGTGATACGGCGTCGTCTTCGGCAATCAGTATTCTCATGTCGTTCTCCTACAGGTCGCTACGACGTGTCAGAATTGGTAGCCTCCTTGATAAGGCTATGAATTTGGTCCGGAGCGAACCAAAAGTCGTAAGGTGGATTGCAGCGTGTGGATTGTGAACGGTGTGGAAAGAAAGACCGAAACACCAGCCGCCAGGTCTTTTGCCATATGTCTAAGGTCGCGTTCTGCAGCAAGCATCATTATGGGAATGCGCGACAACTCTTCGGTGCCATGCATGTAATCAATGATGTTCAATTCTCGCAGGCTAAGGATCGGCATATCAAAAATCGCCCCGCAGAAATTCGAATCCTGCCTCAGTAGTCTCTGAACTTCATATCCATCTTTTACGGGGACGGGGTAGCAGTTTTGTCTTTCCAGACCTACCATCAACATATTCAGGACGACACTGTCCTGCACTGTAATTAGCACACGTCGATTGCGATTGGAGTGGGATGTAAGCATAGGCGTCACGGGTTAGATCGCGAGAGAGGTAATGCTTTTCTGTAGAAATGCTTTTACTCGAAAGAAGTCATTCACTACTTGCTCATTCAGTTCGGCGGTATTCTCTAAAGATTTTTCGCGACCCTTTCTCTCTAATTCTCTCAGTGGCTCGACTACCGCAGTGATACCGAGGTTTGCACTCATACCCGCAGCATTGTGAGCGAGGAAACTAATTTCTTCAGCGTCCTTCAAATCGATAGCTCGTTTTAGGCGGCTCAAGCTTGATGACATTGTTTCGATATACATTTTGAGAATCTCCGCAAGGTCTCCAGATTCTGGATCGCCGGCTGTCTCAAAAACTCTTTCCAGATCAACTGGAGTCACTGATTGGTTTTCTTGAGCGTTGAAGACTCTATCCAGGGCGGCTGCCAACTCTTCAGGACGAACTGGCTTTGAAACGTAATCATCCATCCCGGCAGCAAGGCACTTTTGTTTGTCTCCTTCAAGCACGTTTGCAGTCATCGCCACGATCGATGTGTGTTTTGTACTGCCCTCGCGCCGCCTGATTTCCGCCGTCGCTTCATAACCGTCCATTTCCGGCATCTGGCAATCCATGAGCACGACGTCATAGGGAATTCGACTCAATGCTTCAAGTGCCTCGCGGCCATTAGCCACGACATCGGCACGATAACCAAGTTTCTGCAATTGTCGAATGGCTACCTTCTGATTCACCATGTTGTCTTCAGCCAATAAGATCAGTTTGTTTTGCAACACTTGAGGATTCTCCATAATTCTGCTGCCAAATTGGACTCCTGGTGCGGCTGACTGTTCTTCATTGACCTCGGGGCCGAGGACCAGGGTAAGACAGTCGTATAGTTGTGATTGGCGGACGGGCTTTGTTAAGTATGCAGTCACGCCCAACTGTCGCGCTGTTTCACTATCTGCGCGTCGGCCGTAGGACGTCAGCATTACGATTCGCGGGTTTGCGAGAGATTGGTCGTCATTGATCAGGCGCACTAACTCCAAACCGTCCATCTCCGGCATCATCAAATCCAAAACTACAAGATGGTAAGGTAAACCGTTTTCAACAGCACGACGCATCATCTCGAGCGCCACTGGACCATTTGCGGCTACTTCATGAACTACACCCAACGCAGAAAGTTGATAGCCGAGAATCTTCTGATTCGTAGTGTTGTCATCAACAATGAGCGCGCGCACGTTCTGTAATGTGGCTCTCGATTTCGCCACCTTGCGAGATTCAGATTGTTTTTTGAATTGTGCAGTGAACCAGAAGGTTGACCCCTTATCCGATTGACTTACAACACCGATGTCGCCACCCATCATCGTCACCAACTGTTTAGAGATGGCGAGACCAAGTCCAGTACCTCCATATTTTCGCGTTGTCGAGCCATCGGCTTGAGTGAACGCCTGGAAGAGATTTTGTTGAGTAGCTTCACTGATCCCGATGCCCGTGTCGGTAACTTTGAAACAAACGACCACGTCTGCGTCAGTCTCACCATATTTCTCGACGGACACGATCACCTCGCCGAATTCAGTGAACTTCACTGCGTTGCCAATCAAATTCGTCAGGATCTGGCGTAGCCTTCCCGGATCGCCACGAAGCTCCATCGGTACGTCTTGATAGATCAACGAAGCAATCTCAATATGTTTTTGGTGAGCGCTCTCAGCGAGCAGTCCCACTGCGCCCTCAACTACATTGGTGAGATTGAAATTGAGTGTTTCAAACTGGAGTTTGCCGGCCTCGATCTTCGAGAAATCGAGTATGTCGTTGATTATTGTCAGTAATGCATCACCGCTGTTGCGAATCGTCTCTGCAAAGTCTCGTTGCTCGGCCGTAAGATCGCTGTCAAGCAAAAGAGCCGTCATGCCAATAACTCCGTTCATCGGAGTACGAATCTCATGGCTCATGTTTGCCAGGAATTCTGATTTCATTCGTGCCGATTCGAGAGCAGCGTCTCGCGCTTGTTCCAGTTCCGCTTCCAGTTGTTTACGCTCGGTGATGTCGTGCAGCGTTGTGCGGATACCACTCACCTCGCCGGTCAGGTCGTAGATCAATTGATCTTGCAAGAGCGCCGGAATCAAATGCCCATCCTTGTGGACGAACGTGCGCTCGAATGGTTGAAGCGGTCTCTGTCCGGCGAGCTTGGCAAGTACCTCGGTTTGTGAAGCGGTGTCGACGATAAATTCCCAGGCCATGCGACCTTCCATCTGGTCGGCGGTATAGCCGAGCAGGTTTTGTTCCTTGAGATTTACTGAAACGATACGGCCGTATTTGTCCAGCTCGTGATAAGCGACTGGCGCCAGGTGAAACAGGTCCTTGTATTTGGCTTCACTTGCCCTGAGCGCGTCTTCCGCTCGTTTACGTTCAATTGCAAAAGCGATCTGGTCGCCAACGGCAGTAAGAAATTCAAGATCCTGCTCGGTATATGCGTTCTGCTTTTCGTAATGCTGAACAACCAGAACACCGATGATCTGGGATCGCGATCTTAAAGGAACTCCCAACCACGAAGCAGACTCCGTTCCGGACATTGTGATCATTTCCTCGGCATACAGTTTTTGCTTGATGTCTTCAGTCAGCAATAATGCTTTGCCGGACTTTATAATGTGACCCGTGAAACCGATTTCGACCGGACATGGTTCCGGCCGCGAATCGCACTGGTCTACCCAGAACTGGAAATTCATGCGCTCGGTCTTCTGTTCGTATAACGCAACGAAACAATTTTCTGCGTAGAGAACGCGACCGACTTCCTGATGGATCTTGATGAGGAGTTCATCGAGATTGCTGGTGAGTAAAACGCTCTCGATAATCGACGAAATCGCGTGACGCTCTTTCTCAACACGCTTCCGAAGCGTAATGTCGCGTCCGAAGCCTTGAACATATGCCGGCTTGCCATCAACGTGTTTTAGCCGCGAATTGATTTCGAGCATTACTCGACGCCGGTCCTTGGTAACGATCTCTATCTCGTAAGTAGTAGGTTTCTGACTCGACTTATCGCGAACCATCCTTCTTGCTAACTCGAGATATTCGGGCGCGATGACTTGCGTGACGTTCAAATGACAAGCTTCTTCAATCGTGTAACCGGTGATCCGTTCACAAGCAGCTTTGTTGACTGAGTTGTAATTTCCCTGCAGGTCGTGTGTATAGATGAGATCGTTGGCATTCTCGAACAGGTCGCGATAGCGTTCGTCGCTCTCTCGCAATGCAACTTCAATCAGCTCTCGTTCCGCGATCTCGCTTGTAAGTTCACGATTTGCTTTGGCTAGCTCGGCAGTTCTCGTAGCGACTTGCTGCTCCAGTCGTTCCTGCGCACGCTTGCGATCATCGATGTTTTGACAGATTCCAATCCATTCCTCGATCTTTCCGTTTTCGATAACCGGAAAGCCTCGCGCCAGGTAATAAGTGTAGGAACCATTGACCGTGTGGAGACGGAATTCAGTCTCATGTGGCTGGCCGGATTTGATCGCTTCAATACACACGTTCAACGTCTTGTCTCGATCGTCTGGATGGAGTGCATTGAGCCAACCGAGGCCAGTCGATTGTTCGATCGTTTGTCCGGTGATCGCACTCCATCGAGGAGCCTGTAGTTGATTCCCGTGAGCATCGGTTCGCCAAACGACTTCGGAGATCACGGCAACCAGAGAGTTAAGGCGCTTGGTCGTTAAGTTCTCCTGCGCAGTCTGTGAAGCCTGCTCCCACATCTCCTTTTTTGTCTGCAAACAAGCAATAACCAGAAAGACATCTTCGAAAACAACCCATCCGCCGTGTTCCAATGTTCTCAAAATTGTTGGCTGGATTACGCCATAGACTGATTGGGGCAAGAAGGCGCCCCTGATCAAATTATCGAAAACGACAACTAATGAAGCGGGCACGAGCAGACGCCAATCACGGTAGAAGGCAATGAATGCCAGCGATCCAAAGACGTGGAAGTGTGTTTCAATTCGACCACCGCTGAGATGAATGAGTAAGGCTCCCATCATCATCTGACCCATAGAGATCACCAGACGTGTGGAGACTTCACCTGATCGAGAAAGTCCCAGGCTGACAGGCAGGACAGTGATCAATCCACCGATCACGACCGCCGCCCAAACATGAGGATGTACGTAACTATCGGATCCACTCCATGTGTGTGGTGTTAATGCAGTCGTTAGAATTACTGAGGCCGCCCACTGGACCATCATCAACACTGCGAACATACGATCCGTCCGCTCGTAAATAATTCGCAGGCGCTGTTGAAGCAACTTCTCGGTGGCGTTTGATAGGAATGGCTTACTTATGCGATCCACGACGCTCTTCCTTTGTCCTGTTACCCAAATCGCGGTCGCTTAATAAAGGACAACCGAAGACGGCCGTTTGAACGGATTCGGTGGGTTGACCCGTTAACTGCTTGATTAGAGCCTGTCGTCCTTCGTTGTCGCCTGTATGGCCCCGGGCGATGGTGATACCTCCCGTGAAAAGCAGTTCATCGTTTGTCCCATACAAGATGACCTGACCGGAAGTGTGAGAATCAAAAGTTTGTGACTCGGTTCCATTGCGATCGACGACGACTGTCACATGGGGCAATGAGACTGCAGTATTCCAGATGTCAGTTCTTACCCAATCGTCAGCAGTCGAGGCTGGTTTCACAAAAAGAATGATCGCGTGAACAGGAGTGTGCACTCTTGCCAGAAGCTCTGACAGTTCGGTTAAGCTTGCGCGCGCACTTGGACAACGCGGATGAAGCATCATGATTAACGTCGGGTCATGGCTTATACGCACAATGTGACTCGCGATGGGCCATTTTGAAGGTGGGTGGCCGGCGATTCCCGGCGTTGAGGAATAACTCACAAGCCTCAAAGTCAATACCGAAACAACAGCAAGCCAGATAGGAATTACCAGTCGTGTGATCAACTTATGTTTTCGGGGTAAGTTCACAGATACCAACTCGCGCGAGGTTAATGGGGATGACACCGATGGACGAAAAGAGCCCTGTGCGGAAGTATGGTGGGGCGTATCTCCACACAGCGCGCTAGACAGGCGTCCGGAGCCGTCTAATCGTCTGACTGAGCACAACTCATGCCATCTGGGTGCGGCGCTTGAGCGTTGTGAATGAGAGTCTTATGAGGTGAGTTAATTGTTTTCCAGGGCAGACATAAGCTTGGAACCGGGTTCATAAAACTTGTCCAGCGTCATGAGTCATCGCCTGCCGTATTTGCGGTGATGGGTTTGTTGGTAGCGTGGCAGACGGGGACGCCTGTGGTCCGAGGACAGTACGACTGATTTGAAAAATACGTTTGGAGTCAAAAGGGCGATCTACGCTGCGCGTGATCGCCCTCATTTGGGATCCTGGTGCCCGCTAGTAGATTCGAACTACTGACCCCTCGCGTGTGAAGCGTAGTTCGACCTTTATCACGCGATATCCTCAATTATCATTTTTAGCTTCGCAGGCCCGTATTTATTCGCTAAGAACGAAATCAAGTCTAACTTGACGACTCTGCTATTCTCTCGCAATCACATCCAAAATGTGTGCGAATGTGTGTGCGAAAGGAGTTATCGAAATGAGAGCACGAGCAGGATCAGTCGTCAAAAGAAAAGGTCGAAGCGCTAAATCGAAACCTACATGGTGGGCGCGCGTCACTTACACCGATGCGGTGACAGGCAAGAGACACGATCGTCAGCGACGAGCAGAGAATAAGATTCACGCAAAGGAGTTGGTCCACGAACTTCTCGCTGAAGTCGATAAGACGGGAGGACGGTCACTTGCGAAAGAGCACATGACGTTTCTCGATCTCGCGACGTATTTCGAGAAGGAATACCTCAAGCCCGCTGAGTACGTCGAAGGCCGCAAGGTAGCTGGCGTCAGGAGCATCTCGCCAGCCATGGCCGCTGTGAAGGCGCTTAAAGAGCATTTTGGAAAGCGACAGCTTCGCGGCATCACCCATAGCGATATCCGCGATTTTCGCGCCGAGAGACTAGCGACTAAGACCAAAGCAAAGAAGCAGCGAACCGTCGCCGCCGTCAACCGCGAGCTTGAGAAACTGCGAAGATTATTGAATATTGCCGAGCGCGAGGGATGGATTCTGCGAAATCCAATGCGCAGCGGTGACTCGCTAATCAGTGTCGCCGATGAGCGCAAGCGCGAACGCATCCTTACTCGCGAAGAAGAACTTCGTTTGCTCGCCGCATGCGAGAATCGCTATCAAAAACATCTTCGCCCGATTCTGATCTGCGCACTCGATACAGGGATGCGACGGGGCGAGATCTTCGGCCTCAAATGGAGCGATGTTGATTTCGAAGAGCGCGTGTTGACGATCCGTGCCTTCAACACGAAGACGATGAAAGAACGCCAGGTCTCATTGACCACACGCCTCGCAATTGAATTGGAAAAGCTTTGGGACGCATCGCCGAAGATCAAAGACCAACTCGTGTTTGGATTCATGAACAACGTGAAGAAGAGCTTCACCTCAGTCCGTACGAAGGCAGGGTTACTCGACGTTCGCTTCCACGATCTCCGACATACCGCCGCAACTCGCTTGGTAGCCGCACACCTTCCACTACCCGAAGTTGGACGCGTCCTGGGCCACACGCAAGCGAACACAACCTATCGTTACGTGAATGCGAATATCGAAACCACCCGCCGAGCAGCAGCAGCGCTTGAGGCATTTAACTTGGAAGCACTACAACCGTTCGCGGTTGAGGCGGAGGTAGTCGAATGCGTTTTGGAGATTGAAAGCGTGAATTGAAGATCACGGGAAGCGAACCAAATTGTTATTGACCTAGAGAATACACTCTAATACACTCAGGCATACGATGCTATCGATTGACCTGTCTTCACAAGAAGCGAAAGCCCTCCGATTTATCCGAAATTCAATTGCTCAAAGAGCTAAGTCGCCTTCAATAAGAGAAATCCAGCGAGAGCTTGGCTACGCCTCACCCCGTTCTGCGGCATTAATCGTTGAAAGGCTAATGAGCTGTGGGTGTCTTCAGCGTCGAACGAACGGACTGCTCCGGATTGTCAGGGATTTCGGCGACGACAACACACAAGCTCGCACTGTGCCAGTACCATTAGTTGGTACGGCGCCGTGCGGGACTCCTCTACTTGCCGAAGAGAACATCGAAGCGGTGATTCCTGTATCCATAACTCTGGCAAAACCTCCGCATCGATATTTCCTTCTTCGTGCACAGGGAAACTCCATGGATAAGGCGAATATACATGACAAAGATTTGGTTTTAGTAAAACAAAGAGTTTCCGCCGAAAATGGAGACTTGGTGGTTGCAATCATAGATGACGAGGCAACTATTAAAGAATTCAGACGTACAAAAAACGTCGTAGTACTTAAACCCAAATCGAGCTCAGCCAGCCATCAGCCGATCATTTTATCCGATGAATTCCAGATTCAAGGCGTAGTTGTTGCGACGATCCAAAAGTTGGATTGAAAGCAAGTTGCGGGTAGGAGCACCTTTCAGTCGTTTGAGATGTCGAAGAGGCTATCAAGGTATGAAGTCAATTAGAGAAGCAGCTAAACAAGATTCTGGTTCACAAAACATACGATGAACCGTCCCACACAATGGCTAGTGAATCTGGACCGAAACGTCTCAGCTGAGATCGATGGCTTAGTGCGCGTTCACGGTTATGATCGATTTGGTCGTCCGCCAGAAGAGGTCGCAATGATGGAGAAGGCGGCCATGTACGGTGCCGATGCGGTATTTTTTGAGGCTAGCCGAAATAACCGCCCCGCGGTGGCTCAGGCTTTCGTTTTCGTCTCTGATGGTCCACCTAACGATCGCAAATTTGCGGAACTGCATCAACGACTTTGGAGTTGGGGTGAAGTCCCACTACTCTATCGTAAAACAGCGGGATTGGTGCAGCTCTTTCGGTGTGCACACAAACCCGACTTCGTCTCCCCTAAAGGCGAAATTGTCTGTAAGCCAGTCAAAACCCTCACCCTCGCTTCAGATATATCCAACGATCCATGGTGGGATGCTTCGCGTTTGAGGAACGGGACGTTATGGGATGATCCTTCTATTTGTAAGGAGATGCTGTCAGCGAAGAAGTCTGCTCATAAACGGCTGATCGATGCCGTGCGCGATCTTTACGACGATCTAAATCAAGAAGGAATTCTCAGGAAGCATTTACGGCGTCGGTTATTGATTCTGTCCCTTCTAATCGCTTATCTGGAGGAGAGAGGTGTTTTCCCGGCCGATTACTTCGGCCAGTTCCTAAAGGGTGCTACTAAGTTTTTCGAGGTTCTCGCAAATGGTAAAGCACTAGTTCATTTGTTGGATGCTTTGGAAGAAAGATTCAATGGTCATGTCTTCGTCGTGGAGCCTGCAGATCGCGACTCTCTCAAGAGCAATCTTCAGCTTCAGCGCTTCGCTAGAATGGTGGAAGCCAAACAAGAAAAAAATGGGCAGCTTACTCTCTGGGAACTTTATTCCTTCAAAGACTTGCCGGTCGAACTAATCAGCCATATTTACCAACTTTTTGTAAACGACTCGTCGACTTCTGTTTATACACCACCTTTTCTAGTCCGCTTGATTTTGGATGAAGCGCTTAGCTGGGAACGACTGGAACGATTAGAGCAGCAAAATCAGATCATACTTGATCCGGCTTGCGGCTCAGGCGTCTTTCTTGTCGAGGCGTACAAGCGACTAGTGCTGTATTGGCGAAGTCGCAATAAGTGGGAGCGGCCTAGCATTAGTGTTCTAAAGGGGTTGTTGAAGAAAGTTCAGGGTGTAGACGTAGAGAAAGGGGCTGTCGAACTTGCCGCGTTTAGCTTGTGCTTAGCGCTGTGTGATGCTCTTGAGCCAGAAACGATCCGTAAAAGCATTAGACTCTTTCCAGCACTCGAGGGAAAGACGCTCCATCATTCGTGCTTCTTCGAAGCTAAAGAACAACGATTAGTTAAAGATCCAGTTGGCGTGCTAACAGGAAATCCGCCGTTCACTTCAAGTCTCGATACGCCAGGAGCGAGACGAAGCTACGAGCGTTACGGGACAACTGAAGGCCCGCTACCAGACCAGCAATTGGCGTATCTCTTTCTTTATGAAGGCATGGAGATGGTCGCTAAGGGCGGCGTCCTTAGCATGCTTCAGCAGTACAATTTTTTGTACAACCAGCAGTCGCGTGATTTCCGTCGTCGCTTTATCGAGAAATGGGATGTCCGAGAAATCCTGGACTTCATTTCTGTGCGTGGACTCTTTCAAAAAGGCGGAGCCGATACGAAGGTCGTAGTGATCCTTGCTGAGGCCAGTGCACCTCCTGCAAATCGAAAGATTCTTCATGCCACATTCCGACGCAGCGGAAGAGTGGATGCGGAGCAAGGATTCGATATTGACTATTATGACTTGCACTGGATACCGCGCGAACTTGTATTGAGCAATGACTCCATTTGGCGTGCCGACTTGCTGGGCGGCGGTCGCGTATTAAGCTTCGTCGAGCGACTAAGCAAATACCGAACACTAGGACGCTTTGCAGAAGAGCAGGAATGGGATTTTGGCGAGGGATTTATCGAGGGCAAAAGAGATGTGTCCCGGCCAGCGAACCACATTGTCGGGAAGGCTTTGCTTCCATCGGAAGCCCTGACAGCGGAAGGGATAGATGTATCTGCAATAATCAGAGCCCCAAACAAGCCGATCGAGGGGCCACGTTCGGAAAAGCGGTTTTCGGCTCCAATGCTTTTGGTGCGAGAGCAGATGGATATTCCTCACGCGATTTGGTCAAAACATTATTTGACGTACAAAAATAAGATCGTGGGATTTGCCGCCCCAAAAGAAGACTACCAACAATTATCAGATGCAGATCATTGGCTAACCAAAGAAGCGACTGCTCTTCGTGCATTTGCCGCTGGCATTTCGGTTCGACTCTTTACACAAAAAGCGACCACACTCTCGGGAGCGGACATTTTGGCGCTTCCTTATCCCGAAGGCCGCACTCTTGACCTCAGCCACAATGAGCAGATCTTGGTAGAGGATATCGTTGAGTACCATCGCGATCTCATTCGATTAGGCGACGATTCCGCAGCAATGAACGAAAGCGGCACGTCGGCGCTGAATGATTTTGCGGCAGTCTACACCAAACAAATTAATGCGATTTACAAAAAGAGACCGCTCCGGCCCCTGACCTCGCACGCTTGGTTAGGCATTCTCTGTCAACCTTTTTTCTTCGGAGAAGGAGCAACTGTGGATTGGAGCGATGCAGAAAGTCTGCAGGGCAAGCTCGATGCTTTACTCTACGACCAGCAGGGCACGTCGCTTCGAGTCACGCGCATTGCTCGTCTCTACGACAACGGTTTTGTTTTCCTTGTTAAGCCCGACAGGATGCGGTACTGGTTGCGCTCGGTTGCTTTGCGCGATGCTGACGAGACCCTTGCTGATCTTAGAGACCAAGGATGGTGAGACTCGACTCGTGCTGGCCGACTCAGACACCTCAACTCACGTTGGTACCCTTTCAAGCGATGTGCACCTCCCGTCCACGTCCCTTTATGAGCTGTTGAATTTCATAGCTACCGAATTGCCGCACTGGAGAGATCGCTCGGAGCGACGAACCGAGACCGCTGAAACCATTCTCACGTCTCAGTTGTGTGCGCATCTGAATAGCGCGGCTCGTCATTCAGATGGATGGGACATGCTTCAATTCCGATGCGAAGAGCCCGATGAACAAAACAAGGATCGTAAAATCGATTTGATTCCAGCGCCGTGCGATACGACGATTTGTATCGAAGGTCGGAGGTATACTGACTTTGATCCTCTTTTACCAATCGAATGTAAGAGACTGCCGACGCCGACCGGCACGAAACGCGATGAGCGAGAGTACGTGTTCAACCGATATGCTTCAACAGGTGGCATTCAACGCTTCAAAGAGGGCTCACATGGGGCGGCCCACGTCCTTGGTGCAATGATCGGCTATGTTCAGGAGGAAACATCGATACTTTGGGACAGCCGCGTGAAACGATGGATTCAAGATCTTGTTGCTTCCCGCCAACCTGGCTGGACTACAAAGGATTTTCTTAAACGTGTGAGTGAAATGAAGGCAGAGCGTCTCAGCGTCTTTCATTCTGTTCATACGCGAGAAAAATCCCTCAGCGATATAGAACTACGTCATTTGTGGTTGGAGATGAATTGACTTCTAAGAAGAACCTACGGGCCTGAACACATCGGACGGTCATCCGATAATCGAGAATTATGTCCTGGTCAGACATTCGTCGCGCCATCTGAGAAAACGATGTCACGCCACAGGCGCCGGAACATAATTGCGATTATCGTACGCCCGGCGTCGCTTTAATTGTCTCTCCGTATCCACATGCTCTCCTGTCCTCAGCGTTCTTCATCTCCGTTCGTACCTTTGAAGCGCACGAAGGCAGAGGTCGTAGCCGGAGCGACGAGAGTAGTCAAGGATCTTCACTGCGCTTTGATGAACTTCGCGAATCTAAACCTATTCGCCTTTGTCCTTGAGTGCACTCTTCGCCTCCGGCTAAGACGATCGACAAGAGCTGCTCGACGCAGCTAAGCATCACCCATTCGTAATCTCAATCTGTAGCAATCAGCGCGGCGAAAGGAGCGGCCTTTGCGATGAGCTAGAGTGTGCGCGAACGTGATAAAGAATCAAACTAGGGTGGGCAGACAGGATAGAACGCAATTTCGAATTCTAAGAATCCTCTAAGTCTTGTCTTTTCAGTAGCTCTAAGATAAAGCAAATCATTAAAAAAACTTGGGCGACTGGGAGAGTCATTCAAGTGCTCAATGCTCTTTAGTTTGTGGCTTTATTTTTGCTCTCCGCCAAGCATTTCGTTATAGCGGAGGGGCATATGACAGTAAGGCCACGAGGAAGGAAAAGAACGCTCTCAAAACATGTCTCATCGTTCAACATGTACATGGACCAGGTCTATCAGGTCCGTGCGATTATGGAAGCAACCGGAGCGGTCAAAGATGCGCCGGTGATTCGAGAGTTGCTTGATGAGGCGTTGGGTGCGCGTCGAAGAAAGCAGGCAGGGATTTACGATTCGCAGGCGCCGCCCGGCCAGGAAATTACCGAAACGCTTCATACACTCCAGACTCTGTTGCTTAAGTTGATAAAGCGGGAAGACTTTGCATTTACCCGTCAAAGTATTGGGCTGAGATTGTTGAAGCAAGCCGTTATCGAGGCACGCTCAAGTCGAGAGATTGTCTTTGAAGAACTTGTCGAAAAGCCTTGGATGGCGAAGGGTAAGAGCAAGGAGACGATGACTAACTTCTTTGACATGAAGACGCGTTACGTCGGTGAATATGTCGACGGCCTTGTGTCGAAAATCAAGAGCGATCTTGAGGCTCAAGAAAACAAACTGGCCAAGCGGACCTCAACAACCTGACAAAGAATCTCTAACACTAGGGTCGCATATTTGTGCAGAGGCGTTGGGTTTTACATGCACTTTGTGTGTGGCTTTTACAACAGCAGCCGATCAGATGACCAACCGGTCTCGAAGCGCCGCGCGCCGTCACCTTAGATTCATTCCAATCCGCTTACGTGTCTTCCAATGCGGTCCATGATCGCGTGAACCTGGCATAGGCTTTGAGATACACCCCGAGCATGGAAGCAACACAAAGTTATCCAAATCTACTTTCTGAGAAACAAGCAGCGAAGCGCTTGGGCGTCGCCCGCATCACGTTACTTCGCGCCCGCGAAGCCGGACGCATCCGTTTCTACCGCATCGGAACTCGCGTCCTTTACTGCACGGAGCAGCTAACTGAGTTCTTGTATGCTTGCGAGCGAAATGGCAAGCGAAATCGCTCGTCCGAAAGAGAACACCAGAGCGTGGGAGTGCCGAAAGAGAACAACATCACTTTCGAAGGAGCACGAGTTAACCGAAGGGGTTCGCCTGTGAAGTCTGACTTACGGAAGAAGGAGCAAGCCACTCTGCCGTTCACTAGAAGTCGACCTTGATTCTTTCATATTCACAGGATAACCCGATGGAACCTTATAAGCCCTTGTGACCAACAGACTCGTTGTTTGAATTCCAATGCAACAGAGCCTTCCGTATACTCACAAAATGCTGCCTGATTTCCCAAAGCTGCGGATCGAGCTAAACCGGAAGTTGCGCTCAGATTTTGAGAAGCACACGCACATTCGCGCGCCTCTCGTTGCTGAGATCAAAGTCGTCGCTCAACATGAGGGTAAAGGTGGCAGCTACGAAACTGAGGACGGTCACATAAAACAAATTGATCCGCAACACGTAAGTGTACCCGTCGAAGCGCCGGTGGTTTCCGAATCTTCATTTACCTATGACGAGGCCCTGAAAATCATTTACAAAGCTGCCGAGCAAATGGCGCGGAAACAAACGAAAATGATCTTCGAAACTGTACATGAAGCAGTCGAAGAAGTTGGAAATTCTTTGGACGCAGAAGGGCAACCTATTAGCGCCGAATTGATTTTGAAAATGTGGGAAAAAATTCATTTCGATTTTGACAAACTTGGCAAGCCTAAAATGCCAACATTGGTCTTCAATCCCATTCAGTCAGAGAAAGTTAAGCAAGAATTAGAGCGCATTCACACCGAACCTCAGCTGATAAAACGGCGCAAGGAAATCATGAATGGGAAGTTGGTAGACTTCTATGATCGAGAGAGTCGTAGAAAACTGGTTGACTAACGCCGGCGAGCGCGGTGGATATGAGATCGCTTTTGCCCAGCTGCTATCCTTTCAAGGTCATCGAGTCTTGCACAAGTCTTCGCACGGCCCGATGGAGCAAGGAAAGGACATCATAACTATTGCACCAGATGGCGTAGCTTGCGCCTACCAGTTGAAAGCCGAGCACGATATAAGTTTGACCAAATGGCGCAAGATCAAGGACGAAATCGATGAACTCATAGAAATACCGATTCAGCACCCTGCCGTTTCGAATGATCTTCTTAACCATCGAGCGTATTTCGTAAACAATGGGTACTTGAAGGATACAGTGCGGCGACTTATCCATGATCGTAATAGAGTAGCTAAACAGCGCGGGTTACCTGAACTCAAGGTCATTCAATTGGGAGATCTCGTCAAAGATTTCGTCGAGGTACATGGGCGTTTTCTTCCAACTGAACCACGAGACTTCAAGCGATTCTTGGAGTTGTATGCGCGGAGTGGGTATGAACTCCTTCCGGCTGGGGAATTTTCGGTGTTCCTTTTGTCCATCTTGCATTTCTATGAAAAGCAACCCAAGAAGTCTGAAATTACGCGTGCCATTGCGAGTACTCTCATTTTCGCCAGTTACGTTCTGTCACCTTATCAGGAAGCTCAGAATAGCGTAGCTGTGATCGCCGGCTGGATCTTGACCGCCGCGCATGTACTAGCCCTTGCCAGTAAAGTCCGACTTCCTAGAAAAATGTGGAAGACCAGTTTTGATCTCTGTTTGAACGGCGCGGAGGATGGCTTCAGGCAGTTGTTCGTTTGCCTGAAAGGCCAGGATGATTTTAGGCAAGGAGATCCATTGACTGATGGATTGGTTTATCGAGCGCGAGCGACTTTATTGCTAGGCTATATGACAGCGTACGAACACTATCGTCATCTTAGAAATGAGCCGTCAGAATTTCACGAAGACATCAAGGCGCTAGTTGAACAACAGAAAAAGTATCTATGGTTTTGGAGCGAAGCAGCAACTCCGGTCTTTTTGTCTGTTGCATGGTACCTAGAACGGCATAACAAACAGTTGGAGGCGGAGGGGATTGTTCTTTCAATCACGGAAGCCATAGCCAAACTGAATGGCCCGGACAATAAAGGAGTTCGACTTGCCGACCCGTATCACCCTATAGATGAAGTCTTACGCATGTACTTTCCGCTAGGACAGGATGGACTTAACGACATTGATCAAGAGGATTTCGAGGGCCACTCCTACAGTTTACAAAGTCTCACAGAGTGGCTAGCTCGTAGACTCAGACGACAATCCCTCGCGCGCCTATGGGAGGACATTACCCATGTCTGTTATAGCGAGTTCGTCCCAGATCCTCCTTGGTCAACATACCTTTGGTACTCACCGAAGGGCGAACTTCATCACCGATTTCCTGCGAGGCCCGAGAGTTGGAGCGAACTCCTTAGACGTTCGAAGGCACAGCGCTCGGCGCACGTTCCTAGTATGCTGCGCGAACGACCTGAATTTCTCTTGTTGTTCTTGTTGGTCTACCCGCATCGGTTGAATCCAAACCTTATTGCGTTCGTCGACGAAGCACTCCACTCGGATTCAACTTGATTCTCAAAGTGTTCAAAGCCGAAAGATTGATAAGCCTAAATCGGTTAGGCAACGCATGAATCTACGAATGCGACATTGGAGGCCATAGCCTCCAGTAATACCGCCTTCCAGTAGTTGGGGGATATTTCGTTCGACCACATTGCCGCATCTTCTCTGAGGAATCGTACAACATCTAATCTGCTGGAATGATGAGCCAACATGCTGTTTTGAACTTCTGAAAACGTTGCATTCGAACTCTGGCGATATCGTTCAAGCAGATTAAGCGTCTCAAAATGAACGGAGATTGATTGGAAGATGGTTCGCCGAAACCATGGCGGCCGGACTAGCCGGTACACAGCGGAGAACGCACCGGTGGGATCCAGCGCAATTTCTACAACCAAATAGCGCGTCTCAGGGATGCGATCGAAATAGAAATTCAAGAACTTACGTCGGCCCGTCTCAGTTAATAGCTGTTCCTGTTTAATTTGATTACACGAATTGCAGCAAGGCAGCAAGTTCAGTGCATGGACGGAATATTCCGGAAAGCGGCTCAACGACAAGTAATGATCGAATGTTTTCGGAAATTCGATGTTACAGTAGGGACACTTATCGCTTCGTATCGGCGGTATATTGCGACGGATGTCAGCTAGTAATTTATTGAGGGGAGGAGTTCTGACTAAATAGCAATGTTGAAGATCTTCGACCTGATTCACTTTGTGCCTGCGCGTCCCTATTGTTTCTAAATGACGTTTCGCGTCGTTGTACTCCCGATAGTATTGCCGAAAACTACCTAGTCTTTTCGTTAGCCGTTCACGGCGCTGTGCTGATCGTTTTGCTTTTATTACATCTCGAAACACCTTAAAGGGGTCAAGTGAGGACGGAGTTAGATTTCTCATCTCTATTCAACATCTGATGCCGGAGGATATAACGAACGCAAAAAGGATTTGGCGTTAAATCCTAACTGACCGTCGAAAAACGAAAGGATTTGTTGATAGGAATACCTCGTCGCCAATTCCCTTAGGTGCTCCTGATAATTGCTATGCAGTTCCGATGTTTCGAATACTTCATTTGATATGGCAGTCAGATTTTCGCCAAAGCATTCTTTGCCAAGTCTCGATACTATTGGATACCCACCTTCACGCTTAAACACTCGCACACGTCGGGACGGAATCTGCTGAAGGACTAGTGGAGAGTGAGTGGCTAGAATGGCGTATGAATTGAACTCTTTCAATAGAAGATGAAATGCACTGATTAACGATGAAAGTGCGTCCGGATGCAAGTGCATCTCTGGCTCATCAAATAACACCATCGATTCGTTATTGATATTCGCAATGACCTCCGTCATCAGTCGAATAAGCAAAGCATGCCCAGAACTCAAACCAGCGTAACCTGACTGTTTAATCCTGCCGTTTCGGTCACGTAGGGAGTTAATCGTTATCCGTTGTTCGAGTAGTTCACTCAGAACTCTGCTCCATTGTTGCGTCCTCTTCAGCTGCTGAACGCTGTCAAGCGCCGCCAAGAGCTTCTCTTCCATTTCCTTTCGCGTATAAATTGCGTCAGGTTCGTTCTCAAGAACATCCTCAGAATTCAAGTCCGCCGATTGATTGCCTCTTCGAATTCCGCAATAAACATAACTGAATGAATCGACAGTTTCTTGCGGTCGGTCAAATCGATCGAAAACGCTATACGAAATCGCTATTACTTTGCTAAAACTGGGTCGCTTCGGAATAAATTCGCCTTGTCCTCGACGCCAACCGCTCATCGCTGATGCAAACTTGGCAAGGACTTGAGTCTTTCCGGTTCCATTCTTACCAATAAGCGCCATTATTCGATGAAGGTCAGTATGATCCTCACTAAAATCGCATTCCAGTTCATGGTTGGATTCCGCACCTGGAACTCGGCAGAGGAACTTGAAGGCAAACTTGCGATCCGTGACTTGTGGTCGGATTCGAAAGAAAAGATCCCGTCCCTCGCTGAACGCCTTTTCGGCCTCGCTAAACCGAATGAGTGACTTGGCGAATCCCTCTTCAGATATAAAGGCCCCCGCGATTTCGGGACTGAATACAATGTCATTCAAACCCTTTAGAATGGGTTGGTAGATTCCTCTCCCTAAAGGTAGTAGCGTTTGGTAGTACTCTAACGATTGGCCGAGAGAACAATAGGACTCGTCGAGTTGCGAAAACTGCTCAGAGATTTTCGTTTGCAGTTCGCCCCTTTGAAGAATCTTGATTTCGCCGAGCTTTGTGTTTTTTCTCGCAGTACTATAATACCGAGCGCTAAATGTAGTCTTATATCCGAAGTCGTCCCACGTGTTTGTAGCAAGCACCACGCATGGATATGTCGCGTCGCGAGGAGGGTTAACATTTTCGCCATGCTGATAGAATTTCATCGGTGTCGCAAATACTAGTCGCTCATTTACAATATTCGCAAACGAAAGATAGATTGCGCATGCGATCTCCCCACCAAGTTGACAATCAGTAACTCACCATCTTCTGCCGTTGGGCAAAGAAAGATTGTGAAGACTGTCTACTCAAGGGAGCCAGAGAAGTAGACATCTCTACATTCTATTTCTCTGCGTGCTTTTGTTAATCCGAGATTTACTCTCAGTATCAGAAATCATCCGATCGAAATAATCATTTTGTGAGATTTGATGACCCATCTAGCTTTCAAAGTGTGTGCGAAAGTGTGTGCAGACTAGAACGGGCGACTCTGCGTCGCCCGTAAGTTATTGGAAGTATGGTGCCCGCTAGTAGATTCGAACTACTGACCCCTCGCGTGTGAAGCGAGTGCTCTACCACTGAGCCAAGCGGGCGTGGAAGTTTTTTAGAATCAACGGTTTACACGGATTTTTTGGGCCGCGGATAAGCTGGAATCACCGAGAATGTGGGCATTTTATAGGATTGTGCCTGCTTGCGCCAGCGGTAGGAGCAAACGTCTTTCGCAACGGATAAGCCCGCTTTAGCGCTACTGACTGTGGTCTAGGACTCTCTGGAATAATATGTAAATTGACGCTCTTGCTCTTCATTCCATCGTCATCAGCCAGATGTCCGCTTCGGTAGTGAGAAGGGAGAAGTAGATTAGGCGATCATCGTGAGGAAGCGAAACCCCATTGCCAAATTCTTGCGGGGCGACCGATAACACCTCGTGACTCTTTTTTGACTGGCTGTCAATCAAGTAGAGCTTGCTTTTGGTTTGAAACAGCAGTCGCCTGCTGTCATTTAACCAGACGGGGAACCCGCCGAAATCTGAGAGCTTCTCATACTGTTGGGAATCGAAAGAGTAGATAACGATGCCGGCATTTCCGCGCCCTTGATGTTCGGCAAGTTTTCGCCCATCGGTAGACCACGACCAAACAAAAAACTGATTTTCGCGATCACTTATTGACGGCGGCAGGCTTTGTGGCTTTTGCTGCTGCCATGACTTTCCAACCTCAATTATTGAAGGACCACTACCTACAATGCGGTAAATAAGGCGAGTCCCGTCGGGGGACCAGGTGGCGTTGATAGCTGTGCCACCGGTGTAAGTAACCTGTTGGAGTCCACTACCATCAGCGTTAATCATCCAGATCTCCCAGTTGCCAGTACGGTCCGAGAAAAAGACAATGCGCTTGCCATCAGGTGACCAACGCGGCGCACGATCTTTAGAGCTGTCATCGGTCAGTTGGCGCAGACCGGAGCCATCGCGTCTGACGACGAAGACATCTTCTTGTTTGTCCGTTTGGGTATCAAACGTTAGCCATTCTCCGTCCGACGAGACATCAGGCACGAATGCTACCCTCGAACTGTGAGTGACCCAGACAGGCTGGCCTACTACCGTTTCTCGAACTGGATCGAACTCGACTCGTTGGAGATTACCGCTGCGGACCAAGTTCGAATATGCGATGTGGCGCCCGTCACTCGAAAAGCTCAGATGCGCAACGTAAGGAGACGGTGTGGTGACCGCTTCCGGAGATCCCAGCACTTTCCCGGTCTTCTCTTCAATTGCCGTCCGCCAGAGGTTCATGCTTCCGCCGCGGTCGCTCACAAAATAGAGGTATTTTCCGTCCGGCGACCAAACGGCATTCCAGTCCATCGCCGGATCGTTTGTTACCTCGACGGGATCGCCTCCGCCAGCAGGAATAGTCCAGATGTCTCGCTGTGCTCCATTCCGTCTGCCCTGATAGGCAATCCTGTATCCGTGCGGCGACCAGTTGGGCTGCACTGCATCGATATTCGTAACCAGCCGCTTCGCTCCCGTACCGACATTAACTGCCCAGAGTTGACTTTTCGCTTTGATCCGCGAGCTGGGTTCGATAATACCTTCGTCCGCACAGGCGATCTCTTTTCCATCGGGTGACCAAGCTGGGTCGTAACCGAAATCGGTGAGTCGCTTGACACTCTCGCCAGTCGCGCCCATTAGGAAGATGCCTCCGCCTTCTCGTTCCGAGCGAAAGGCGATGCGTTCGCCATCAGGAGAGAAGGCGGGCTGCGTATCATCAGCAGGAGAGTCCTTGGTTAAGTTGATGGGATTTTTCCCACCCACTCGCTGGAAATAGATGTCCCAATTACCGGCAGCGAAGGCGGCATAGACGAATGACTTACCGTCCGGTGAAAGACAGGGAAAGTATTCTGGTCCAGCCTGATCGGTGAGCTGTGTAAAGGTGGCGTTTAGAAGGGCTGCTTGTTTAGGTAATGCACTGCGTCGAGAGAACAGATACAAAGCACCGGCTGCGGCGATTATTACAGCTCCCACGATCAGAGCCGTCGCCAGTTTATGCTGCTTGATCTCCGTGACAATGTATTCAGCACTCGACGTGGAGTGGGCGATTGCGGCAGTCGACTGGCCGCTGCTGGACAGTCTGCCGCTGACTGCCGCTACAGAGCGCTCAATCTCTGCACTCAGTTCTATCTCCTTTCGCAAATTCTTGAGATCAATCTGCAAGTCTTTGACTGTCTGATAGCGTTCCTCCTTATCTTTATGCAATGCCTTTCTGACAATCCGCTCCAACTCTGCCGGAACTTCCGGCCATACGTGGACCAGTGGCACAGGCTCTTTTTGTAAAATCAGAGACATCACGTCGCTGGCTGTCTCACCCTCGAACGGCTGGTGTCCGGCAACCATCTCGTAGAGCATCACACCCAGGCTCCAGATGTCTGTCCTGGCATCGACTGCGAGTCCGCGAGCCTGCTCGGGTGACATGTAACTGAACGTGCCCATTACCACACCCTGCTCCGTCTCAACCTGGGGCAGCGTAGGGGCAGCTGTGTGGAGGGGTTTTGGATCGATGAGCTTGGCCAGGCCAAAGTCGAGGACTTTAACGTAGCCATCGCTGCGCAAAATGATGTTTTCAGGTTTGATGTCGCGATGGACGATCCCTGCTTGATGAGCTGCGGTCAGTGCGCTCGCCACCTGAACCGCAACATCCAGCGCCTGGGCGAGAGTCATTCCTGAGCGTGAAATGCGCTGGCGGAGTGTTTCTCCTTCCACGTACTCCGCGGCCATGTACTGCAATGGACCATCCTGGCCAATCTCGTGGATGGTGAGAATATTCGGATGGTTTAAAGCGGAAGCGGCGCGCGCCTCCTGCTGGAAGCGGCGTAGTCGTTCTTCATTGCTGGTGAAGTCACAGCGCAGTAGCTTGAGCGCAACCTTGCGACCGAGGCTTGTATCCTCAGCCAGGAATACTTCACCCATACCGCCGCGCCCAATCAGGCTACGCACCTGGTAATGGCCGATGTGCCTACCTACGACTGAGCCGGTCGAATGATCTGCAAGCATCTCGGTGGCCGCCTCAGCGGCCATTGCCTGGATGGAATGCCCGGCTTGATCATGAGATGAGATGAGTGATTCGACTTCGCTGCGCAGTGCGGGATCGCCGGCGCAAGCTTCAGAGATGAAGCCAACCCGCTCTGCAGGCGGACGCTCGATGGCCGACTGGAAAATCTGTTTTACTTGCTGCCACCGCTCTGGTGTCATAACTACCGTCGCAAGTGACAAGTGACGAATGACAGAGTACGAGTCTGAACCTTGTCTTGCCTGTCACTCGCAGTGCGTCACTGATTTCTGAGCCGCCGGTGGAGCCAGGCCTTAGCCATGCTCCATTCCCGTTTGACCGTTCGGGGTGAGATGCCCAAAGCCTCAGCCGTCTCTTCGACTGTTAGTCCCCCGAAAACCCGCAGCTCCACTACTCGGGTTTGTTGTGGATCCATCGCTGCTAAGCTGTTGAGCGCCTCGTTTAAGTCCAGCAAGTCTGCATCCTTTTCCTCAGACGATATGACCGCTTTATCAATCGATAACCTGCAATAGTCTCCTCCGCGCTTAAGAGCCCTGCGGCTCCGCGCGTGATCTACCAGCACGTGGCGCATTGCTTGTGCGGCGGCGTTAAAGAAGTGCACGCGGTTTTGCCAGTTCGCGTGCCTCTGGTCCACCAGCTTCAGATACGCTTCGTGAACCAGCGCCGTTGTCTGAAGAGTATGACCACCCCGCTCGCGCCGTAGAAGAGGGCTGGCAAGTCGATGCAGTTCATCATAGACCAATGGCATTAGCTTATTGAGCGCCTCCTGATCGCCCTTGCCCCATTCAATAAGCAAGTCAGTAACGTCGGTTCGTGAACGCGTCATAAGGATAGGAGTTCTTCTTGGATTCAATCCTTACCTTCCGGACTTGGTTAAGTTACTCCTCTGTTCAATGCTCGATCAAGAGTTACTGGCCACACCGCAACGCATTAGAAGAGCACTGACCTGCGTCTGACCACACGAACTCCTGGTGCTCACATCCCGCCATGGGCCAATTCTGCCCGAATGTACTTGGCCCCTCTTACAACTGGATTTCGCATTACTAAGTGAGGGCACCTAATAGGTGAGGTGGAGTAGTCGGTTACCCGAGTGTCTAACATGAAAAGTCACACACACCTGGTGGGTTAGCTGGGCGCACGGAAGGAGAAAGACAATGCAAACGACAGTGAAGAAAAGAACCCGAAACAGCAGAACTATCCTAACTTTCGGAAGTCTTATCGTAATGTTTCTGGCACTCATAGGTTCGTCGTCAGGGAGGCGGGCGAATGCCCAGGATCCCTTTGGTGGACCTCCTCACAGCATCGCCTTCGAAAGCAACCGCGATGGTAATAATGAGATATACGTGATGAATCACGACGGCTCGGATCAAACTCGCCTCACATTAGACTTAAGGAATGATCAACGACCGGATATCTCGCCAAACGGACAGCAGATAGTATTCTCCAGTAACCGCATCACGGTAGACGGGACAAATCCCGAAGGCGATTTTGAGATCTTCATTATGAACTCGGAAGGAAGCGATGTAAGACAACTCACATTCAACGCAGCTGATGACTCATGGCCCCGGTGGTCGCCAAACGGGAAGTGGATCGCGTTCCACTCTAACCTAGACGGCAACTACGAGATCTACGTTATTAGACCCGATGGCACCGATCTCACTCGCGTTACGGATTATCCTGGCCTTGACCAGTACCCCGAATGGTCGCCCAACGGTAAACAGCTAGCCATTCGGAGGGACCTTGAGTTGTACCTGATAGACAACGACGGGTCCAACCCGGTTCAGCTCACTTTCACTACTCCACCGACGATCAACCAAATGGCTTCATGGTCGCCTGACGGCAAGCAGCTTGCATTTTTAAGCACTCGCGAAGGCTATCCCTCGGTTTTCGTTATGGACGTCGACGGAAGCAACCAGATTAACCTTACGCCCAGAGCAGATACCGTTGCGCCGTGGAGCAGCCGGGCGCCTGGGTGGTCGCGAAATGGGCAGTACATATACTTCACCGGTCGTCGTCCCGAAACTAGTGTGAACGAGAACATCTTCGTGATGAATGCGGACGGCACGAGCGTCACACAACTGACGTTTACGGGAGTCAACGCTGAAGCCGCGGTTCGGTGACGACGGCAGAATCTCGTGAATACATGTGAGGTGCGCCCGGCACTGTCAACTTAACTTCTCGCGAAAGGGCAGGAGTCAAGTGAGAATGGGAATCAACCACTTTTCGGGATTCAGTAATTAACTATTTATGGCTCGATGCGAATAATTTTTTCCCAAGTATTGAATCTCGATCGCATCACTTCCCGATTAGGGCTCCCTCGGTACAGATGTCTCCCTACGCGAAAGTGAGAGTTAATGATGCCGAAGGCCGACAGAAAACGTTGCTCATGGGCCGGCGACTTGAAACGTCGCATCAGCCTCTCCCGCAACCTGGTGGGCTGATGCGAATTCTCCGCGCGGTTGTTCTGATATTTCTGTTGGAGGTGTGCGACACTCGGCATCACTTCAGCTTTCGCGGCGCTGTAGCTCTTTAGCTTGTCGGTAATGATCGTCCGTGGGACATATCGCCACCCCTTCAATAGTTTGCGAAAGAACTTCTTAGCGGCTCTCTTATCTCTCCTGCTTTGGACCATTATGTCCAAAACTTCGCCATCCTGATCAACTGCACGCCATAAGGGAGCGAATCATAACGTTCGCAATGAAAGCACGACTGAGAATCTTCACTTGGTCAATACCTTCATCATTCCGACAGGGGTGGCGAGACGTACGGACGAGGCGGCGCCTCCTCAGTGCAACCTGCCTTAAGCGGGCGCTACAGTGGAATTTGGAATGTCTTCACGTTTCCACTGCGACGATCTCGTGGGGACATCCCAACGATATACCTGCGCCGACCGACTATGATAGCGACCGGGTTTCACGAAGTGTCAGTGCAACAACGCGCTTTAGATCAAACGCAAAATCGGGAGAGGAGACGTTCATAACCTCTCCCTCTCGTCCTCATCATTATCGTTGCACTGGTTGCCGACCCTCGGCTCTCGCCAACTTGCCAGAGCAAAATCGTTCACGTAACCGTCGCGCCGCTTCATGATTTTTCCGACTTGATGCTTGATCCAACTGCCCTGACGCGGATGGCTACCCTGCTCGATTGGGAAATGGTGACAGTTGGGGGATGGATCTTTGAGCTACGCTGGGATACTGGCTGTTACCGGACGCGAATGAGCAGGTTCAAAGTATGCCATTTAAACCATGTGTCTTGATGAAGAGTATTAGGCGTCTTGTGGAATAGTGCGCCGAGGGCAAGCAGTCGAATAGCTACGAGTTTTTGGATAACACTCTAAGTATTTGGATTTCAGCCTCCTTTTCCTCAGAAATCGGTATTGGAACTCACTGAAAATACACATGTTAGGTCTTCAAGTTAGTCAATACCCCCATCTGGTACAGGGATTGTTAATTTTAAAGTGCAGTTTTTCACGATCCAATTCTGGGTAAGCCGCAACCTTTCACTTGAAGTGAAGTTTTCCAAAAATCAAGAGGAACCTAAGAACATGCATAAACTAGGAATTAAATCCCTGTTCATCTCAATGGCCGCACTGGTGGCTTTCGCGAGTGCTGTAGCGGCCCAAGTAACAGGTGGAGCGCTAACAGGAACCGTCCGTGATCCCAACGGCTCTGCCGTGGTCGGTGCCACCGTTTCACTAAAGGACAAATCGCGTGGACTAGGCTTTAACGCCCAAACCACGGGTGCGGGATCTTATCAATTTACCAACGTGCCTACCGGAACGTATACGATGACGGTTACGGCCAGTGGTTTCACCGAAGCGACTGGCGAAGTCATCATTTCGCTTAACCAAACTGCGACGGCCGACGTAGCGCTCACGATCACCGCGAGCACTGCGGTTGTTACCGTTACTAGTGGGATCGAAAATATCGTCCAGACGGATAGCTCTCAAATGGGAACGACATTTAAGGGGCAGCAATTCCTGGACCTGCCGGTCAATGGAAATCCGAACAACCTGGCGCTTCTCGCTCCGAATGTGATTTCCCCACCGATCGGAGTTTCCGGCGAAGGTGCGATAACCGGCGGACTACGCCAGCGGTCTAATAGTTTCACGATCGATGGCGTTGATAACAACGACGTCGGTGTTAGCGGCAGCGTTCGCGGGGTCATCCAGGATTCCGTCAGCGAATTCTCATTCCTGCAAAACAACTTTAATGCGGAATTCAGCTCGGGGGGCGCAGGCGCGTTCAACACGATCACCAAGTCCGGTACTAACTCGTACCACGGCAGTGGCTTTCTGTACATCGGTAGTCAGAAGCTTAACGCACGGTCGACGGATGAGTACCCACCCAACCGCGCGGACAAACGGTTCTTCAAAGATGCGATATACGGGTTCACTGCCGGAGGACCGCTGCCATACCTACATTTTGGTGAAGGTGGTCGGGTGGCCTCGTCGGGAAAGGATAAGCTTTTCTTCTTCGTGGCGGGCCAGAAGGACTTTTTCAAAGGTGAAGGAAGTACCCAGGGTTACATCGCGCCGACTGCTCCGGGTCTCGCAACGATCGCCGCGCAGCCTGGCGTGAGCCCTTTCGTGATCGGTCTTGTGCAAAAGTCCATGCCTTTGGCGGGCAGTGGAATCAGCAATTGCACTACTAACGTTGCCGGTGAGGATCCCTTCAATCCGCCACATGGTTACGTCGATACTGTTACTGGTCCAATCCTCAATACCTGTGGTATCCCTGAAGGCGTCGTAAATGTTGCCCAACCCAATAGTAATACTACCAAATCGTGGCAGGTGAACATTGATCACAATCTAAACGCGAAGAATCAGTTCCGCTACAGGTTCTACAAATTCGACTACACCTCGGCGGACCCGTTTCTCGTTCCCCTGTTTGCCTCGGATACAACCCAGAACCAGAAATCGTTCTCTGCTAACTGGATCTCGAATCTCAGCTCGAAACTGGTCAATGATTTCCGTTTCGGCTACATCAGGAGCAGTACCCTATTCAATCAGCTGCATGATCAGTCCCAGTTCAATTTTCCGATCCTTGACCTTGACCTGTTTGGACTCTCCCTGGGGCCGGCAGATCAGCAGACGGACAGCAAGAAGACGTTCCAGTATTACGACTCGCTAGCATGGATCGCCGGGGCACATTCGTTCAAGTTTGGGGCCGAATACATTAAGCGTCCAAACCAGATCTTTTTCCTGCCTCGACACGGCGGCGAATATGAATATTCGGACTTGGATGTATTTTTCCAGGACCTTAAACCGGGTGATTTTAATCACCTCGGTGTCGGTGACCCGATCCAGCCGCTTGGGTCGCATCAGTGGGGTGCTTTTGCCCAGGACGACTGGAAAATCCGTCACAACTTGACACTCAATTTGGGCGTTCGCTGGGACTATCAGAGCATTTATGATGTCGAGAAGCTGCAGGCACTAGAGGCCCCCGCCAACATTCCGGGCGTGCTCGACTTTCACGTACCCAAGACGGATAAAAACAACTTTGCTCCGCGCGTGGGTATTGCGTGGGCACCATCTTTCGGGGGCCGCATCGGCCGTTGGTTGTTCGGTAGCGAGGGTGACAGCTCCATCAGGGCCAACTTTGCCAGATCGTATGTCATAGCGTTTTCGAACCTCGTAAGCGCCGGCCCACCGGCGGCGCTGCAGAGCGAATTGGTAGACCAAGGCCCTGCGACCAACTTCCTTGCTCAGGGCGGCGCAACCCCGGGTCCGTTTGTTTTCAATAATTCCGTCGCGGCTCTTCGGGGCCCTACGGGGATCAGCTCCGTCATTTTGGATCACGTGGCTCCGTATGCCGACTCGTTTGCACTGTCGTATCAGCGCCAGCTGAATAGATCAACGGGTCTCGAGGTTCGTTACCTGCACACCATGGGCAAGAAGTTGTTCGTTCAGGTTCAAACAAACTCGAACCCCGTTGTCGATGCGGCGATGGTCATTCCGACGCTGTACTCGCTGCCGAGCGCTTCAGCACTCGCGGCTCTTCCGACGATAAACACTGTCGTAACGGGCAACTCGATCCTTAACGGAGCGACGATAGCCCCGAGGCAGCTCCCGTTCAGTGGGGTGCTTACCAGCGACCCAAATATCGGCAAGTCGAAGTATGACGGTGTTTCCGTTAGCCTTACTCGGCGGTTGGCTCGTCATCTCGCTTTGACTGCTGCTTACACGTATAGCCGGACGTACGATAACTCGTTCAACGAGTTATTTACGAGCTCTCTCAACCCGCGGCGCTCGCAGGATGCAGGTGAGTTCTTTCAACCACAGGGACTTGACCTAACACATGACTATGCTCGCTCGATCGCCGATGTTCCGCACCGTTTCGTGTCGTCCTGGATTTATGAAGTACCGTTCAAGTCTAGAAACTCCTTTGTCAATGGTGCCATAGGCGGATGGGAAATAGGCGGTATCTTCCAGGCTCAGTCAGGTCAGCTGGTCGACATTCAATCCGGCATTGACTCTAACCGAAATGGAGACAATGCAGGTGATCGTGTCCTATTCAATCCAAACGGTGATCGCAATATCGGTACGGGCGTTGTGGGACTGTTTCTGGACGGTGCTGGGAATGTACAAACGACTCTCAACGTGGGAAGCGCTCCCAATAGGAACGTTCGGGCATATCTGGCCGTCAATCCAAAGGCCGCCTGGGTGCAAGCGGGCTGGTTCGCATCAGGGATTGCCAACGGCGGCGCCGGACTTGCTCCCAGAAACGACTTCCGCACGCGTAGTTGGAACAACACGGACATGACTTTCATAAAGAACACCCGTTTCGGTAAGGAGGGCAGATTCAACTTCCAGGTCGCTGCGGAAGCTCATAACGTGTTCAATCAAAGGGAAATTAACATTGCTGGTATTGGAGCCGGCGCGAGATCGTTTGCCGAACCCTTCACACCTCAGTTCCTGAACTATTCCTTCGGCGTGTATGGTGGAAGAACTATCACGATGCGCGCGAAGTTTATCTTCTAACTTTGGTTCAGTTTGGACCTAGCTGAGTATTCAGCTAGTAGTCGAGGCTGCCGGTAACGGCAGCCTCTTTTTTATAGAACTTGGCCTCAGCATTTTCGCAATGCCGCTTCGCGGTAATGATTCGGACGCCATCGTCCAATCTCAAAGCCTCGGGATTAATTGCGGTCGCGCCAGGATTACGGGAAGCCGACCCTCAGATGCTCAACAATATCGAAGGGCTTTGCACAAAAAGTCAGATACCACCTGCTTTAGCAGCGTGGAGATTCAAATTTGCGCTAGAGTGCGCCCTGAACCTTAGGAGGTGATACCACCTGCTTCAGCAGCGTGGAGTTTCAACTTCTCG